>Ga0207421_10000496_pt1 | contig 50581 bp, 40 predicted proteins | sample SodLakKL_010_SED_4_FD_187542 | JGI IMG/M metagenome (GOLD analysis project Ga0207421, IMG submission 187542) | Alkaline sediment microbial communities from Lake Tanatar, Kulunda Steppe, Russia - 8KL_010_SED (SPAdes) (version 2) | ecosystem: Environmental > Aquatic > Non-marine Saline and...
ACCGGATGAGAAGGCCACTAGCTTCAAAGTCCCATACCTGTACGCAAGGCGGTCCGCTGTCTCCGCTGCTATCAAACATCCTGCTGGACGATCTAGACACCGAACTGGAGCGCCGGAGCCGGTCACATGAATCAGGCCTTTCCGGCAAAGTTCTTTGAATCATTGGGACTGATACGCCTGACCAACCATCACCTGAAGCTTTCAACGGCTTCATGAACCGCCGTATACGGAACCGTACGTACGGTGGTATGAGAGGACAGATTAAAGTATCTTTCCAGATACTTTAATCTTCCTACTCGATAAACGGTAAAAAAGAGCAATCAGAAGAAGCTGCAATGCCAATCTGATAATGAAGTCCCTTTTATTTTATATAATTTTTTAGTCTGTCGTACTAGAAAAATACATGTGTTTAACTGATAATTTATTAATGCAGAAATCGCTTTTAGTATTAACTAAAATCAACATCAAAAACCGGAATCATACTGGTTTGTGTTTTTTTTTGAATTATAGAGAGAATTCTTATGTTTGATATGATGTATCACATAAAAATTAACACATAATTACAATTCTGTACAACTCGCCCGCACAGGGTGAAAAAGTCGTATCACTTTGATAATAAGTTAGATACGTATAATGTCCAAGACTGATAAAAGGACAAGAATTAAAATCGAAAATAAAAAAACAGGAGTATCTCTTATGAGAATCACAATACCGTTTTTTTTAATCCTCACGTTCATTTTTCTCAACACTTTTCCGGCCCAGGCTGTAACTCCCAACAGCAGTCAGCAGAATCCCGGGTCTTACCTGCTCTCCAATACCTTCGCACCCAGCGCTTTCCTCAGTAACCTGGGATATTCCGGATCGGCAACATCGGCAGGGCACCACGAACCGTCATTGCATGTGGGCGGGGCCGTGCGATACAATCTGCTGCTTACCAACTACGAAAGCGGCACGGATGCGACGGACGGACAGTTTACATTTGACACCTGGCGGATCAATGTGGTATATGACAATCCGGGTGGGATTGGCCTCAATTTTGAATACCGTTTCTACCCGACTTTCGGAACCCATTTTATCAAGCAGGGCTGGCTTGACTACTCGCTCACTGACCGGACAGAAGTGCAGCTCGGTGTGACCCAGGTACCTTTTGGAAATCTGCAGTACAACTCCAACAGTTGGTGGTTCAGCCTGGCATACTATGTCGGCCTGGAGGATGACCACGACATGGGTATCAAATTTACCCACACAACAGATAACTTCCAGCTCGACCTCGCCTATTTCTATCAGCCCGAACCCGAGGGACCCCCGGCACAGTTTGGCGTGGGTGGAGCCGGACGTTACTCCTATGATGTCATTCCCGGCGATAACGCGAGTCTGTCCGAGCGCAACCAGTTCAACATCCGCGGGGCATACCTGATGGACAATGGTGAATTCGGTGCTTCACTGCAGTACGGACAGCTTTACAATTCGGCACTGGATCAATTCGACAGCCGGTTTGCCGCAGCTGTCCACGGGAGCTTCTCTTTCGGGAATTTCACCGTAATGCCCCAGTTCCTGTACTACTCCATGGATGCCGTGGATGACGGCGGGCGTGATCTGAGTACGGTCTTCATGGGCGCCTATGGCATTCCGTACGAAGTTTCCACAGAGGCATGGATGGCCACACTCGGCCTGTCCTATTCCATGGATGTGGATATCGGCCCTGTAACCAATCTCACCTTCTACAATGACTTCAGCTATATGGAGAACCAGGTTGGAGAAGGCAGCACCTGGAGGGCGACCGGTGCCGGGCTGACCCTGGATGACAATTTCGAATCCACCATCCAGAACATCACCGGTTTCCTGATTTCGGCCGGACCGGTATTCACTTACGTGGATATCGCACAGGGTATCAACCAGCCCTGGCTTACGGATCAGTTCGGGGTCGGCGTAGGTCCGGGGCACGAAGACCTGGGACTGGGCGATTCCGAATACAACATCCGCCTGAACATCAACATCGGATTCTATTTCTAACGTGAAGGAAATGCATGCCGGCCCGTGTGCGACCAGATTGTGTCATGATTGTGATCGCATGATATCATGGTTGCGCAACCCGGCATGATGTGCCATGGCAGCTGAAAAACAGCTGCGGATATATTTTGAACGCAAAAGGAGAAAAGGAATATGCAAACGCGACAAAACAACTCATTACTTAAAAGCGGCTGGACAGCCATAGCCTTTGCCATAGTGGCTGTTCTTGGCCTGCAGGCCTGCGAAGTCGAAACCGACGAAATCCGGCTCGGCTATGTCCTTTGGGACTCCGAAATCGCATCCACCCATGTGGTGGCAGCCATCATTGAAGATGAGCTGGGACATGATGTCAATCTTACGGCCGTTGATGCCGGGCCGATGTGGACCGGCATGGCACGCGGGGATTTTGATGCTATTGTAGCCGCCTGGCTTCCCAGCACTCACGCAGCCTATCTGGAGCAGACCCAGGATGATATCGTCAACCTCGGTCCCAACCTGGAAGGGGCCAGAATCGGCTGGGTAGTCCCCGAATATGTGCCGGTCAACAGCATCGAAGAGCTGAATGACTATGTGGATGAATTCAACGGTCAAATTACCGGTATTGATCCCGGTGCCGGGCTTATGGCGGCCAGCGAAGAGGCCATAGAGACCTATGACCTGGACTACAACCTGCTCTCCGGTTCCGACGCCGCCATGACGGCTGCTCTTGAAAGAGCTATCGACCGCGAAGAGTGGATTATTGTTACCGGCTGGACCCCGCACTGGAAGTTTGCGGCCCATGATCTCAAATACCTTGAGGATCCGCGTGGAGCGTTTGGTGACGCCGAGCACATTGCCACCATTGTGACCCCTGACCTGGAAGAGCGTCACCCGGATGTATTCAGCTTCCTTGACAATTTCTTCTGGACTCCCGAAGAAATGGGCGAAGTCATGATCTACATCGAGGAAGGAATGGAGCCCTTTGATGCCGCCCGCCAGTGGATTTCTGAAAATCCGGACCGTGTCAATGAATGGATCAACTGACCTGATTAATTAGTAAATCATATGGTGCACCCTGAAACGGTGCACCATTTTTTAACTCTGCAGGGATAATAGGGACACAGGTTTTTGTTAAGGGGTACCATAAATCCGGCAAGTTGGCATGAAAACAAGCAATCAAACAGCACCATAACAGCACCATATGAGTGAGATCATTACCGTCCGGAATCTGTACAAAATTTTTGGAGACAATCCGAAAAAAGCCATTCAGGCCCTGAAAGAGGGCAAGTCAAAGGACGAAATCCTCAGGGAACACAAGCAGATCGTGGGAGTCCAGGACATCAACTTTTCGGTCCGCGAGGGAGAAGTTTTTGTGTTGATGGGGCTGTCAGGCAGCGGCAAATCGACCTTGCAGCGTCTGATCAACCGTCTTCATGAACCCACCAAGGGTGAAATCGTGATCAAAGGAACGGATATCGTCAAACTCAACCAGAAGGACCTGCGTGAATTCCGGCGAAATGAATTTTGCGGGATGGTCTTTCAGAATTTCGCAATCCTGCCCCATCGCACCGTGCTGGGCAACGTGGAGTTCGGGCTTGAACTGCAGGGCGTTGACAAGGAAGTGCGACAGGAAAAAGCCAGGAAGATCATTAAACTGGTTGGACTCGATGGCAACGAAGAGAACTATCCATCACAGCTTTCGGGCGGTATGCAGCAGCGTGTCGGTCTCGCGCGCGGTCTGGCCGTGGACGCCGACATCCTGCTGATGGATGAGGCTTTCAGCGCCCTGGACCCCCTGATCCGGCGCCAGATGCAGGACGAACTGCTGGAGCTTCAGTCCCGGATGAAGAAAACCATCCTGTTCGTTACCCATGACCTGGACGAGGCTTTTCGACTGGGGGATCGTATCGCCATCATGAAAGACGGCCTTATTGTCCAGATCGGCACCGCAGAAGAAATCATCTCCAGGCCGGCCGACGAATACGTCAAGACTTTTGTGGAAGACATGGACCGGTCCGCCGTGCTTACCGCCAGGACGATCATGCTCCCGGTCAAGGAGCAAGCTTTCACCGGAGACGGTCCACGTACCATTCTCCGCAAAATCAGAAGATATGGCCTTTCGGGCATACTCATGACGGATTCCAAGAGGCACCTGAAAGGGTACATCCTCGCCAAGGAGCTCGGTGAATACGTTGAAAAAAACAAGAAGCAAGAATATCTGAAGATGGATCCCTCGCTCATAAGAGAGCCCGCCTATGTGGACCGGGAAATGCCCCTGAACGAAGTGATCAACGTATACCAGGAAGCTGATTTCGGTCCCATTGCGGTAGTCGACTCCGACCAGCGACTGGAGGGAGTGATCGTCCGGGGTGCCATTATAGCGGCTTTGTCTGAAGGATATGAAATCGAGCCGAACAACGGTCCTGACCCGGAAAAGGAAGAAGAAAAATAACCCTTTCACGAATTACCATTACTCACTGCTACTGAACCCATGTTTCCATTCCGAATTCCCATAAAAGACTGGATATCCGATGCTGTCGATTATCTGGTCAGTGAATATGCCGCCGTTTTTGACGCTTTCAGTGCACTGGTCTACTTTCTTGTCGACAACTTTAAAGACGGGATGCTGGCCCTGCATCCCCTGGCGCTTATCATTGTAATTGCAGCCATAACCCTAAAAATGGCCGGCTGGCGGGTGGCTCTGTTTGCTGTGCTGGGACTGCTGCTGTCTGAAAACATCGGTTTGTGGGGTGCATTTGTGGAGACTCTTGCCCTGGTGCTGACAGCCGAGCTGCTGGTGATGGTGGTCGGCTTGCCGCTAGGGGTCCTGGCTGCCCGAAAGGACGGTTTTCACTCTGTTGTCCGGCCTGTTCTTGATTTCATGCAGACCATGCCGGCATTTGTTTATCTCATTCCGGCGGTCATGTTTTTCGGGCTGGGACTGGTACCCGGGGTGGTCGCAACCTTTGTCTTTGCACTGCCACCGCTGATAAGGCTGACCAATCTCGGGATCCGGCAGGTGCCCAGGGAACTTGTGGAAGCCGCGGATGCATTTGGCGCCACGGCATCCCAGAAACTGTTCAAGGTGCAGATCCCGGTGGCCATGCCCACGATTATGGCCGGTGTTAACCAGTCCATCATGCTCGGCCTGTCCATGGTGGTCATTGCCGCCATGATTGGCGCCGGCGGGCTCGGTGAGGATGTCCTGCGCGGTATCCAGCGCCTGCAGGTCGGCCAGGGATTTGAGGCCGGACTGGTAGTAGTCATATTGGCTATCATACTGGATCGCATCACAGCCGGATTCGGTGTGCAGGATTCCAAATCCTGAGGAACCGATGCCTGTTGATTTGATGCTGGATGATATATTTGCTATGTTCTCTGAGTTGCAAAAAGAGGACAAAACCAACCACGGTGCTGTATTGGAGGAGAACATGGTCAATCCCGAAATGTCCCGGATTCTGATTCGCTCCGAAGTCCAATGTCCTTGAAACCAAGGAAATGGCCATGACGGCTGTCCGTCACACAGACGCATGGTTATAACCGTCATGGACATTCTATCTGACCTTATGAATCAGAAATTATGAACAGATTAAAGGAGGTTAAATGTCGCTGCATAAAAAGCTGAATCTGGATGTCAATCCCTACATCTTTTTTATTTCCATCATAACCATTCTCATTTTTCTGTTTTTTGGTGTTTTTTTTACAGAAGGAACTGCCAGGGTATTTGATTTTGTACAGGCATTCATCGTCGGGCAGATGGGGTGGCTCTATGTGCTGTCTTTTGCGATATTCCTGGTCTTTGTCATTTATCTGTTCTTCAGCCGTTTCGGGAAGATCAGACTCGGGCCGGACGATTCCGAGCCCGATTACAGTTACGCATCCTGGTTCGCCATGCTGTTCAGTGCCGGGATGGGCATTGGCCTGGTCTTTTTCAGCGTGGCCGAGCCCATGTTCCACTATCTTGCACCGCCGACCATGGAAGGTGAGACACTGGAAGCGGCACGGGAAGCCATGCGGCTGACCTTTTTCCACTGGGGATTCCATCCGTGGGCAATGTACATCATCGTAGCAATGTCCCTGGCCTACTTCTCCTTCCGCAAGGGCCTTCCACTTTCCATCCGCTCCGCTTTTTATCCGCTTCTTGGCAACCGGATTTACGGATGGATGGGGAACACCATCGATATCCTGGCCATCTTCGGGACCATGTTCGGCGTGGCCACATCACTCGGCCTCGGAGTGATGCAGGTCAATGCCGGCCTGGAATACCTGTTTGGAATTGATATATCCACCAATATTCAAATTCTACTGATTGCAGGGATCACGGCCATAGCGACCATTTCCGTAGCTCTCGGTTTGGACAAGGGGATTCGCGTCCTGAGTAATTTCAACATGACGGTAGCCATAGGGCTCATCATCTTTGTCTTCATCGCCGGCCCCACCATCTATCTGCTCAATGCCACAGTGGAAAACACGGGCTACTACCTGCAAAACCTGATTCAGTCGACATTCTGGATGGGTACCTTCGACGGTGATGGCATGGAAGAGTGGCTTGGCGGATGGACCCTCTTTTACTGGGGCTGGTGGATTGCATGGTCCCCGTTTGTCGGGACGTTTATCGCGCGAATTTCAAAAGGTCGCACCATACAGGAGTTTATCGCAGGGGTTCTTCTGGTGCCCACGGCATTTACGTTCGTCTGGCTGACCGTTTTTGGTAATACGGGCCTAAGCATGGAGATCTTCGACGATGCCGGCATATCCGAACTGGGTACCGAACAGATGCTTTTTGCCATGCTGGACGGGCTGCCTCTGGCGCAGATCAGCTCCATTGCCGCCACCCTTGTGATCATCACCTTTTTTGTCACTTCATCTGACTCCGGATCCCTGGTCATTGACATGCTCGCTTCCGGTGGGAACCCGAACCCCCCTGTGGGACAGCGTGTCTTCTGGGCGGTTTCCGAAGGTGCCGTTGCCGCGGTACTACTGCTCGCCGGCGGACTTGGAGCGCTGCAAACCGCAGCCATCACTACAGGATTGCCGTTCACCATAGTGCTTCTGCTGATGTGCTTAAGTCTTTACAAAGGCCTGAGTTCTGAAGGTACCGAGCGGCTGGTACGCAGAAAGACATTTACCAAGAAATCGAAGCAGAATTCCATCGAGAAGACCGATCCGGGAACGGATAAGTGACCCCATTGTGTCGTATTCAATCTGTATATAATGAGGATATTATATGAGTGACTGGAAGAAGGAGCTGAAAGAGTTGTTTGACGAGGACTTCCAAAACAAGATGCGCAGGAAGGTCGAATCGGAAGGAAAGCTGCGGATCAAGCGCTTCGTCTCTGAGGTCGTGGAACCGGCATTTGAAGAGATTGCCGAAGAACTGAAGGAGTACGACCGTGATATCGATGTGGAGATAGAAAAACTGGCGGCCACCATTCGTGTGTACTACGAAGGGCACGAGGAGTTCTACTTTTCCATCCGTTCCCGTCCATACAAGAAAAAGGAGTTTTCCTGGCCGGTGCTTCCACTCAGGGACGAGAAAGGGGAATATTACAGGGCGGAAGTGTACCTTAAGGATGGTCCGCTCTACCATGATGTGACAAATTACTCCAAGGAGCAAATCATCCGCGAGTTCCTGCATCAGTACAAACGGCACATGCAATGGAACCTGTAGCATGTGGCTTCCGGCGGAGGCGCTGTGTGTGCTTGCTTCTGAGTGCTGTCTCATCCGGAGTTGTTGCAAGGAGACGATCCTGGTGAACATATCCTTTCAATCATCTGAATAACCGATGTACCGATCCGTGCTCCGCTTTATCAAACGCTGGCTTCCCGGGCGCGACGAAGTCCGCAGTCCGGCACGTTTTGCGCGACAGTCGGTGGCCTTGCTGCGCCGGGAGTACCAGGGGAAACCGCTAGAGGAGGCGCATGTCGACCCGGATCCCATCCAGCAGTTTGAAGCCTGGTTTGAGGAGGCCACCCGTGTGATCCGTGACGACCCGAACGCGATGATCCTTTCCACGGTGGATGAGAAAGGGAGGCCATCGGGACGTACGGTCCTTTTGAAGGGGTTCAGCGAAGAAGGGTTCATCTTCTATACGAACTATGAGAGCCGGAAGGGCATTGAGATCGGGCAGAACCCGCATGTAGCGCTCACGTTCAACTGGCCTGAGCTGATGCGGCAGGTCCGCATTGAGGGCGTGGCCGAAAAGACACCGAAGGAACAATCCGACACCTATTTCCACAGCCGTCCGGCCGGCAGCCGGATCAGTGCGGTGGCTTCGCCGCAGAGCCGGGAGGTGGCTTCGCGTCAGGAACTGGAGGAACGTACGCGGGATCTGGAGAAACAATACCGTGATCTGGATGACATTCCGCGTCCGGCACACTGGGGCGGATACCTGGTCCGCCCGGAGCTGATCGAGTTCTGGCAGGGTCGGGTAAACCGGCTCCACGACCGCATCTGCTATACCCGGGAACCGGAGGGCGGGTGGCAGTTCCGGCGGCTGGCGCCCTGAGCGGGTTGTTGGCGAATCATTCCCCGGAGTAGACGCATCCGGTGGTGCACGTTTCCATCACTTCGATACGGCTGAGTTCCGGCAGCAGCGGTTTGGCCTTCTCCCAGATCCACCGGGCCAGGTTTTCGCTGGTGGGGTTCTCGAGTCCTTCAATGTCGTTGAGCACATAATGGTCCAGCTGCAGATATACCGGTGAGAAAGCCTTTTTGATATCCGCGAAATCCTTGATCCAGCCGATATGCGGGTCCACGGCTCCGCTGATATACAGGCGCACACGGTAGGAGTGTCCGTGCATCCGCCGGCATTTATGATCCTCGGGCAGGTTGGGCAGGTAATGTGCCGATTCAAACTGAAATTCTTTGTATATCTCCATAGTATCTCTGTTATGTTGTCTCCAAAGATACGGAAACGGATGTCGCCGGAAAAATGAACGGCGGTGAATGGTGTGTAATGGCGGTGAATGGCTGCAAGTGGCGGTGAATGGCTGTTAATGTCGGTTACCGTTTTTTGAGCCGGTCCTTCAGCAGTTCGCGGGCAATGCGGGTAAAATCGAATTCGGTGACGATGCCTACCAGCTTGCCGTTCTCGACTACCGGCAGGCTTGAGGTATCGTTATGATGCATCATTTCAATGGCATCCACGGAGGTGGTGTCCGGGGTGACCGTAATCACTTCATGATCCATGATATCGCTGACCGAGACATTGGTATGGTCCAGATTTTTTGCAATGATCTTGTTCAGCGTGCTTATCATGGAGCGGTAGGTGACCAAACCAACGAGCTGGTGTTCATCGTTTTCCACAGGGATATGCTTGACGCTCTGCCATTCCATCATGTTGGCAGCCAGGTCAATGATATCGTCCTCTTTCAATGTGAACAGGTCCGTGGTCATGAACTGTCCGACGGTGGCAAAAGCCTTCTCCCAGCGGTTCTTGCGAAGTACGGTTGCTTTGGGCCAGAGGTGGACCGGTTTGCCCGATTTCTGGTTCTTGAGCGTGGCATCGGCCAGTGCTGTCATCTTCTCGTAACGGCTCCATATATCCTCAAGATGGTGGAAAGAATCCAGCTGCCAGATGGCGCCATTCTGCCCTTTTTTGGTGCGATCATGAATAATGTCGAGGTAGTGGTCGATATCTTCCTGTGCCAGGTTGTGCTGGGAGAGTCCCTCTTTGGCCAGGGGGACCAGTTCGTTCATGATCAGGTCCTGCACGGGCCAGGTGTTGCCGTCCAGCCAGGTTATCTGCGAATGGAGGCCGCGCCGGGCCGTGCTCAGGAAATTGCTCTCGACCTCCTTGAAGGGGATGAGCCTGGTGATGTCGCCGTACTGTGAGGAGACGCCGGCCATGAGACCAAGCCAGAAGGCGGCATTGGCCACTTCATCCACCACGGATGGTCCCGAAGGCAATACCCGGTTTTCAATGCGAAGGTGGGGCTTGCCGCCGGTGATGCCGTAGCAGGGACGGTTCCAGCGGTAGATGGTTCCGTTGAACAGCTGCAGGGCATCCAGTTTGGGGATGCGGCCTTTGTCAAGCGCTTCGAACGGGTCTTCGATCTCCTCGATGGCAAAAAGCATCCGGAATCGGGTGATATCCTCCTGGAATATCTCCATGACCGACTCTTCCACCCATCGCGAGCCAAACTGGACACGGGGCTTTCGCTCGTGCACAAAATCCTGAGCCCTGCGGTTGTCGATGGACTGCTGAAAAACGGCAATACGGGTTTCGTGAAACAGCTGTTTGCCAAAAAGAAACGGGGAGTTGGCTGCTGCGGCCAGGACCGGGGCGGTGACGAGTTGCGCGATGTTGTGCAGCCGTGCAAAATCATCCTGGGACACCTGGAAGTGGACCTGGAAGCTGGTGTTGCACGCCTCCATCATCACCGAGTCGTGCTTGACATGCAATTCGTCGGCCCCTTTGATCTTCAGCTCGTGCTCGGCACCTCGCATTCGTGTCAGTGCGTCGTTCAGCATGTAATAACGCGCCATCGGTGTCAGGTTTTCCATTCCGAGATCGGACTTGCGGATCGAAGATAGAATGCCCATGAGGATGATGTCGCCCTCGTGCTTTTCTGCCGCCTCACGAACCTTGCTGATGCCATTGTTAAGCTGCTGCTCCAGTTCATGCAGACAGCGTCCGTCAAAGGTGAGCGGTTCCAGGTTGAACTCCAGGTTGAAGCGGGCCAGTTCGTAGGTGAACCTGGGGTCGTCGATATCCTCAATGATTTTGGTGTTTATGGGATGGGGCTGGCTGGCCCGGTCTATGATGAAGACCTCCTGTTCCGCCCCGATGCGCTTGGTGTCACGCTCGAACATATCGTCGGCAAGCATCTGTTCCAGGGCCTTCATGTCACGGATCAGATACTTGGTGAAAGCACGGAGCTTTTCCGGCTGATGGGCATTGGATGGGTTTTCCATGGATCCGGTGTAAGTGAATGGATGCCGTTACGGTGGGAAGCGGGGGTTTTCAGCAGAAACTGCTCCGCTCAGAGCACGCCGTGTTCCTTGCCGATCGGGTCATCCATTTTCGGATTGATACTGAGAACAGCTGTTTTCACCAGCCGCAGTACGTTTGCGGCAGTGCTTCCCAGTCGCAGGTACTTCAGACCGGAGTGCCCCAACGTGGACATGACCACCAGACTGTACTTCTTCTGGCTGGTCAGGTGCACAATGGCTTCATGTATCGAGGATTTGACAGGGAGAGCCTCGGCAGTCACCTTGTCCCGTATATCCTCCAGATGCTCGTTTACCCACGCATCCAACCGCTCCTGCTTTGCGGCTATCTGATCATCGAACGCACTCACCTTGTCAAATTGCGAAAGGTTCACCAGATGCACGAGATGGATCTGCGCATAGGTTTTCTTTACGATGGCACGGGCATAGTCGAACGCCTCCAGAGAGTTGTCGGAGAAATCGGTGGTGAGAAGAATATCTGACAATGGTTTGATTTTGGAGTCTTTTTCCAAAAGCAGCACCGGAGCCTTGCTGAAGCGTACGACACGCTCCGTGACCGATCCCAGAAACAGGCGGGAAAAACCGGAACGGCCGTGAGACGTCATGACCACGAGATCGGCATCCTCCGACTCTTCTATGATGATTTCCCACGGTTTGCCCTTGCGGACCACCACGGGTTCCATATTGTCCTCATCCGCATACTCAAGTACTTTGGATTCCAGCTCTTTTTCAAGCTCGGATATCTGCCGGGGCGATTTCGGGGTGACCGGGAAACTGCCGCTTTCTTTCTCCGGCTGATATACGTGCAGGGGAAGGATCGTGCCGTCTAGGACATCCGCCAGGTAATTGGCCGATTCAAAAGCGATCAGGCTGAGATCGGAAAGGTCAGTCGGGACAAGTATTCTGGGGTTTTCCATAAAAAATCCAAATCGTGGGTTTGCAGGATTGTTCTGGTGAAGAATGTGTATTGCCGGAAATAACAAATTTTTTCGGGATAAATCCAATCGGTTTGCACACTGGAGTCACACCGTCCGTGAGTAGCGGGCTTTATTTCCCGGGTCGCCATAGTAGGCATCGAACGAGGTGGCTATGTTCCGGAGGAACATCCTTCCGGTGTCCGTGACCCTGAGCCCGTTGCCGGTCCATGAGATGAGGCCGTCGGCGGCCATCTCTTCCAGCGGCTCAATGGCGTCGGCGAAGTACGAGCTGGCGTCAATATCCCATCGCTTGCCTATGAGCCCGAAATCGAGTTCCAGGTCGCACATAAGGCGCATGATGGTGTGCCGGCGGATGCGGTCGTCGTCTGTGAGATAGTACTGGCGGTGCCAGGGCTCCATCCGGTTGTCGATGCGCCGGTGGTACTCGTCCAGATCCTTGACGGTCTGGAGGTAACCGTCGCCTATCTGTGAGATGGATGACATGCCGAATCCGTAAATATCGGTGTCGACGCGCGTGCTGTATCCCTGGAAGTTGCGCTGAAGGGTACCATTTTGTTGCGCCAGGGAGAGTTCGTCACCCGTTTTGGCAAAATGATCCATGCCGATATACCGGTAGCCGGAACCGGTCAGGTTGCCGATCATCATCTCCAGCATGGCAAACTTTTCGTGCGCATCGGGCATGGGCTGGCGGTCGAGCAGCTTTTGCGAGGGCATCATCCAGGGAACGTGTGCGTAGTGGAAAATGGCGAAGCGGTCCGGATCCAGTGTCTTAACGGCCGTGAGCGTCTCCTCGAAACGGTCGCGGGTCTGCAGCGGAAGGCCGTAAATCAGGTCTACGTTGATGTTATTTATACCGGCGTCCCGCAGCCAGCGGATCACACGTTCGTTGATATCCATGGGCTGGATGCGGTTAATGACTTTTTGCACATCCTCCCGGATATCCTGGATGCCGATGGAAGCCCGGTTGCAGCCGATTTCCGCCAGTGCACGGACATGGTCTTCGGTCATGCGTCGCGGGTCGATCTCCACGGCAAGCTCCATGTCTTCTCCGAGCGCGAACAGGTCGCGGATCCGGCGGCCGGTCTCACGCAGCTCGGCGGGAGTCAGGAAAGTGGGGGTCCCGCCTCCGAAATGGACCTGGGCCAGCCGGTTGCCTGGGTTCATGCGTTTTTTCATCCCCTCCATTTCCGCGTAAAGCCGCTTCAGGTAGGCGGCGCTGTCCCCTTCCCGGCGGGTGATTACCTTGGTGCATCCGCAGTACCAGCACAATGAAGCACAAAACGGGATATGGATGTAAAGCGAGAGCGGCCGCGCGACGGAGTTGCGTTCATCGATGAGTTGCAGGGCGCGCTGCGGATCGTCCAGTTCCCGAAAATGGGGAGCCGGCGGATAGGACGTATAGCGCGGTGCCTGGCGGCTGTATTTGTTTACAAGGTCATGGCGGTGATCCATGGGCAATACTGTCTGCTTGAGCGCGACTTGTTACTGAAAAAGTGGAATTTACATGCTTACATAATACGAGTTTGCCCGGTAATTATTTGAATATGCCAAAACAACCGGTTTTTTTGGAATGTATTACCTGATTTGTCCGGTTTTTTTCATTTTCCCTTAACATGCGGAGACGAAATTGGTTGCAAAGTCGTTTTTGTTGTAAAAGTATGATATTATAAATAGTTGTAAGATCATGACTGTTCCGTTGGGTATATGCAGATGTTTGTGAAAGCGATTCCAAAAAAGATGCGGGGCCTTGTGTCCATTTTTTGTATTTTTTTTGATGAGAGTTGAAGAACAAGCTGCTGACATCTTCCGGAATTTTGATTAATATGGTTTCTTCACAGAAAGCCAGGGAGTAAAACAATGAGTCTATTAAATCGAAAAAAACCAAAAGCAAATCTGCATAAATATTACATGATCAATCTGCAGATTGGTTTTATCGTCACCCTTATCCTGCTGATTACCCTCTTTCGGGTGAATCTTCAGCCGAGAGGTGAGTTCGAAATTGTTGAAGTGGAACAGGAGATCATCGAGATGGAAGAGATTATCCAGACCGAGCAGGAGATCACCCCTCCGCCTCCGCCTCGTCCGCCGTCACCAGAGCCGGTGCCTGATGACGAGATTGTTGAGGATATGTTCTTTGATCTTGATACGGAAATCGACCTGGACGCTCCGATGGACTTGCCGCCTCCCCCGCCACCGACTGATGACGAAGAAGAGGAAGAGCCAGAGGTGTTCACCATTGTTGAGGACATGCCGGAACTGATCGGCGGGATGCAGGCCATCTATGAGCATCTCCGCTATCCGGAAATTGCACGCAAGGCCGGAATCGAAGGACGCGTAGTCGTTCAGTTCATTATCGACGAGGAAGGAAACGTGGTTGACCCGGTGGTTGTCCGGGGTATTGGCGGCGGATGTGACGAGGCGGCCATTGAAGCTGTCAAGAAGGTTCAATTCACGCCAGGCCGTCAGAGAGGACGACCCGTGAAGGTGCGCTACTCACTGCCCATTACCTTCCGTCTCTCGCAGTAAATCAACCTTTTCGGCAATGCAGTGGATAGAGAGTGTAAAGGCACTGTCCCGTTATATGAGGGATGGTGTCTTTTTTTTGTATTATCCAAAACACCTGTTTTCCGTGTTCATATTCGCCCAGTTGATTTTTCCGATGAACACTTGGCATATTATCCCCGTTATCAGAGCAGGTCTTGTCGGCAGAATGCGACGGGACCTTCATATCATTACTGCATGAGCTGCCGGACAAAAAACCGATCCATTGATTCCACGGATGATCCCGCGGAGCTGCCTGATGCTGCCTTTCTGAAGCGTCAGCTGGAGGCGATTGCCGCCATGGCGGAGTTTTTTCTGAAAGGGGAGGACATAGAGAAACTTTACAGCCAGGTATCCGGCAGGATAACGGAGGTGTTGCAGCTGGAGGGTTGTCTTGTACTGGAACGGAAACTGAAGGAAAAAGAGACTTACCATCTCTTCTCCGCCTGCGGATTCTGTGATATGAGCCAACTGGAACTGACCGGCTGGCTGGATAATGATCAGCTTCGGGACACCATGGAAACAGGCAGCGTGATTTCCATTGAGGAATATGGAAAGGGCAACGGCAACGGCTATCTTCCACCCGACCGCGAGTGCTTCCGTGAATTCCACTCGGGTATGAGCGTTCGTATTCAGGGAGAACAGCAGCCAAAAGGGATCATCGCCGTGTACCACCGCAAGCCGCGCAAATACGACGTACACGAGCAGGAGTTCCTTAAAACCGTATCCGACATGCTTGCGGGCGCATTGTCCAGAGAGGAAAACGAAAGTGAGCTCAGGGAAAGCGAAGCCCGTTTAATGGCAATTCTGGATACGGCTGTGGATGGTATCATCACGATTGATGCCAGGGGGCGCATCACCCTGTTCAACCAGGCCGCCCGCAAGATCTTCGGGTACGAGGAAAGAGAAGTGCTGGGGGAAAACATCAGCATGCTCATGCCCGAACCGTACCGCGGAGAACATGACGGCTATTTGCAAAATTATGCTTCGACCGGAAGGAAAAAGATTATCGGAAGCGGCAGGGAGATGACCGGACTGCGAAAGGACGGCAAAACGTTCCCGCTTTATCTGGCCGTGAGCGAGTTCCGTACCTCGGAGGGACCATCATATACGGGCATCGTCCGGGATATCAGTGACCAGCGGCGGCTGGAGCAGGAAGTGCTCAGCATCAGTGATCATGAACGCCGGCGGATCGGTCAGGACCTGCACGACGGGCTGGGGCAAATGCTCACCGGGATTGGCCTGATGAGCCAAAGTCTCAAAAAACAGCTCGAAAAAGTGAACTCCGGCGCGGCGGAACAGGCCAACGAGATTACCCGGCTGATCCGCGAGGCGGATGAATATGCGAAAAACCTTTCCAGGGGACTTTTGCCTGTGGATTTTGAAGTGCGCGGACTGGCGACCTCTCTTGAGAGACTGGCTGCCAATGCCGAGCGGCTTTTCGGCATCACCTGCATCTTCAGGGAAGAAAACGCCCCGTTGTTCCATGACACAACCGTTGTTGAGCATTTGTTCCGCATCGCCCAGGAGGCGATCAGCAATGCGGTCAAACATGGCCTGGCCGGGGAAGTGACCTTGAAACTGTTTGCCACGGAAGAATACGCCTGCCTCAGGGTCACGGACAACGGAAAGGGTTTTCCCGGAAACTGGCTTGAAAAGAAAGGGTCCGGAATGGATATCATGCAATTCCGCGCCCAGTTGATCGGGGCCAATCTCGACATCAGTGACAGGGAGGAGGGCGGTGCCGAGCTGAACTGCATCCTTCCGAGAAGCGAAGCAGTGTACCGGATGGATCCGGATTGATATAAGGTTGGAGAACCCGGCCTCGGGGGGGGAGGCCCGTGGGGATGTTCGATACCGCACAGGCACGGTGAAAAAGCACCCGGAAAGGTGACAGTCAGATTGGAATTGCAAACGAAAGCATAAAAGACACGACATGGCAATAAAGATTATCATCGTTGAAGATCATCCGCTCATGCAAAAGGGCATGGAGATGACCCTGAATGCAGAAATGGATATGGAGGTGGTTGGAATGGCCTCTTCCGGCGAGGAGGCGCTCTCGCTGGTGGACAAGATCAGGCCGGACCTGGCGGTGGTGGATATTTCGCTTCCCGGGATAAGCGGTCTGGAGCTGATCAGGCAGTTGCGGATGCGCAATGACGCGCTTCGCATCCTGGTGGTGTCACGCCATGAAGAGGAACTGTTTGCCGAACGGGCCGTAAGAGCGGGCGCTCAGGGTTATATCATGAAAATGGACGCCGGGGAGCAGGTGGCGGATGCCGTCCGAAAAATTGCAAACGGCGGGATCTATCTCAGCGAAAAGATCAGCAGCAGGCTGTTGCTGAACCTGGCCGGTGGCGGTGATGCAAGAGAGAAGTCTCCGTATGAATTGCTGAGCGACCGCGAGCTCGCGGTATTCCGGATGATCGGACAGGGTCGCCCGACAAAGGAAATCGCCGGCCGCATGCACATATCATCCAAGACGGTAGACACCTACAAGGCCAGGATCCGGGAAAAACTGAACATTCCGGACGGGGCGCGTCTGTTGCAGCAAGCCATGCAATGGGTTAAGGAAAAGGATCTGTAACGGTGACGGATCCGCAGCGGAACAGGCAGCTGCAATATTCAGGGTAATTGCCGCAAGGTGCCAGGGTGTAGGGAGAATCCCTACAAGGCGGATAGGGGATTTTCCCATACAAATTTCAGGGATATGCCTATTACTTGGGGCCGTGTTATTTAGGAGATTTAGTGTGTCCTGATAAACAGGATCAAGGCAGGCGGCTACACCCCTCCTTGCGTATTCCATGGGGAATCAGGTAAACCAAAATCTTAAAAAGTAACACTATGAAAAAGCTTTTACTCCTGTTGCTCGCAGTAACTGTTTCAACAACTGTCGCACAAGCACAGTTTATGGGTCCGCTTCAGTATTTCACGCCAAATGACCAGACCGGGCTCAATCAGTTTGAATCACCCAAAACCACGGATGTGGCATTCGACGGACTCCGGGTCCGCATCGGTGGTGCAAACACCCTCCAGTTCCAGGGACTGTCACAGAGCAACGCCCCGGACAATCTTGTCGAACTTGGCTCCAACTTCAACCTGGCCACTTCCAATCTCGATCTGGATGTCCAGCTGCACAACGGTCTCCGCATGCATCTGAGAACCTATCTCTCTTCCCGCCACCACTCTGAAGCTTGGGTAAAAGGCGGATACCTTCAGGTGGACCGTCTCGATTTCATCAGCGAAGGGTTCCTTTCCGACCTGATGGATAAAGTCACGATCAAAGTCGGGCACATGCAGATCAACTACGGTGACTCCCATTTCCGCCGGACGGATAACGGAGCTGCCATACTTAATCCGTTTGTGGGCAACTATATCATGGACTCCTTCACCACGGAAGTCGGTGGCGAGGTATACTACCGCGACCGTGGATTCATCGGGATGATCGGTGTCACCAATGGCAAACTGAACCAGAGTACCATCAAGTCCGACATCGAGACCAATCCTTCCTTCGTAGGTAAACTTGGCTTTGACCGCCAGATCAACCCGGACCTGCGCGTGCGCCTGACCGGTTCGGTCTACCACACTTCCCAGGCCGAGCGTATCTATGTCTATGCCGGTGACCGCGCCGGAAGCCGCTACTATAATGTCGTTGAAGGTGGTGATTACAGCGGCCGCTTCGATCCCGGTTTCTCCCTCTCCGGTTTTGCGCCAGGCGGACCTGTCGGCGGCGAGATGACGGCCATCATGATCAACCCTTTCGTGAAGTTTCAGGGGTTTGAGTTCTTCGGAAAGTTTGAAAACATCGCCGGCAAAAGAAACAACGAAGCCGATACACGCACCTTCAACCAGTATGGCGCAGAGCTCCTGTACCGTTTTGGTCCGACCGAGAACATCTACGTGGGCGGCCGGTACAACCTGGTGACCGGTGAAATGGCAAATGGCGATGACATCGATATAAGCAGAATTAATGTCGGTGGCGGTTGGTTTATGACAAAGAACGTCCTTGCCAAAGTGGAATACGTCACCCAGCAGTACGACGGCTTCTCTTTCGGTCCCCGCCAGGATGCCGAATTCAGTGGATTCATGCTGGAAGCAGTGATCAGCTTCTGAGAGAATACGATACACTTCTGAACTTTTATGAAAGCAGGGCCCGATCCGGGTCCTGCTTTCCTTATGATCCGATGCGGAAAATCCAAACACGCCAGAATCCGCTTTTGAAATCCAAATGCTGAAATTCCGCAACTTGCGATTGCTTTCAGAACTCGTTTGTGGTGTTTTCCCTTACAGATATTTCGGGGTTTTCAATACGAGTAACATGCTTTATGAGTCTTACATTAAAATCAGGATTTGTCCTAAGTAACAATTATTTCAAACTCAGTATCACAAGAAAATCAACTTTAGATTGGGTATCACAACATGAAACATCGCATAATTACTTTTCTTTTTCTCCTTATTTTTGGAGTTTCCTTTTCCCAGGCTCAGGCACAGAAGCCTGATTACAACAGAAAAGGTATTGAAGTGGGAACGTTCAACGACCTTACTTTCTCACTAGGTTTGCACTCGATAGGCCGTGTCCAGGTCCTCAGCCAGGATAATGTCCGCGTCTGGGACGGCAGCGATTGGGCCACACCTTCTGACAATCTGCATGGCATGCAGACCTCTTTTGCAAATCTTGAGTTCTTGGTAAGTATTGGTGACGATATCGATGTATTTTTTGACGGACTTCTGGCAACACAGCGTCACCCCAGCCAGTGGTGGGGAAACCAGGGCTACATGTATATTCGCAGCATTCCCGGAAACTCTTTCCTCACCGTCCTGAATCCCGTTTTTGAGCATATCGACCTCAAAGCCGGAAACTTTTTTGCCGATTTCGGCGAGCATCAGTACACCAGGACCATCAATGCCGATGCTCATCGCAACCCGCTGGTTGGCAACCCGGTTGTTGCCCCCCTCGGCGCTGAGCCCGGGATGGAAATCATTTACAATGGCAACGGATTTGGCGCCATGATCGGTGGCGGTATCGGTGCGCCCGAGCAGGATTTTCAGGAAGCAAGGAAGTACTCTTTCCGCTCCAAAGTGTGGCTGGATGTGATCCAGAACGTATACCTTTCCGGTTCATTCTATACGGTTAATCACGACCCGGGAACACTCAGAGGCACCAACCTGTTTCGCAGGGAACGCCATGGATCATCCTATGGTGGTGTGTGGAACATGAACAATGACGGTTCCGGAACCGGTGAAGGTCCCGGCCAGGTTCGTCCAGGAAACGGTCGTGAACTGACTGCCTGGGAAGTGAATGCGATCCTCAATCTCTTTGAAGGAAACACGGTATCCGCTTTCTTTGGACAGGGAACAGGATCCGGACCCGATCCGAACACTGCAGGAGTGCCCGAAGGTGATGAAGAGTGGATATACTACTCGGCAGAGGTCCGACAGTTCCTGAATGACAACTTCTATCTTTCCGGGCGGTTCAGCAGCGTTGATTACAACAAGTTCCTCAGTTCTGACAATGATGGCAGTATCTACCGCGCGCAGGCTGGTTTCGGCACGTTCATCACGGACAACATCCTGCTCAAAGCGGAATATGTCTACCAGGCGGCTTCCGGTTTCAATCAAGAAACTACAGGAGTTGCCAACAGAGTTGATCTTGGCATGGAGCCCAAGTTTCAGGGAATCATCCTTGAAGTAGGCGTAAGTTTCTGACAAAATCCCGGGATACAAATTCCAGATCACTGTAACGTGATTATTCACTAAATGGAAGGGTTTAACGTTAAACCCTTCCATATTTAATCAAATAAACCATGAGAACAGGAAACAAACTTTTTTTTGTATTAGCTCTCATTTTTGGCCTTGCAGGTTTGCCGGAAATGACAGTTGCACAGACGTATACTGTAACTAATGCCTCCAAAATGACCATCTACGGTTCGGCAAATGTGACGGATTGGGATGCGGAGGTCAAAACCATCCGCGGCCAGGTCGTCATCCGTAATTCTGACCAGGCTGACTGGTCGGAAGCCGATGCTTCCTGGTTTGAGAGCGTTGAAATTGCGCTGCCAGTGGAAGATATCGATGCCGATTCCCGCCGGATGAACAACAACATGCACGACTATCTCAAAAAAGATGAACATCCGGAAATCACTTACCGCGTGATTGAAGCCCGGGAGGCTGTTCTGGCTGAGAATCCCGGAATCTTGCTTACCGTCCAGGGTGTGATCACAGCTGCAGGTGTTGAAAAGGAAATCGTCCATGATGTAGAGATCCGGAAAAGCGAATCGGGCGGTTTGGTAGTTTCAGGTTCACAGGATCTCCTGATGACAGATTTTGGCATCGATCCGCCAACCGCAGTGTTTGGTTCCATCCGTTCGCGAGATGAAATGACCATCACATTTGAACTCCATCTGGAGCAGTAAAAAAGATCATCGGATTAAACCATGGCACACGCCATTCCCAAAAACATTCGGATCATCCTGGCGGCTGTAATTGTCGCTATGCTCTCTCCGGCATTGACCGAGGCACAGATCTATTTTGATACGCAGGAAGACAGCCGGATATGGCTGGAAGGATCCTCGACCGTTCATAGCTTTGACTGTGTAGCACGTTCGATCCAGGGTACGGCGTTCATCGAGGGGTTTGGCGAGGAAACACCAGCCACTGTCGATACCCAGGAAAACCGTCATAAGGGGAATGGAACATCCGGACCGGATATGGATGCCGATGATATTGGATCGGATGGAGTTGTCAGCGCATCCGTTTTGCCATCCGGGAAAATCCATCTTGCAAGGAAAGAGGTTGCTGATGCAGGTTTCCGGTCCATCCACCAGAACCTGCATGTTCTGCTCAAGATCCCGGTAAAAAGCTTTGACTGCCGGCACTCGCGAATGAACCGGGATATGTATGAGGCGCTCAAATCAGACAAGTATGATTACATCACTTTTGAGTTTGAGGATGCCAGACGTCTGGAAAATGATGGCTCGATACCTGAATCGCTGTTTGAAGAGGGATACCAGCCATTCCGCATCCATGGGGTGCTCAACGTGGCCGGGGTGGATCGCAATGTCTCCCTGCTGGTCCAGGGCCGGACCGAAGGGGATGCCCTGTACCATATAAAGGGTCAGAAGGAAATTTCAATGAAGGACTTTGAAATCGATCCCCCGACGGCTCTTCGCGGTCTGATTCGCGCCCATGATGATCTTACCGTATTTTTTGATCTTCATGTCATCGAAACGACAAGGGATTAATAAGAACCTAACAATTGGCTCCTATATTCACGCAGTTTCGTTTTTCTGTTTACGTTTCTGAAATGCATTTAAATTTCCACAAAACGGCATGAACGCACACATCGCACCCATTCTTGAAGATGCCCGGAGGGCGCCTTCCGTGCTGAACTCCCAGCCATGGAGGTTCCGTCTGTGTGGGAATACCATTGAGGTGTACCTGGATAAAAAACAGGAACTCGAAGAGATCGATCCAACGGGAAGACTCCAGATAGCCAGTTGCGGAACGCTCATTGCCCATCTGGAAAAATCCGTATTGAAACGTGGATGGACATCGAAGGTTACTTTCTTTCCGCGGTTTGAGGAACCGGATCTTCTGGCATTTGTTGAAATCGTCAGGCAGGTCAAGCACCGCAAATTGAATGCACCTGCAGAAGAAAGACCGAAGCTGTTTGATACCGGAGGATCCGGCAATAACCTGTCCGAAACGGATATCCTTGTGGTAGTCCGCGAAAAACTCGCCGAGCTGGCAAACCGGAAAGAGATAGGGCTGGTAGTGCATGATGATAGCACTGACCACAGCATCCATACCTATCTGAGGAATCAATGCGGCGAGAAACTCAAGAGTGAACTCTTCAGAAAGACCCTGAATCTTTACCTTCGAACCGATGTATCGGATCGTTCGGTCCCGTTTGAAGACGAGGCATTGCTGTCGGACCGTTTTTTTGATCCCGTCGCTTCCGGATCAAACGGTGGTATGGATTCAGCCAAAGATCTGTTCTTGATACTGACGACCGGCACCGATAACCGTTACGAATGGACCCGTGTGGGACAGGTGCTGGGAGACATCATCATAGAGTTGCGAACCTGGGACAATATTGGTCTTATGTCCCTTCCCATCATAAGCAGTGACAACTGCCGCAGCTGGCTGAAAGAGAAACTGAACCTTGACGGTTATCCACAGTTTGTTTTGAAAATGCAGCCAATCAAACCCAGAGAACATGTACGCAAACGTCCCCTAAAGGAACTCCTGAAATACGGGTTCTGAGTACCGCCCTTCAGGACCTCCAGGCCCTTTTCGTACCATCAAATTGTGCCGTTCTCATTTCCTGCGCTGTTCATTTTTTCATGGACAGTTCGCTTTACCCCCGGAATCCGTTCACAACGGCATCGGCTTTTCCCCCAGTAGCCACTATTGCGTTGCTGTTGGTCCCGCTTTTTTTTCCGGCGTATTCTGCTTTTCTGTTACCGAAATATTTATTTATTTAGGTAAGTGAAGCAACTTCAACCAATAAGCGAGTTTTATAAAAAAAGAACTTTTCAGCTTGACATATAGTTATTTAGATATGTATATTATGAATGAATTAAGAAATATCGCATTAACAATGTCAATCACACACAAATCGGATCTTCTATGTTTGAATGGTTAACACAGCCCTGGCCCTGGTATGTGGCCGGACCGATCATCGGACTTATCATACCCTTGCTATTGTTTCTTGGAAACAAGCAGTTCGGCATCTCATCCAGTTTGCGTCACACCTGTGCCGCCTGCGTTCCCGGCAATATCTCTTTCTTTCAGTATGACTGGAAAAAAGAGGGTTTATGGAATATGATACTTGTGCTTGGGGTCCTGATTGGAGGATTTCTGGGGGGGTATGTCTTCGAAAACCCGGAACCGATAGCACTGTCGGCATCCACCATTGCCGATCTTCGGAACCTGGGCCTGACTGATTTCACAGGTTTCGTGCCGACCGAAGTCTTTTCATGGAGCGGCCTGGGATCGACTCAGGGCATTATCATGATGGTCCTTGGCGGATTCCTTGTCGGATTCGGCGCCCGCTATGCCGGCGGATGCACTTCCGGACATGCCATCAGCGGCATTTCCAATCTGCAGCTGGCCTCCCTGATTGCGGTCATCGGCTTTTTTGCCGGCGGACTCATTATCACGCACCTGATCTACCCGGTGTTGTTCTGACGCCAGCCTAAATAGTCCATATCTCAGAGAATCAATACACAATACAGAAATTTTCCAAAGAGACATTATCATGAATTACTTAAAATACCTGCTGATAGGCACCCTTTTCGGATTTGTACTTACCAAGTCCGAGGTGATTTCCTGGTTCCGCATACAGGAAATGTTCCGATTCCAGGATTTCCACATGTACGGGGTCATCGGGTCAGCCATTCTTGTCGGGATGATCTCCATCCAGATCATCAAACGGTTTAACATGAAGGATGTTGACGGCGAACCGATCTCCATTCCGCCGAAGGATGCGTCCCAGAAGAAACGTTACATCATCGGCGGCACACTGTTCGGCTTCGGCTGGGCATTGACCGGCGCATGTCCGGGCCCGCTTTTCGCCCTGCTTGGCAGCGGTCTCACCATCTTTGTGATACCCATTCTGGCGGCGCTGGCCGGCACCTGGGTCTACGGTGCGGTCCGCGAAAGCCTGCCTCACTGATGAAGTTAGAAAATACCAGTGATTATGCCGGTAGATAACATGGATTAACCGGCACACGGATCAACTGGCACACATACTGATAGCAACCATACGTCACGCAACGAATTTCAAATAACAACCACCAAGAAAACAGAGGAGAATTCCTATGTATTTTCGTCAAATCTTCGAACCCAAACTTGCACAGTACGCCTACATCATCGGATGTCAGAAAACCGGTGAAGCCGTAGTGATCGATCCCATGCGCGATATCCAGCAGTACTATGACATCGCCGAGAAGGAGAAACTCAAGATCACGGCCGCCGCTGACACCCACATCCACGCCGACTATATTTCCGGTCTCCGGGAGTTTGCCGAGCGCGGTGTAAAAGTCTATGCCTCCGACGAGGGAGACGCCGACTGGAAGTATGAATGGCTGATCGGCAGCGACTACGACTACGAACTGATGAAGGACGGTTTCACTTTCATGGTCGGTAACATCGAGATCAAGGCTATCCACACCCCGGGCCACACCCCCGAACACCTGATCTTTGCCGTGACCGACAAGGGCGGCGGGGCGGACAAGCCCATGGGTGTTGCCACCGGCGACTTTATCTTTGTGGGCGATGTGGGCCGACCCGACCTGCTGGAATCGGCTGCAAAAATGAAAGATGTGATGAAGCCCTCCGCGCAGACACTCTACAAATCCATAGAAAAATTCAAGTCGATGCCCGAATACATGCAGATCTGGCCCGGACACGGCGCCGGAAGCGCCTGCGGCAAGGCCCTGGGCGCCGTGCCGAAAAGCACGGTCGGCTATGAGCTCCAGTTCAACAATTCCTTGAAGCATGCCACGTCGGAGGATGAGTTCGTCAACTTCATCCTTGAAGGGCAGCCTGAGCCACCGCTTTACTTCGCCCAGATGAAGCGCGACAATAAAATGGGCCCGAAAGTGCTTGGCGGACTGCCCATCCCGGGCAAGACCGAAACTGCAAAACTTGGTGACTTCCAGGGCAACCGCGAGGTGGCGCTGATCGATACCCGCGGACGCGAGGCGTTCATGAACGGGCACCTCAAAGGGGCCATCTTCTCGCCGCTGGACAAGCAGTTCAACACTACGGCCGGTTCCTACATCACCGAGGAACAGCCGATCTACCTGGTCATCGATGAGCAGGATCTGGAGGATGCGGTCCGCGACCTGGTCAATGTCGGGCTTGACAAGATCAAGGGTTACATCCCGGTGGCGGAGTACGAAAAATGGCTGGCCGACAACAACGCTGCCGTTGCCATTCCGCACCTTGACTTCGAAAAAGCCGGTGAGAAGCTGCTGAGCGGGGATGTTTATGTGCTGGATGTCCGGAAGGCTTCGGAGTTCTCCGAGGGACACATTGACGGCGCCCGGAACATCCCGCATACCCGGCTGCTTGAGCGGATCGATGAAGTGGATCCCAAAGGCAAAACCGTCTATGTACACTGTTCTGCGGGTGGACGATCCGCAGTAGCTGCCGCGCTGGTGCAGCGTTTCGGTCACGATGTGGCCTATGTGGATGGTGAATTCGACGCCTGGTTCGACAAAAAAGAAGAAGTGGCCGGCTGATTAAGCCACGCTGGCAATGAAAGGGCTCCGGACTCATCCTCCGGAGCCCTTGTTGTTCCGGGCAAATAATCTTCTGCCACATTTTATTGTTTCGGGCAAATAATCATCCACCACACTTTTATCAAAAAAAAATCAGAATTCGAAAGTTTTGAAACGATTTTTCCCCATACTGACATGGCTTCCCGGCTACCATTCCGGGATGTTCCGGGGTGATCTTGCCGCCGGCCTCACCGTTGGGGTCATGCTTATCCCCCAGGCCATGGCCTATGCCCTGATTGCAGGAATGCCACCGGTCTACGGGCTTTATGCGGCGCTGGTTCCGCTGTTGCTGTATGGGATACTTGGCACTTCCCGACAGCTTGGGGTGGGTCCGGTAGCCGTGGTTTCACTTCTTGTTGTTGCCGGGGTGGCCGATCTTGCCGAGCCCGGCAGCACCGAATACGTGCATCTGGCCATATTGCTGGCCTTCATGGTCGGGGTGATCCAGCTGCTGATGGGGCTGCTCCGCATGGGCTTCCTGGTGAATTTCCTTTCCCATCCCGTTATCACGGGATTCACTGCGGCAACGGCCCTGATCATCGCCTTCAGTCAGCTGCATCACCTGCTGGGCGTATCCATCGAAAGCTCAAAACACGTCCACACGGTCTTGCTGCAGCTGTTTGAAAAGCGAGCGGAAGTCCATCCCGGCACGATGCTGTTCGGGTTCGGTGCGGTAGCGCTTATCTACGCCATCAGGAAGTGGCAGCCGCGCATACCCGGTGCGCTGGTCGTGGTGGTGATCGGCATTGTGCTGGTGGCGGTAACGGGATGGGATGAGCGGGGCATCCGCATCATTGGGGAAGTGCCGTCCGGACTCCCGTCATTTGCACTGCCCATGTTTGGCATGGATGCGGTCTATCAGTTGCTGCCCATGGCATTTGCCATATCGCTGGTCGGATTCATGGAATCCATAGCGGTGGCCAAGTCCATCCACGCCCGGCATCGCGACTACCGGCTGGATGCCAACCAGGAGCTGGTGGCCCTCGGGTCGGCCAACCTGGGCGGTTCGCTGTTTCAGGCGTTCCCGGTGACCGGAGGGTTCTCCCGCTCGGCCGTCAACGACCAGGCCGGCGCCAAAACCGGGATGGCCAGCATCATCAGCGCCCTGCTGATCGGCCTGACCCTGCTTTTCCTGACACCGCTGTTCTACTATCTGCCCAATGCGGTGCTTGGGGCAATCATCATCACGGCAGTGATCGGCCTGATTGACACGAAGGAGATCCGCTTTTTGTGGAATACGCAGAAAGAGGACTTTGCCATGATGGCCATCACCTTCCTGGTGACCCTGCTGCTGGGGATAGAGGAGGGAATCCTGACCGGCGTAGTGGCCTCTCTGGGCGTGGTTATCTTCCACAGCAGCAAGCCGCATGTGGCCCGGCTCGGACAGCTGCCCGGGACCCGCGTTTACCGGAACCTGCACCGTTTCGACGATGCCACGGAGCGCAAGGATGTACTGGTCTTTCGTTACGATGCGCCCCTGTTCTATGCCAACGCGGATCATTTCAAGGAAACCGCGGAGTCGTTCATCGCGCAGAAAGGGCCGGAACTCAAACTGGTGGTGCTGGACGCATCCGGCATCAATTCCATAGATACCACCGGCATCCATGCGCTGGCATCCTTTGAAAATGAATTGCGAGGAAACGGAATCCAGCTTCGCATGTCCGCCGTGCACGGTCCGGTCCGCGATCTGCTGAAAAAGAGTAAGTATTACAAATCCGAAGACGAAGAAAGGCTATCGCATATGGAAGTGCATGATGCCGTGGCGGCCTTCGACCAGCACCGTGATCGCAAACCCAAGCTTGGCAATAAACAAACCGGTGAAACCAGCCGCACGGATGACACGCATGGAGCAGGCGATGTGACATGACCGGATTCTGGAATGACAAATACCGTGGCGACCATTATCTGTACGGAAAAGAACCAAACCGGTTTTTTTGCCGCGCTTCCGTTGTAAGAGCATTGGCACGGAAAGAGATGCGATAAATAGGATTTTGATTCAAACATAAATATCTATATATTTCATATATAGCATATGTATATAACTTAATATAAAACTCTTGGTACGAATCGATGCTTGATTTGAACACAGGTGTGCACAAGCTGGAGCGTTGCGCTTCGGTGCTGAAGGCGATTGCACATCCCATACGAATAGCCATCATCGAACTGCTGGAAAAGCATGAAAAGCTCTCGGTGTCGGAAATCCACGAACAGCTCAACCTGGAGCAGGCCGTTGCCTCGCATCATCTGGGCATCCTGAAAAACAAGGGTGTGCTGGTATCCTATCGGGAAGGCAAGAACATGCTTTACGAACTGAAACACCGTCAGATCACGCAGATTATCGAGATCATGGAGCGCTGCAGCACGGTCTGACCGAATGTGGCGCTGAACGGCAACCGAAACGCTTTACGATGAACGGCAAGGATCTCTTTGATGATTCGCAACCCGATGGTCCGGGTGGCACGTCCCGCTCGCAGCCGCTTGCCACGCGCATGCGGCCTGTTTCCGTGGAGGAATTTGCCGGACAGGAGCACCTGGTCGGCGAGGGCAAGCTGCTGCGGCGCATGATCGAAAGCGGCCGTATCGGTTCCATGATCTTTTACGGCCCCCCAAGCAGCGGAAAAACCACGCTGGCCCATGTCATTTCCCGTGAGATCGATGCCGATTTTGTGATCCTCAATGCGGTGTTGGATGGCGTCAAGGAGTTCCGCGAAGTGGTCCGCCAGGCCGGCGAGCAGCGCAAGCTATACCACAAAAAGACCATCCTGTTCGTCGACGAGATCCACCGCTGGAACAAGGCGCAGCAGGATGCGCTCCTTCCCCACATCGAATCCGGACTCATCACCCTCATCGGGGCCACCACGCTCAATCCTTTCTATTCGCTGGTGGGACCGCTCCTCTCCCGGTGCCAGCTCTTCGAACTTCATCCCTTCGGCGCCGATGACATCCGCCTGCTGCTCAAACGCGCCCTTCGAGACAAGGAGCGCGGACTCGGATCCTACGCTGTCACGGTTACCGACGAGGCCATCGACTATTTCACGGAGTATTCCGGCGGCGACATCCGGCATGCCCTCAATGCCCTGGAGATGGCGGTTCTGACCAGCCCGGTGAACGAGGAGGGGCTTCGCCGGGTGGATGTGGACGTTGCCCGTGAATCCATCCAGAAGAGATATCTGCGCTACGACCGCACCGGCGACGAGCACTACCACTACGCCTCGGCCATGATCAAGTCATTGCGGGGATCGGATCCCGACGCCGCCTTGTACTGGCTCACGGCAATGCTGGAAGGCGGGGAGGATCCCCATTTCATTTTCCGCCGCCTGCTGATCTTTGCTTCGGAGGATGTGGGCCTGGCCGACCCGCATGCGCTTGCCGTGGTCAACAGCGCACACGACGCCTTTGAGAAATGCGGTATGCCCGAGGGGTTCTATTTCCTGTCCCATGCCTGTCTCCACCTGGCTCTCGCACCGAAAAGCAACAGTACGGGCGCTATCTTCGCAGTGGCCCGCGGGCATCGGGAACAGGGCACGAAGCCGGTTCCCGATCATCTGCGGGACAAGACCGCCAACACCAAAAAAGCCCGCTATCTGGATGCGGACAATGCCTCGGACGACTACAAGTATCCACATGACTATCCGGGGCACTGGGTGGAGCAGCAGTACCTTCCTGACAGGTTGAAGTCGGCTCGGTGGTACAGGCCCGGCGACCAGGGACTGGAAGCAAAACGCTGGGAACGCCTGCGCCGGATCCGTGAAACTGAAACCAGAGGTGGAGAAAAGGGGTCTCAAAAATCGCTTGAACAGCATCCACAAAAGTCTGGTGATGATCACGGAAGCAAAGGGGAGTGAATAGGATGTTGATATCAACGGCACATCACTAAAAAAAACGCCACCCCGTCCGTGGACAGAATGGCGTCTTGATGAGGGCGTTATGAACCCCGTTTTAGTACAACCTGTTTGTTAAATTATTTCCTCGGCAGTGAACGGGAGTCGGGTTCACTTCGACTCGGCACCGGCTGTGGAGAGGTTGGCGTCGATCATGGCAAAATTCGGATAGGCGCCTACCCCGTGCTCCGAGAGATCGAGTCCGCGTGTTTCATATTCCTCGGAGACGCGCACTCCCATGATTGCCTTGATGGCTGCGAAAACCCCAAGGGAGAAGAGGAACGTGGTCCCGAAGATGGCCAGTATTCCCAGAAGCTGAATACCTAAGGTCGCCGCCGGTGAGAAGATTGCCACGGCAAGGGTCCCCCAGATGCCGCACACGCCATGAACGGAAATGGCACCCACCGGGTCGTCGATTTTGAGGGAATCGAACATCAGGATCGCTCCGACTACGATGGCACCCGCGATCGCACCAACGAGAGCGGCTGACAGCGGGGCAATCACATCGGCGCCGGCGGTAATGCCCACGAGTCCGGCAAGGATGCCGTTCAGGGCCATGGAGGCATCCAGTTTTTTCAGTGCAACACGTGCGGTGAGCATGGCGGCAAGGGCGCCGGCGGCAGCCGCGATGGCGGTTGTCACGAACACATAGGACACGGCAGCCGGATCGGCACTGAGCACCGAACCGCCGTTGAATCCGAACCAGCCGAACCAGAGCAGGAAGACGCCGACGGTGGCCAGCGGCACGCTATGGCCCGGGATGGTGTTGACCTTGCCGTTCACATATTTCCCCAGCCGGGGGCCGAGGATGATCACGCATGCCAGTCCGGCCGCTCCACCAACACCATGTACGAGTGTGGATCCGGCAAAATCATAAAATCCGAGCTGGTCGAGCCAGCCGCCGCCCCACACCCAGCTGCCGGTAACAGGATACAAAAACGCCAGAAGAAGAGTACCGAAAATCATGAATGCCGAGAGCTTCACGCGTCCGGTTACACAACCGGAGACAATGGTCGCTGCCGTCGCTGCAAACATGGCCTGAAAGATGAAATCACTGTAGATGGTCATTTGCTCCCCGTATGCAGGAGTGAGCATGCCGACGGGATCCGCGGCATCAAACCCGATTCCCAATCCACCCAGACCGAGAATGCCGTTGAAATCACCCGGATACATAAGCTGGAAACCGATCACTCCATAGGTGAGGATCCCGGCAGTGAGGATGAATACATTCTTGTAAATGACATTGATGGAGTTTTTGCCCTGCGTGAATCCGCTTTCGACCGTTGCAAATCCAAGATGCATGATGAAAACCATGGCAGCTGCAAGCAGGATCCAGAGATTGTCGATTACAAAGGCGGCATAGGCATCGGACGAGCGAAATGCCTCCATGCTTTCATACACCGGTTCTGCCGCAAATGACAACGCCGGTATAAAGAGAAGCAGAAGAAGCATCAGGCCTGGCACGCCGGCCCGACTCAGGAACATTCGTGATTTCATAATTATGTTGTTCGGTTTTTGTTGATTTATTTTGAACTGTCACCCCTTTCGGTGACCGCGTTAAATATTAAGTCAAAAGACAACAAAAGCAAGAAAAAATTAATCATTAAAATCATAAAGACTTAAAATATTATATTTTTTAAACAAAAAAGCGCTTTTTTTTAGGCAAAAAATCTTTCTTGCCCGGTGAATGATGAAGGATGCTGTTGCGTTCTTATTGCTGAAAGGAAAAAAAACTGAAATAGGCAGATAAGAAATGGCCATGACGGTTCGCCGTCACACAGGTGCATGATTAAAACCGGTCATGAATATTCTATCTGACCTTAGAAATCGAAAATTATAAACAGATGAAAACGATTTGCATCCTCAGCGCAACTGACCGGCCCGGTTCGGTCGCCCTCAAAGTATCCAATTACATCAAGCCGCTTTATGAATCTCAGGGTGTAAAAGCCCATGTAGTGAGCCTGGAGGATTTTCCGTTGGACGAAGTCATGGGCGGGAAGTACGGGAAGGAGTTGCCGCGGGTTGAGGCATTCCGCAGCCAGGTCATTGATGTGGACGGCATTGTCATGGTGATACCGGAGTACAATGGCTCGTTTCCCGGCATCCTCAAGCTTTTTGTTGATTATCTGCCTTTTCCTGAAGCCTTCCACAAGAAGCCGATAGCTTTTATAGGTGAGGCCGCGGGAGCATTCGGTGCACTACGGGCCGTGGAGCAGATGCAGATGGTGTGTGCCTACAGGAACGCCCACACGTATCCGGAGCGGGTTTTCCTGCAGCGCGTAAAAAAGCTTTTTGATGAAGATGAAGGGATCAGGGACGAGACCATATCAAAACTGCTTCAGAGTCAGATTGAGGGCTTCGTCCAGTTCCTCTCTCAGGTGGAAGAGATGCAATCGGCCTGATTCTGCAGGGGCTTGGTACTTATCCCCAGGCACAACCTGCCGGGGGTTGTTTCGAAATCACAAGCGGGGGGGACGCATCCCGCAGCAGTACGTCCCCATATCAGGATATCTTGAGCATATAGCCCACTCCGTGCATGGTGACCAGGTAGCGCGGGTCATCCGGACGCATTTCCACTTTCGTGCGCAGTTTTGAGATATGCACATCCACTGTCCGCGTACTGGTGTTGGAGCTGAACTCATAGCGCCAGACGTTCTCCAGCAGCGCTTTCCTTGTTACGGGTTCATTCGGGTAGTTGGCGAGGAAGCGGATCACCTCGACTTCGCGGGTGGTCAGTTCCACGTCTCCGTCCGGCCTGCGCACAACCCCTTCTTTAAGATCGAGCGTGACCTCCCCCAGTGTAATCATATCATTTTTTTTACCGGAATAATTGTCGCTTCGCCGGAGCCGCGCCTGGATCCGTGCGAGCAGCTCTTTCACACCGAACGGCTTGGTGATATAGTCGTCTGCACCAATATTCAGGCCGGTCACCTTGTCGATTTCCTGGTCGCGTGCCGTCAGGATGATGATTGGGAACATCAGCTTCTTATCCCGGATTTTTTTACAGACGTCAAAGCCGCTAATCCCCGGAAGCATGACATCCAGGATCATCAGATCAGGACGTGTCTCATCGACGATTTTCAGTGCATCTATTCCGTTTTCAGCGATAAGGGTCTCATAGCCTTCATTTTCAAGGGTATCTTTGAGTGTAAAAATGAGACTGGGTTCATCTTCGACGATAAGAATGGTCTGCTTGTTAGGAGGCATGCTCAGGTTCCTTTTGTTTGATTTGTTCCTGGATGGGGTTGGAGTTGTTATTTTGCGGTACAGATGAATCCGTCACGGGGAATCGGATGGTGAATACGGATCCCTTGCCCGGGCTGCTGCTGACACTGACGGTGCCGCCGTTGCGCACGGTCAGGTCCTTGACGATGGATAGGCCGAGGCCGTGCCCTTTTGTCTGCGCCGTCAGTGCGTCTTCTACCCGGAAGAATTTGTCGAATATGTACTTTTGAAACTCCTTTGGTATGCCGACGCCCTTGTCCTTCACCATAAGTGATGCGCGTTCGCTGTTGCTGGATGTACGAATCTCAATAAACTTCCCTTCAGGACTGTATTTGACGGCATTGTCTATGAGATTGTCCAGTATGGACTGAAGATCTGACTGATCCACCTCGATCTCCGGTGCCTTTTCATCGATGTCCAGGTGCAGGATCACGTCATGTGATTCAAGGTAGCTTTTCTTTTTCTTCAGGTAATCCTGCAGAAAATCGGGCAGATGGGTTTGGGTCTTGCGGATGCGCACGTTTTTCGTGTTGGACCGGGCCACATCCAGAAGCCGGTCGATCATGGTCCGAAGCCGGAGCGATTCATTGAAGATGTGAGTCCCGTAGGATTTAAGCCGGACGGGGTCGGTCACTCTGCCGTCCGAGAGGTTTTCCCCGGCTGCGGAGATCACTGCCAGGGGTGTTTTCAGTTCGTGGGTCACGTTGGCAAGGAACAGTGCCTGTCTCTGTGCCAGGGAGCGTTCGCGCTGTGCCGTGAAAAACATGAAGACGAACGCACCGAGAAGCAACAGCATGGCACCGGCAAGCACGAAGAGGTTGCGGGTGAGTGATGCTCTGGATGCGGCAATATCGGGGTTGGCCGTAAAGGCGGCTTTCAGGTTCCAGTTGTTGAGCAGATCGGGAAAATTCTGTATGAAATCTACGCTCTGATAGCTGTAGGTCACTCCAGGAGCCGTGGTGGACAGCACCTCGTTCCGGGTCCAGTCGTGCAGCCAGACAATGATGCCGGTCTCCTCGCCGGTGCCGAACGTTTCGGCCAGTTTGGGTCCCATGTAGGAATTGACGAGGAAGTTCTGGTCGATGACAAACAGGAGGTAGGCAACCACTTCCCTGCTGGAAGCGTTGATCAGTGCCACGGTCATGCTGTTGTGGGTGTCAAAGATGACGCGCGTGTTCCACTGGTAGTCCTGCACCAGGGCATTCATCCGGGTCCGGGTGATGCCCAGACCGTCACTGACCAGCTGGTCGTACTCCGTGGTAGCTGCAAAGCGGGCGATCTCCGGTTGAAAGTGCCAGATTGTGTCTCCGTGCCGCTCACAGGGGGTACATTCCGGGGTGGACAGATAGATATCGGAAAACAGGCTGTCCTGACTTGCCTGCTCAATGATCGCAATCAGATCCTCATGTACATTGGAGGGAGAAGTCAGTGAGGCCTTTACCTCTTCCATATCCAGCTGCCAAAGCGTTCGGACCGGATAGCGGAAACGGCTTCGAACCTGATTGGTATATTCCATCAGCTGCCGCTTCTGTTTTTCCACCGAGTTTTGCACCTTGTTATCGTGAAGCGCGTACAGGGAATACACATTCATCACCGTAAGGCCGATGACTGCGGTCAGGCCCAGAGCCAGGAAGATCCATCGTACGTAACGGTAATATCTCATGTTCGGTTCATCCGTTTACATTTGTTGCAGTCTGTCGCATAGTGTAACGAACTATCAGCGCCTGACGGTATCTTTTGAGGCCATTTCTGACTTCTCAAATTTGAAACCCTTTCTGGTGGTCAGACTAAGTATCGTGATAATAACGGGATGCACGTATGCATTTGTTGTGCCGGAAAAAGAAGCCTGCACGCGAATGACCGCTTTAAAAATGTAACATATTTGTTTATTATTAAGAAATCTTAATGGGTTGTTAGTCAGGGTTATGTTACGATCGCTTCTGTTACTCATCTGGTGTCTTTCCCTGTTTGCGCTTGTGGCCTGCGATACAAAGCAGGATGCGGGCCTTTCCACTGAGGTTGCTCAGGAGCTGAGGGACATGAACAAAGAGGCCAGTGAGGCGTTGCTGCGAAATGATTTTGCGAAGGTGGATTCCCTCACAGCCGCCGTTATCAGGCGGTCCGGGGATGTCCGGGACTATGAGGCCCGCATTGATGCCGAGTTGCACCGCATCGCCTCTTACCTGGACCGCAGGCGCATCCGGGAGGGCGAAGCGATGCTGCAGGTTGCGTTCGGCATGATCGAGGAGCACGGCACGCCGGGACAGAAGATCCGGGCGCTCATCCAGCAATCGAATTTCTGCTTCATGGACAATCGTCCGGAAGAAGGAAATGAGCTGCTTGAAAAAGCGATGGAGCTGATGCCGGTTGTGGACGACCCGCGTATCGTAGGTGCGCTGTATGCATCCCGCGCAAGGGCCATGACCGAGGTTAATCCTGTGGAGGCGATCCGGCTCTATTATGAATCACTGGAAAAATTTGATGAGGCCGGGGAGCTGAACAACAAGGCGGTTGCCCACAATAACATCGGCCTGATATCGCAGAATCAGCAGGATTATGTGACGGCATTGGATGAATACCGTAAAGCGCTGCGGATCAACCGGCAAATTGGCAACCAGTTGCAGATTGCGACCAATTACAACAATATAGCCAATGCCCTGAGCAGCCTGGGGGAGAAGGAAGCCGCTGCCGATACCCTGTTCAAAGCCGTAATGATCAACCAGAAAATGGGAATAAGTCCGTCACTGATCCAGAATTATTTCAACCTTGCCCAGATCTACCTGGAGACGGACCAGCTGGATCTTGCCTACTCCTTTTTCACACAGGGATATGAGGAGAGTGAGTCCATCAGCTTTATGCCTGGAATCATGTACCATGCGGTCGGACTTTCCGATGCGCTCTTCGAAAAAAAACGTTATGATGAAGTGCGGCAATACCTTGAGGTCTCCAGAAAACTGGCGGAACAGATGAACAACCTGGATGTTCTGGCAAGAGCCTGGAATACGGAAGCGCTGCTTAATGAGCAACTGGGCAACTATCCGGAAGCTCTTGCCGCCATGCGTGAACAGCGAAACTATGTGGATCAGATCGACAGCCTGCGGCGGCATCGTGAGTTTGAGGAAGTGCGTGGCCGGCTTGAACTGGAGTTGAAAACGGCAGAGAACGAATTGCTCAGGCAACAGCTCACTTACCGGGAGCGTCTAAGTCGGAATCAGCAGCTCATACTTTTTTCACTCATTCTGGGGGTGCTGATAACGGCAACGCTGCTTGTGATCCTTTTCCGGAACAAGTACAAGCTCGAGAAAGTGAACCAGTTCCTGAAGGAGAAAAATCAGGTGATTACGGCGAAGAACAAACAGCTCAGGGACCTGAACGCGGAACTCAAGCATCTCAATGATGAGAAAAGCCGTCTGGTCGGCATGATCATTCACGATTTGCGCAATCCGCTGTTTGCCGTCATCGGCTTTCTGGAACTGATCGATGAATCCCTGACAGATGAGTCGGAGAAAGAGCATCTTAATATGGCCATGAATTCGGCAACCCGGCTCAATCAATTGATAAACAGCCTGCTCGAGGTCCACTCGCTGGAAAAAGAGACCAAGCATCTGAAACTGGAACAAATATCGGTGGATGAGCTTGTAAGCAATGCCGTGCTCAACTTCCAGGAGATTGCCAGAAAGAAGAGTATTCACCTCCAGGAAAGTGTTTCCATGGTAGATGCCTACTCAGACCCGGCCTATCTGAGCCGCATCGTTGACAATCTCTTATCCAATGCGATAAAATATTCGCCGCGGCATTCCCGTGTGCTGGTTGAAGTGCTCGACAAGGGGGATGCCTGGGAATTTGCCGTAAAGGATGAAGGTCCGGGTATCTCCGAGGAAGACCAGGCCAATCTGTACCAGATGTTCGGCAGGCTGTCCGCCAAACCCACAGGCGGGGAAGAATCCACAGGTCTTGGCCTTTACACCGTGAAAATGCTCGTAGGAAGGCTGAGGGGACGCATCCGTCTTGAGAGCGAAATCGGTAAGGGAAGCCGGTTCATTTGTGAGTTCCCGGTCAAACCCGATCTGGAACTTGAGGCCCGTGTCCTGCAGGAGACAAACGGGGAGGAAGAACCCAGCCTGGAACCCGAAGGAACGGCTTGATACGGATTGCGGCCGGTGGTGCCTTGATGCCGATAGCGACATGCGGCCGTTAAAGTCGATAGCGGTCAATCCATTTTGTGCCGCAGCACGCCGTCGATGAAGACGTGCGTTGGACGCGTGGTGTATTCGAACGGATCTCCGTTGAAGAGGACCAGGTCGGCATCCTTGCCGGGGCGCAGCGACCCGAGCCGTTCATCCATGCCAAACAGTGCTGCGGGGCCGGCGGTAAGTGCGTGCAGCGCGGCACTCCTGTCCAGCCCGTATCCAACAGCCACGGCAGCTTCGAACAGCACGACGCGTGTTTTGGGCACGTAGCTTTCGTATCCGCTCTGAAAAACAAAAGGGATACCTGCCTCGTGAAGTTTTTGAGCCGTGTCGAACGCTGCATTTTCCGTCTCGCCGCGGAGCCGCACCATGGAGGGATGGAGGATGACCGTCACCCCGGCTTCCCTGATCTCATCCAGCAGCAGATACACCTCCGAGGCGCCGTCCAGCAGCATCGGGAATCCGAACTCGCGCTGCAGCCGCAGGGCGGTCATGATGTCATGGGTCTTGTGTGCGGTGACAAGGGCAAACAGGCGGCCTTCCAGCATATCGGACAGGGCCTCCAGGCGCAGGTCACGGTCCGGACGGCGGTCGGCGTCCTCATGGCGCCGTTTTTCGGTGTAATCGGCGGCCCGGATCAGCTCCTGGCGCAGCATGGCAATGCCCTTGGACCGGGTGCCGGGGGTGTCGAACTGGCCGCGAACCCCGGGTCCCAGTGTGATGGCCAGGGCCGTGGTCGAATCCAGCAGCGCCTCATCCACCGTTCCGCCGGCGGTTTTAACGATCATGGTCTGTCCGCTCACGATGGCTCCGGGTCCATGGCCGGTGTGCACGGTTGTAATCCCGTTCCGGCTAAGGAAACCGACCAGTTCTTCACGGGCGTTGTACGCGTCAATGGCACGCAGGTCGGGTTGCAGGGCGTGGGAACGTTCCAGCTGGTCCTGGTCGTGTTCCTGGTTGAAATACCCGGCAAGGCCGACCACCGACCGCGCGTCAAAAAGTCCGGGCGTGGCAACAACCCCCTCATGACGTTCGTAGCCGTCGGGTATGGCGACGTCCGATGCCGGACCCACACGCTCGATCCTGCCATCCCGGATGAGCACCACGCCGTTCACCACGGGATCGCCATCCATCGTGTAGACGGTATCGGCGGTGACGGCAATCTGGGAGGATGCGGCTGGCGGCAGGAACAGCAGGACGGCGATGAGCGCCAGAAGGGCGGCCGGATGCGTCAGGGATCGAAAGGGACGGATGAAAGTAAGCATCTTGTTCAATGGGTTTTGTTAGTGATCGTGATGGTGTCCGTGACCGCTGCTGCGGATCACCTGGTATCCTCCGGTGGAATACTTCCGGTCTTCGGGATCCCCGATGTCCCATACTTTCCGGCCTTCGATCCAGGTCTGCTCAACCCGGGTGTAGACGCTGAACGGGTCGCCGGAGAGGATGATGAAATCAGCATCCTTGCCGGGTTCCAGCGAGCCGACGCGGTCCTCGATATCCATCATGCGGGCATTGGCTATGGTGACCGACTCAAGCGCTTTCTGCCGGCTGAGGCCTTCGCGTATGGCAAAGGCCGGCGAACGGAGAAACAGGCGGGAGTCGGTGATGGGGTCGTCGGTGTGGAAACCGAGTTCAGCCCCGGCCTTCTCCAGAATGGGAGCCGCCTTGGGCAGCAGGTTTATCGCCTCCAGCTTGCCCCCCGGCGAATCGACATAGATGATGGATGCGGGATACCCGGAAGCGGCGATTTCATCTGCCACTTTCCAGGCGTCGGTGACGTGGTGGAGCACCATCCGGTATCCGAACTCATCGGCCAGGCGGATAGCCGTCAGGACATCGTCGTGACGGTGGGTGTGGTTGTGGACGATGCGCCTGCCTTCCAGCACTTCCACCAGGGTCTCCAGGGCAAGGTCGCGGGCCGGCATGCGCTCCGGATCGCCCTGCGCCGCCTCGATGCGGGCCTGGTATTCCTGCGCGCGGATGAACATGGCGCGGACCATGGCCGCCGATTTGGCGCGCGTTCCGGGGAACGGCGGCTGTCGCAACGGATTGGTACCATTGGCCATTTTGAGTCCGCCGTAAATACCGCGTTCCTCATCCACCATGATCAGCATCTCCTCAACCGTGTTGGCGGGACGCAGTTTGAGGTAGACCGTCTGGCCGCTGACGAGGTGCCCGGAACCGGGCATTACGTTCACCGAAGTGAGTCCGCCCGCCAGTGCGCGCCGGAATGAATCGCTGCCGGGATAGATGGTGTCCATGATCCGCACATCCGCGTGCAGTGCTGCGGAACGGTCCCCGCCGTCCCCCTCTCCGATGTGCGAGTGCGAATCCACCAGTCCCGGCATGACCACCTTGCCGGTTGCGTCGATCACTTCGGCGTCAGAGGGGATGGAAACCGATGCGGCGTCGCCCACGGCGATGATGCGGCCGTCGCGGACCAGCAGGATGCCGTTTTCGTACGTTTCGCCGGTCACGGTGATGATTTCCGCACCGGTGACGGCTACGGGCTGTTCCTGGGCGAATAGCTGGCCGGGGGTTCCGGGGAACAGTCCTGCATTGTTCAGGAGCAGGAGAAGCAATGGTGTCAGAAGCTGAATTCGAGAGGGTGTCTTCATCTGGTTATATCAATTTCGATTTATAAGAGCATAACGGTCTCAGATGGCAGGATATAATCTTGCCACTGTGTGTCAGCCGGAGGCTGTCATGCTTGGTTCATGGCATTGGATGGAAAGTTCGTTTCAAGGTTGGGAAAACGGCGTGCCGACAGAGCGCAGCAAGATACGAATATGCAAAAAGGACATGAATATCCAAAAAAACAATCGGAGAAGCTCACAGCGGCCATGGCACCTGAGCCTTCCGGTTATTTTAGCGCTTTTTGTCCAAATACGTTACCTTTTCAGCATACATAGACAAACAGCTGCCAGCAAACTTGAAAAATATGCCGGCAGGTTTCAGGGTGCTTTCACCGGTCTTGAACCACTAACCGATACACAGGGAATCTCATGGGCTCACGATTTGTAGTCATTCTTGTCGCGGTTGCCGCGCTTGTTGCATTGCTTCTTTTCCTCTACGCACGAGGTATTGACACCGGAACCCACGGTGTCACTTCACCGGGTTACATCAACACCGTCATTTTTCAGCTGGACGGGGACGGAGTCCCGCACTATTCGGTCGAGCATCGGGGCAAGAAGGTCCTGGCGCGGTCCCGGCTGGGATTTGAACTGGACGGAGTGCCCGATTTGCGCGACAATTTTGTCGTCACATCGGTCGACTTCAGAGAGGTCGATGAAACCTGGGAGCAGGTCTGGGGCGAAAAACAGTCCATCCGGAACAACTACAACGAGTTGCGGGTGAACCTGGCCGAGGACCGTGATGACGGACGCGAACTCACCGTCATCTTCCGCGCCTACGACGACGGCATTGCCTTCCGCTATGAATTCCCCGAACAGCCGCACCTCGATACGCTTGTTATCATGGACGAGCTCACACAATTCGCCCTCACAGGCAACCACCGCTCCTGGTACATCGACGCCTACCAGTGGAACCGGTTCGAGTACCTGTTCAAGGACACCCCGCTCTCGCAGGCCGACACCGTCCACACCCCCCTCACCATGCAGACCGACGGCGGACTCTATCTCAGCTTCCACGAGGCCGCCCTGGTCGACTACTCCACCATGACGCTGGAACGGGTGGACGGGTACACGCTGCAGGCCAACATCATGCCGTGGTCGGACGGTGTGCGCGTGCGCGGATCGGCACCCATGGCAACCCCGTGGCGCACCTTGCAGATAGCCGACGGTCCCGGCAAACTCATTACATCCTACCTCATCCTCAACCTGAACGAACCCAACAAGATCGGGGATACCTCCTGGATCAGGCCCGGCAAATATGTCGGCATCTGGTGGGGGATGCACCTGGACAAGTACACCTGGGGGCGCGGACCGAAGCTCGGAGCCACTACCGAGCGGGCCAAACGCTACATCGACTTCGCCGCCGAACACGGATTCGACCATGTGCTGGTGGAAGGGTGGAACCCCGGCTGGGACGAAAACTGGTACGAGAGCGGCGTGGTCTTTGACTTCACCGAATCCATCCCCGAATTTGACCTGGAAGGCGTGGCGCAGTACGCTCTGGACAACGGAACCCGGCTGATGGGGCATCACGAAAACTCGGCCACAGTGCTTCATTACGAATCGCAGATGGAAGAAGGCTTTGCCCTGTACGAGCGCCTGGGCGTGCGAGCGGTGAAGACGGGCTATGTGGGACACGGACGTGAGATCATGCGCTACGACGAACATGGCAACGAGCAGTTCGAGTGGCACCACGGCCAGTTCATGGTGGACCATCACCAGCGGGTGGTGGAGCTGGCCGCATCCCACAAAATCTCCCTGAATGTGCATGAAGGCGTGAAGGACACCGGCCTGCGGCGCACCTGGCCGAACCTGATGACGCGCGAGGTGGCCCGCGGACAGGAGTACAACGCCTGGGGCGGCGGTGACGGGCTTTGGGAGGGGCAGGGCAACCCGCCCGAGCACGTGGTGATCCTGCCGTTCACGCGTATGCTTTCCGGTCCGTTCGACTACACGCCGGGCATATTTGACATGCATTTCGACGATTACCGGCCCGACAACCGCGTCCACCATACCCTGGCCAAGGAGCTCTCGCTGTACGTTACCATCTACAGCCCGCTCCATATGGCTGCCGACCTGCCGGAGAATTATGAGGCCAACCCCGAGCCGTTCCAGTTCATTGTGGATGTGCCGGTCGACTGGTATGACACCAAAGTGCTGCATGCCAGCATCGGCGAGTACGTCACCATCGTGCGCCGCGACCGCAACAGCGACGACTGGTACCTCGGCAGCATGACCGACCGCCAGGGACGAACGCTGGAGGCGCGACTGGATTTTCTGGATGACCGGCGTGACTACGTCGCCGAGATCTACCGTGACGGAGAAGAGGCGCACTGGGAAACCAACAAGTACGATATTGTGATTGAGCAGAAACTGGTGGACAGTGAAACGGTCATGCCATTGGTGCTGGCGCCCGGTGGCGGACAGGCCGTGCGTTTCCGACCCGCAGAGCCCTCGGACCTCGAAGAGTTACAGCGTCTCTGACCAGGCACGGACAGCCTGCGGCCCGCGGACCTCGAAGCGCTGCCGCGTCTGTGATCCCGGACGCCCGGTAAACCGGAAGACCGGGCTTTCAGTTACCATAACAATTGGGTAATTTTAGACCCGTAAAACAGGGATACCGTCTGCACGATACGGGAATGTAAAGTCGCATCACGTTCAATCCGCTGACATTATTTATTTTTTTTTAGCTTGTAATGAACCAATCTATTCTCCTGACCACTCTCGTGATGATCACAGCGATGATATTATTATCCTGCCGAACCACCAAAGAAGCCGGACCTGAGGACATTGTCACCTCCGTGACCGGCGCATCGGCACACTGGGTATCCGCCGACCGTCTCATCTGGGACAGCGGCCCCCTTGCCCGTCGCCATGAAATAAGGTACAGCCAGACGGCGGCCATCCGGGTGGATACCAGCGGGGTCTCCGGCGGATCGGTGATGCCCGTCGGGAGAAAAGTCCGGCTGAGGAGCGAACTTGCCGAAAAGTACCGGCACATTTCCGAACGTCCGGCTTTCCGCATGGATGTCGGCAGGGACGAAATCTCCGAGGCGGTAAAAGGGCAGCTCATCGCCATTGCCTATGACCGTAACGACCAGCCCGTCGCCGCCACGCGCGTGCAGTTCCCCGGCGTCATCGACGAACTGTTTTTCTATGACGGAGAGCTGGGTCCCTTATACCGGGAAGATGAGCTTTCCGCCACGCTCTGGGCGCCCACCGCACTTTCGGTAACGCTCCGCATATATGATGAGAAGAAGAATCTGGTGGATACGGTCCTGCCCGACCATTTGCGGGTCGGCAATCGCACGGATCATACAGATGCGGGCGCTGGCGCAGAACCCGGTGAGTCGACGGCCGGCGGCCGGGACGAGCCGAGGGACTCCGATCCGGCCATGACACCCCCGGAAGACGGTGTGTGGCGCTTCAGCGGTGCGCGCGGCGACTGGGACCGCAAATTCTACCGCTACGAGGTCACCGTCTACCACCATGTCAACGGGCGGGTGAACACCTACGAAGTCACCGACCCGTATTCGGTCAGCCTGGCCATGGACAGCCGGTTCAGCCAGTTCGCCGACCTGAATGACGACGACCTCAAGCCCCAATGCTGGGGGCGTCTCAGCAAGGAACTGCCGCATCCCGCCGACATCACCCTCTACGAGGCGCATATGCGGGACTTCAGCGTCAACGACAAAACGGTTCCCGAAGAACACCGCGGCACCTACATGGCATTCCGGCACAACGGCCTGCTCGACCGCAACATGTCCGACGGCATGGCGCATCTCAAGCGGCTCTCCGATGCCGGCCTCACCCATCTGCACCTGCTTCCGGTAAACGATATTGCCAGTGTCATCGAAAATCCTGCCAGGCGGGTGGATCTGAACATGCCCTACCGGCGCATCTGTGATGTAGTGCAGCATCCCGGCCTGTTCGAGGAGTGCGAGCGCCGGCAGTTCATCCCCATACGCGAGGCCTTTGAACAGATGGTGGACGAAAACCCATCCACCCACCTGGTCCAGAAACCCTACAGTCTGCCCGGACGCATGCGCGGACTCGCCGCTGTCGACGGTTTCAACTGGGGCTACGATCCTTTCCATTTCAACGTGCCACAAGGCAGCTATGCGACCGATCCCGAAGGGGTGGCACGCATCCGTGAGTTGCGGACCATGGTTCAGTCGCTGGCGCAAATCGGGCTCAATGTGGTGGTGGATGTGGTCTACAACCATACCTTCGCCTCCGGTCCCGCCTCGCGGTTTTCGGTGCTGGACAAAGTGGTGCCGGGCTATTACCACCGCTACAACCCCGACAGCGGTGCCATGGAGACATCCACCTGCTGCGAAAACACCGCCGCCGAGCATGCCATGATGGAGAAACTGATCATCGACTCGGTGCTACTCTGGGCAAAACACTACAAAATCGATTCGTTCCGGTTTGACCTGATGGGACACCATCCGCGTTCGGTGATGGAGCGGGTGCGGGACGAACTGGCGAAGCTGACCATGGATGAGCACCAGGTGGATGGTGCCAACATTTACATTTACGGGGAAGGATGGAATTTCGGCGAAGTGGCCAACGACCGGATCTTTGTCCAGGCCACGCAATTCAATATGGGCGGAACCGGCATCGGCAACTTCAACGACCGGAGCCGTGATGCCATACGCGGTGGCAATTTCACCAACAACGGACGCGCGCAGGGATTTGTCAGCGGACGCTTTCTGTTCCCCAATGAAGAGTCCGATCCCGGGCAGGAAGAGGATCTGGCCTGGCTGCTGGATGCGGCCGACCGGATTCGCGTAGGCATGGCGGGCAATCTGGCGACCTATCCCTATATCAACCGGGAAGGAAGGAGTGTTACCGGCGGCGAAGAAATGATCGGTTTCGCCTTGCAGCCGCAGGAATCGGTCAACTACATCGACAAGCACGACAACGAAACGTTCTGGGACAACACCCAGGCGAAGCTGCCGCTGGACATGGGAATGGACGACCGGGTGCGCGTGCACATGCTCGGCAACGCCTTTATCAATTTCGGCCAGGGCGTGCCGTTCTACCAGATGGGAACCGATATACTGCGCTCCAAATCACTGGATCGCAACAGTTTTGACTCCGGGGACTGGTTCAACGCGGTGGACTTCAGCCTGGATTCACATCTCTGGGCGAAGGGGCTTCCGCCGGCTTGGGACAATGAGGCGCGCTGGGACGACATCCGCGCGCTGTTCCGCGATGCCAGCGTGGATGTGCGCCGCGAGCATATGGAGCTGTCCCACCAGCTGTTCCGGGAGCAGCTGCGTATCCGCTATTCCTCGCCGCTGTTCCGGCTGCGCACGGCAGAGCAGATCCACAAGCGCCTGGCGTTTCACAATATCGGTCCGGACCAGAAGCCCGGCATCATTGTCATGACCATTTCCGACGGAACGTGTGCCGGGGAACCGCTGGATCCGAACTACGACGGCATCCTGGTGATCTTCAATGCCGATAACCAGTCACGCGAAGTGACGCTGGGTCTTGAGGGAGTGTCCTGGGAAGGCCTGGAGCTCCACCCGGTGCAGCAGCAGGGTGCCGATCCGGTAGTCCGGCAGACGGAGCACGAAGACGGAAGCTTTCAAATTCCCGCCCTGACGGCCGCTGTTTTTGTGATGCCGCAGAAAGAAGCGCAGGGCTCTTTTGTCTGCAACGAATAAGACGTACCCACCCACAAAGAAAAAACAGGCCCTGTGATTTTGAATTTCGGATTCGTTTAGGTACTTTTTTACTGATCACGATCGGTACGGAACCTGTTCCAAAATGTCCCCTGATCGGTTGTTGATTCATTACCCGGATCCGTTGTGCAGGTGATGCCACCGGTTCCCGTTATGTATTGTCCATCACCTTGTCTCGGCAGTGACCATTATGTATTGTCTTGTCACCGCGCCGCGGCAGTGACCATTATGTATTGTAACGTCAGCGCACCGCAGCAGTGACCATTATGTATTGTTTTGTCACCGCGCCGCAGCAGTAATCATGATGTATTGCATGTACGAGATGTATTGCATACACGAGGCAGCCATCGCCGGTCAGCAGACAGTGCAGCCGCAAGTTATTGAACACGGCTGTTTCGACTGGCAGGATGAGGCGTTCCTCTCTGTCTGATAAAGGTATCCGCCTTTTGGTAAGGCGTTTTTTAATAATTTCAGTGGCTTTCAGCCAAATACTTAAAAATTAGCTATATGAGTGCCGGAGCGTTGATCCTGGTCCTGTCATCCCTTCTGATCATTGGGGGCGGGCTTTCCCTGTTTCTCTGGGCGTTTTTCAGCGGTCAGTTTGATAACATACAGCGGGGGAGCATGCTGCCTTTTGACGAAGAGGAGCCGGCTGGAAAGCGTACCGACCAGATTTTTGGTGATGAGGAAGATCTGGATCAGAACAAACCCTACAAAGGAGAAGAGAAAATCCGTGGATCCCGGAAGTAAGCAACCCAACACGTTATCTGTCAGTGAACTTGACCGCAAGGCGCGTTCTGTCGTAATGTTCCTGATCCTGTCCGGCATATTCTGGCTGCTGTTCGGAACGCTGCTGGCTTTGGTCGCCTCATTGAAGATGCACTTGCCCGACTGGCTGGGCACGGCCGGATGGCTCACTTTCGGTCGCGTGCGGCCGCTGCATCTGAACACCATGGTCTACGGATGGGCGTCGCTCACCGGTGCCGGTGTGGCACTGTGGCTGCTGAGCCGGCTGCTCAAGGTGCCTATCATGCTGCGCGGTTATATCGTCGTGGCCGGGGTGATCTGGAATATCGCCCTGCTGATCGGCAGCATCCAGATCCTGGCCGGCAACTCACGCGGCATCGAGTGGCTTGAGCTTCCGGTGGCGACAATGGTGCCGATTTTGCTCAGCGTGATCATCATGTCCGCCTCGGTATTGATGATGCTGGTCATGCGCAAGGTGAAGCAGCTGTACGTGTCCGTCTGGTACCTGATTGCGGCCTTCCTCTGGTTCCCGCTGCTCGCCGTGGTCTCGTCGCTGCCCATCTTCGACACGCCGACCGTGCAGGCCAGCATGAACTGGTGGTATGCGCATAATGTGCTGGGACTCTGGTTCACGCCTGTGGGACTGGCTGCCGCCTACTACTTCATCCCCAAAGTGCTCGGGCGGCCGATCTACAGCTACGGTCTGTCGCTGCTCGGGTTCTGGGGACTGGCGCTGTTCTACAACTGGAACGGGTTCCATCATCTGATCGGCGGGCCCGTGCCTACCTGGTTTGTGACCATCTCTATCTCCGCGAGCGTGATGATGATAATCCCGGTGGTGGTTGTGGCGGTGAACCACCACATGACGGTGGTAGGCTCGTTCCGGGCGGTGATCAACTCGCCCACGCTGCGTTTCGTGGTCTTTGCGGCCATGAGCTACACCTTCGTGAGCCTTCAGGGCGCCATGCAGGCGCTGCGGTCGGCCAATGAGGTGATCCACTTCACCCATTTCGTGGTGGCCCATGCCCACATCGGCATGTACGCGTTTGTGACCATGATGCTGTTCGGGGCGTGCTACTACATCATCCCACGCATCACCATGCGCGAATGGCACTCCAAGGGCCTGATCAAATGGCATTTCTGGCTTACGGCCATCGGCATCGTGATCTATACCGTGGCGCTGCAGGGCATAGGCGTATTCCAGGGGTTTTCGATGATCAACCCGGACGTGCCCTTTACCGATACGGTGACCATGACCGTTCCGTACCTGGTGGCGCGCTCGGTATCGGGATTCCTGATGACGGCCGGACACCTGATCTTCGCCTGGCTTATATTCCGCATGGTCTGGCGTCCAGGGGAACAACCGGCTACACCGCTTGTCTGGAATAAAATCAGAGAGGAATTTGCGTCATGATGCGTAACACCATACTACTGTTCGGCATTATCGCCACGTTTGCGATTGCCATGTTCGGCCTGACCATCCTCCCCAAGATGTTCATTGACGAGGCGGTGAAGGAGCCGACCTATTTCACGCCGTTTGAAGTCACGGAAGGGCACCGCATTTTTGTGCGGGAAGGATGCATTTACTGCCATTCCAAACAGGTGCGCCCGGAAGGATATGGCGCCGATTTCGAGCGGGGATGGGGTCGCGCCAGCGTGGCCACCGACTACCGTAACCTGCTGCCGCACAACCTGGGCACCATGCGAACCGGTCCCGACCTGGCCAATATCGGTGCACGGCAGCCGGGTCGCGACTGGCACTATCTGAACCTCTACCAGCCCCGCGCCATCAACGAACACAGCATCATGCCGCCGTTTCCCTGGCTGTTCGAAGTGGTGGGAGAGGAGGCGCGTCCGGGCCGCGACGGGTTGCGGCTTCCAGAGCAGTACCGCATCCCGGGCAAGAAGGTGCTGCCGACCGATGAAGCGCGCTACCTGGTAACGTACCTGATTTCCCTGGACCAGCAAATTGCAGGAGTGGACTGATGGCTGATGAACAACATTTCGGAAACCCCGGACAAGGCGGCGACCAGGATCGGAAACATGATCGGGACAAGGATCGGAAGCACGATCGTGACCGGGAGAAGGACAACGCTTCGAAGAAAGACGCCGACCCTGATCGTGAGAAGAAAAAGAGTCCGAAGGATTCCGGCGAGTTTTCGGATCTGGAGGATGAGCGAAGCATAGAGGAGCTCCATCGCGCCGCCATGGAAAAGGAGGAGCAGATTCCCGAGGAAGGCAATGAACGCGGACCCTGGTGGATGTATGCGATCATCTTCCTGACACTGGCTTTTGGTTTTTTCTACATGGGCCGCTATCTCGGCGAGATCTCCGACCAGCCTCACGTGCTCTACACGACGCCGGAACCGCCCGATCTGGAGCCGGAGGAGCTCGACCTGATGGCCGAAGGGCGGCGCGTCTACACGCGGCTTTGCCAGTCGTGTCACCAGCAGGATGGTGCCGGGGTGCAGGGAGCGTTTCCGCCGCTGGGCGGATCGGACTGGGTGGTCGGCATACCGGAACGGCCGGTCTACATCGTGCTGCAGGGCTTCCAGGGTGAAATCGTGCGCGAAGGGGTAACCTATAATGCCGTGATGCCGGGCTTCGGACGGTTGTTATCGGATGAGGAAGTGGCTTCGGTCGTGACCTACATCCGCAACTCCTTTGGCAATGAAGCCCCCGAAGTATCGCCGGATGAAGTGGCGGAAATGCGCGAGGCATCGGCGGATCGGACCACACCCTGGACCGAATCAGAACTGGACGATTTTGTTGAAAGCCAGGAAGGTGACGTCCTGTGATCGCTGATGGCGGCTGTCATTGAAGCCTTAACCCCAATCATTTCAAATTTTGAAGCAGGATCATCCCAGTCGATCGGCATGTGTGCACTGCGGGCTCCCGGTGGCATCGCCGCCCCCGCCTGCCAGGGGAAAACTCCGGGGCAGCGGACCGGATGCCAAGCAGTCACGGGCGGATGCTGACAAAGCACGGCCGCACGGCACCCCTGCAAACGCAGCTGCCAGTGCGCATCCACACCTGTTCTGCTGTTTCGGATGCCGGATGGTCTGGGAGATGGAACAGCACGCCCCGGGCCAGGCCGGCCCCGGCAGCCGCCTATCCCCCCTGAACCTGCTCTACCTGCGCTTTGCCCTGGCGCTGATCGCCTCGATGTTCCTCATCTTCATCAGTCTCACGCTCCATTTCGAAGCCGGACAGGCGCCCGCAGGACTGCGCTACCTGAGCCTGCTGCTGGCCACGGGTGTGATGGTGCTGCTGGCCGGACCATTCCTGGACAACCTGAAGCGCGAACTTGCCGACCGCCGGCTGAGCCTGGCCTCGCTGATCTTTGCCGGCTCGGGTGCGGCATTCCTTCTCTCCGCCTGGAATACGCTTTCGGCGGGGTTCGGCGGTCTCGCAGCGCCGGCCGGTCCGGACGCCGGTCCCACCTACTTCGAAACCTCGGCCATGATCCTGACCTTCTACATCGGCAGTCTGCTGATCGATACGCGCATCAAGCGGGGCATGTCGGCCTATACGCGGCTTTGGCAGACGGAACGCGCCCCGGAGGTGCTCCGGATTGTGGATGCGGATGGCGGTGGTGAGGATGCGCATCCACCCGCCGAAGAACATGCCGCCGAGGTGCCCTGGAGTGAATCAGGGCGACTGCGCACGGTACGTACCAGTGTGGAGCTGCTGGCGGAAGGCGACCGGTTTCTTGCCGAGGCGGGACAGCCCGTGCTTACCGACAGCGTGGTCGCCGGAGGGGCCGGTCTTGTGGATGAGGCCCATCTCACCGGCGAACCAGATCCGGTGCGCAAAAAGTCCGGCGACCGCATAACTGCGGGCAGCGTGAGCATGGATGGCGGGCTGGTCCTGCAGGTTGCCCAGCCTTACAGCGAATCATCGCTTCAGGAATACCTGCGCCGGGCCAGGGCTATGCGGTCCCGGCCGGGTTACTACGAGCGGGTGGCGGCCAGGGGCGCCTCGATCCTGCTCGTATTTGTCATGACAGCCGCGTTTGCAGGTCTGGCGTGGCACACCTGGAATGCGGGGCTTCCCTATGCGCTCCAGGTATTTCTGGCCGTGCTGCTCATCGGGTGTCCCTGCGCGTTTTCCATCTCGACCCCTGCGGCGCTCTGGGTGGCCAACCAGCGCCTGCATCGATCCGGGGTGATTGCCATGGGCGGCAGCCAGGCCCTTGAGAAGCTCTCGGAGATGAAAGTGGTGCTGTTTGACAAGACCGGCACCCTGACCGAGGGGGTCGCTTTCCGCTCCATCCACCGGGTGACCGACGATCCGGCCTGGCCGGTCGAGCGCCTGATGCGCTTGGCAGGCGGACTGGAAATGGACCAGGTCCACCCGTTCGCACGCGCACTCCGCCGGTATCTGGATCAGCACGGCCTGGATCCCGTCTGGCCGAAGGAAGCGCGCCTGCTTTCCGGGCAGGGCATGGAGGGATGCTTTGAAGAAACCGGTGCCGATCCGGTTCCGTCCGGC
>Ga0207421_10000498_pt1 | contig 50399 bp, 50 predicted proteins | sample SodLakKL_010_SED_4_FD_187542 | JGI IMG/M metagenome (GOLD analysis project Ga0207421, IMG submission 187542) | Alkaline sediment microbial communities from Lake Tanatar, Kulunda Steppe, Russia - 8KL_010_SED (SPAdes) (version 2) | ecosystem: Environmental > Aquatic > Non-marine Saline and...
CGCGCGGGGCGGTCGGCAGAGAATGACGATGTGCTGGCGGCAGTGTTGAATGCAGGCACATCTGCGGTCTGTCTGGTGGGCAAGACCCATGATTTCCATGTGACCACGGCACTTGGGATCAGCCTTGACGAGAATATCGACAATATCGGTGCCTCGATCAAACATTGTGTGGCCCAAGGGCGCGAGGCGCATTTTGATGCCGAGCATTTCTTCGACGGCTACAAAGCGAACCCGGATTACGCCCTGCAAGCCCTGCACGCCGCCCATGATGCGGGCGCGCGTTGGGTGGTTTTGTGCGACACCAATGGCGGCACGCTGCCAAGTGAAATCCGCGAGATCACCAAGGCAGTGATTGACAGCGGCATTCCGGGCGATCGCGTGGGCATTCATTGCCATGATGATACCGGGCAAGCCGTGGCCTGTTCGCTGGCGGCGGTAGAGGCGGGCGCGCGCCAGATCCAAGGTACACTGAACGGGTTGGGGGAGCGGTGCGGCAATGCCTCGCTGACCACGCTGATCCCGACGCTGCTCTTGAAGCCCGCCTATGCCGAGCGGTTCGAGACGGGTGTCAGCCATGACGCGCTCAAGGGGCTGTTGCGCATCTCGCGCAAGCTCGATGATATCCTGAACCGCGTGCCCCTGCGCACGCTGCCCTATGTCGGGGCCTCGGCCTTTGCGCATAAGGCGGGGTTGCATGCCAGCGCCATTCTCAAAGACCCCAGCACCTATGAGCATATCGAGCCTGCGACCGTGGGCAATGCCCGTGTCGTGCCGATGTCCAATCAGGCGGGGCAGTCGAATCTGCGTGTGCGGCTGGAAGATATGGGCATTGCGGTGGCAAAGGGCGACCCGCGCCTTGGCGTGATTCTCGACGACATCAAAACGCGAGAGGACTTGGGCTATGCCTATGACAGCGCGCAGGCGAGTTTCGAGTTGCTGGCGCGGCGCGCGCTGGGGCAGGTGCCTGATTTCTTCGAGGTCAAGCGCTACCGCGTCACGGTCGAGCGGCGCAAGAACAAGTATAACCAATTGGTCACGCTGTCCGAGGCGGTGGTCGTGGTTAAGATCGGCGATGAAAAGAAGCTCTCGGTGTCGGAATCGATGGATGCAGAGGGACATGATCGTGGGCCGGTGAATGCGCTGGCAAAAGCGCTGGCGAAAGATCTTGGCCCGTATCAGGCAGCGATTGATGACATGAAGCTGGTTGATTTCAAGGTGCGTATCACCCAAGGCGGGACCGAGGCTGTGACCCGCGTCATCATCGATTCCGAGGATGGGCGGGGCCGCCGTTGGTCGACTGTGGGGGTGTCGCCCAACATAGTGGATGCGAGTTTCGAGGCGTTACTCGATGCCGTTGTCTGGAAATTTCTGCGCGACGGAGTGCGCCCATGTCCGACCTGACCCGCGAAGACGCCTTTCTGACGCTCTACACGGATCTGGCGCGCGAAGGGCCAGGGGCGGCGGCAGATCTTGGGTGGGCCTTGTCGGTTGCGGCAACGCCGTCAGCGGCGCGGATTTGCGATGCGGGCTGCGGGTCGGGCGCGGATACGGTCACGTTGGCCAAGGAACGGCCACAAGCACAGATCGACGCGGTGGACCAGATCGCCCATTTCGTGGCGGCCGCGCAAAAGCGCACCGCCCCCTTTGGTGCGCGCGTGCAGGTGTATCAGGAAGATATGGCCGCGCTGAAGGGGCCGTATGATCTGATCTGGTGCGCGGGTGCGCTGTATTTTCTGGGCGTGACCGAAGGGCTGACCCGGTGGCGCACAGCACTTGCACCCGGTGGGGCAGTGGCGTTTTCCGAGCCGTGCCTATTGTCGCGCCCCTCGGACGCTGCTCGCGCCTTCTGGGCCGAGTATCCGCAAATCACGGATGTGGCAGGCATTCGGGCGCGGGTCGCAGCGGCGGGCTACCGGGTGTTGGGCGAGCAGATGCAGATCGGCGACGCATGGGAGGCGTATTATATCCCCATGGCCAAACGCATCGCAAAGCTGCGCCCCGAGGCCACCGGCGCATTGAGTGAGGCGCTGGACGAGGCCGAGCGCGAGATCGCGCGCTGGCGCGCGGCCCCGTCCGAGATTGCCTATGCCTTGATGGTGGTCGCGCCGGACTTACCTTTGCCGCATGAATGATCTTGCAGAAAAGCTGCGCATTGGTGACCCAGATCGCTATGCCGCGACCTTGGCCGCGCCGGAAGATGTGCGCGAACAACTTTGGCCGCTTTATGCCTTCAATCTGGAAATCGCGCGCGCGCCGTGGATGACGGCAGAGCCGATGATTGCCGAGATGCGGCTGCAATTCTGGGCAGATGTGTTGGACGAGATTGCAGAAGGCAAAGCGCCGCGCGCCCATGAGGTGGCCAGCCCCCTGGCCGAGGTCTGGCGCGCCGCCGACCTGCCACTTGCGCTGGGTCATGAGATGATCGCCGCGCGGCGCTGGGATATCTACCGCGAGCCCTTTGCCGATGATGCGGCACTGGAGGCGCACCTGAACGCGACCAGCGGCCATCTGATGTGGCTGGGCGCACTGGCCTTGGGGGTGGGGCCGCAGGCCGAAGCGCCGCTGCGTGACATGGGCCATGCGGCCGGGCTGGCGAACTGGTTGCTGGCTGTTCCGCGCCTCGAAGCGGCGGGGCGCATTCCGCTGGTGGATGGGCGCGACAATGCTGTCGCTGCGCTGGCGCAGGCTGGGTTGATGCGGCTAAAGCGCGCGCGGGCGCAGCGCGCTAAAGTGCCCGTTCGTGCGCTGCCGGTGATGCTGACGGGATGGCAGGCGGGTGCAATCCTGACAACCGCTGCGAAAACGCCGCATCTTGTGCAGGCGGGCGGGATAAAAAGCTCGGAATTCAAGCGCCGGGGCAGCCTTTTGCTGCGCGCATTGTCCGGGCGATGGTGAATCGCTTGCAGGCAAGGCAGGGTGATCACGCTTTTTCGTCTGGATGGAATGAAAACCAGATTTGAATCGCCCCGCGTTCGCCTTGCCAATATCCGCGCCTGCCAGTAGGGTGCGCGCGAAATTGCCCTTTGGATACGTGTCCGGGGCGTGCTTTCATGCCCGGATTTTCGGGTTTCAAATGACAGGAGCTTCCATGTTCGTTACACCTGCCTATGCGCAAGATGCCGGTGCCGCCAGCGGTCTGATTTCGATCATTCCCTTTATTCTTATCTTCGTCATCATGTATTTCCTGCTGATCCGTCCACAGCAGAAAAAGATGAAGGAACATCAGGCAATGGTCGGTGCATTGCGGCGCGGCGATCAGGTCGTGACCCAAGGCGGGATCATCGGCAAAGTGGTCAAGGTCAAGGAAGATGGCGAGGCAGAGGTCGAGATTGCAGAGGGCGTCAAGGTTCGCGTTCTCAAGGCGACCATCGCCAATGTGATTTCCAAGACAGAGCCTGCTGCGAAAGAATGACAGTCCTGTACGGCCTGTCCTGACACCTGAACACCCGGGGGCGATGCTCTGATGCTGCAAATACCGATGTGGAAACGCGTCTTGATCTGGTCAATCTGCGCTTTGGCGCTGTTGTTCGCTATTCCCAACCTATTCTATGACCGGGTTGAGCGACACAATGATGCCGTTGCAATGATTGAGGCAGGGCAAGGCGATGCTGCGATGCAGGACGCGCGCGCGGCGTGGCCGTCCTTCCTGCCGTCCTTCCTGGTCAATCTGGGACTGGATTTGCGCGGTGGCGCACATCTGTTGGCAGAAGTGCGTGTGTCAGAAGTCTATGCAGACCGCATTGACGGCATGTGGCCCTCGGTGCGCGACCGGCTGCGTGACGACCGCGACGTCGTTGGCGCGGTGCGGCGCATTCCATCCGATGATCCGGGCGAATTGCGGGTGCGCATCACCAATACAGATGCGATTGACGAGGCGGCCAGCTTTGTGCGCGAACTGGCGCAGCCGACACAGTCAATCTCGGGGTTTTCGCAGGCCCGTGATCTGGAAGTACGTGTAGAGGGCGAAGATATCGTCGTCACCCTGTCCGAGGCCGAGCGCGTTGCCACGGATGAACGCACAATGCGCCTGTCGCTGGAGATCATCCGTCGACGCGTGGATGAGGCAGGCACGCGAGAGCCTACCATTCAACGCCAAGGCTCGGACCGGATTCTGATACAGGTGCCCGGCATCGGGTCTGCGGAAGAGCTGAAAGAGCTGATCGGCACAACCGCGCGCTTGACCTTTCATCCGGTTGTGAATGTGACGTCGAACCCCGATCAGGTTCCAGAACCCCGGCAGGTGATCTATCCGTCAATAGACGAGCCGGGAAGCTATTACATTCTGGAACAAACACCTGTCGTGACCGGCGAACAGTTGGTTGATGCACAGCCTGGCATGGACCAGAACAACCGCCCAGCAGTGAATTTCCGCTTCAATCCGGCAGGTGGGCGCGCCTTCGGCATCTATACCGCCGAGAATATCGGCAATCCCTTCGCCATTGTGCTGGACGGCGAGGTGATTTCTGCCCCTGTGATCCAAAGCCATATTCCCGGCGGCTCGGGCATTATCACGGGCCGATTCACAGTTGAAGAGACAAGCCAACTCGCCGTGTTGCTGCGCGCAGGTGCGCTGCCCGCCGAGATGGATTTTCTGGAAGAACGCACAGTTGGCCCTGAATTGGGGCAAGACAGTATCGACGCGGGCCGTATTGCTGCCATGGTGGCGATGGTCGCGGTGCTGGGCTTCATGCTGGCCAGCTATGGCATATTCGGGATCATCGCCAATATAGCATTGTTGCTGAACATCTCGATGATATTTGCGCTTCTGTCGCTGATCGGGGCCACGCTGACGCTGCCGGGCATTGCCGGGATCGTGCTGACAATCGGTATGGCTGTTGATGCGACAGTGCTGATCTTCGAGCGAATACGCGAAGAAATGCGAACGGCGAAGGGGCCTGCGCGTGCTATCGAGCTGGGCTATGACAAGGCATTATCAGCCATTCTCGATGCCAATATCACCACCTTTATCACAGCATTGATCCTGTTTGCGATGGGCTCTGGTCCGGTGCGGGGCTTTGCGATCACGCTGGGCTTGGGCATTCTGACTTCGGTCTTTACGGCGCTGATGGTCACGCGGCTGATGATGGTAATATATTTCGAGCGCAGACGCCCGAAAACACTCGTAATCTGAGGGGTTGAACATGCGACTTAAACTGGTTCCGCAAGACACCTCTGTTGACTTCTTCCGTCACTGGAAGACAACTTTTGGCGGCTCTGTGGTGGCGATGGTGCTGTCGATCGTCGCGTTCGCGGTGATGGGGCTGAATTTCGGCATTGATTTCCGTGGCGGCACCTCGATCCGTACCGAGGCGCAGGCCCCGGTCGATATCGGCGAATACCGCGCGGCGATCATGCCGCTGGGCTTTGGCGATGTGGCCATCACAGAAGTGTTTGACCCAGCTTTTGGGGCGGATCGTCATGTTGCGATGGTGCGAATTCAGGCACAGGAAGGCACAGAGGCTATCACCACAGAACAGATATCTGCGGTGCGCGACGCGTTGCAGGGTTTGGACCCGACGCTGACTTTTGCCGCCGTGGATTCGGTCGGGCCAAAGGTGTCGGGCGAGTTGATCCAGTCAGCCATCATATCGGTGGTTCTGGCACTTGCGGCGGTGCTGTTCTATATCTGGCTGCGCTTTGAATGGCAGTTCTCTGTGGGCGCTGTGGCCGCATTGGTGCATGACATCGTGTTGACAATCGGGATTTTCAGCGTGCTACAGATCCGCTTTGATCTGGCGATTATCGCAGCGCTGCTGACAATCGTGGGCTACTCGCTTAATGATACAGTGGTGGTGTTTGACCGGGTGCGCGAGAACCTGATCAAATACAAAAAGCGCCCTCTGAAGGAAGTGCTGACCGTGTCCATCAACGAGACGCTGTCGCGCACGGTGATGACCTCGGTTACCACGTTGCTCGCACTTCTTGCGCTGTTCATCCTTGGGGGCGATGTGATCCGCGGATTTGTATTTGCCATGATCTGGGGTGTGATCGTGGGGACGTATTCCTCGGTCTTCGTGGCCTCGGCGGTGTTGCTGCGGCTTGGGGTCAAACGCGATTGGTCCAAGAATTCGGGCGATACGGCGGGCACCCAGTTCGGCGTCAAGGAGAGTTGAGATGCGCCTGACCGAAGTTGATTTCGGTGCAGCCCAGCCCGTCGAAGGATACGGGCCGGGTTTCTTCCGCATAGGCGGCGTGGCGCACGAGGCCCCTTTGCTGGTCGTGCCGGGGCAAGTGCTGCCATGGGGCGGATATGACGACACCGAAGCGCTGCTGGCGCTGGCTGGACAGGTGGATGTCGTGTTCATCGGCACAGGCGGTGAGATTGCGCATATTCCGGCACCCTTGCGGGGCGCGCTGGAGGATGCCGGATTGGGGGTCGAGGCAATGGACAGCCCCGCCGCTTGTCGGACATATAACGTTCTGCTGTCCGAACAGAGGCGCGTTGCCCTTGCCGTTTTGCCTGTGGGCTGAGGGCGGGATTTGAGTATTTTTTGCAAGAAAATGATGCGGGTTTGTGCGCAGCGGGGCAGCCTGTGTCGCTTAGTGTAACGGATATTGCCTGCGCACGAGGGGGGCTTGCCTTGTTGGAGGGGTTAAGTTTCACAGTGACCCCCGGTGCGGCCCTCGTGTTGCGCGGCCCCAATGGTTGCGGCAAGACAACCTTGTTGCGCACCGTTGCTGGATTGCAGCCCGCCTTGTCGGGCAAGATTGACTGCGCGCCTGATGCCATTGCCTATGCTGCACATGCCGATGGGATCAAGGCCACCCTGACCGTGGCGGAAAACTTGCGATTCTGGGCGGCGATTTATGGCACCATCAGAATTGATACTGCGCTGGAGCAGATGAATTTGCGCGGTCTGGCGGAACGCGCGGCGCAAAACCTGTCAGCGGGACAAAAGCGGCGGCTTGGACTGGCGCGGTTGATGGTGACGGGGCGACCGGTCTGGGTGTTGGACGAGCCCACAGTCTCGCTGGATACGGCGTCGGTTGCGCTGTTTGTGGATGTGGTGCGCCAGCATCTGGCCGGCGGAGGAATGGCGGTGATGGCCACGCATATAGATCTGGGTCTGCCAGAGGCCGAGATCCTTGATCTTTCGCGCTTCAAGGCCCGGTTGCCAGAACCGGGCTACGGCAATTTTGATGAGGCATTCTTGTGATCGCGCTGTTGATGCGGGATTTGCGACTGGCCTTTCGGGCGGGCGGTGGCTTTGGGCTGGGGCTTGCGTTTTTTCTGATACTGGCTGTGTTGGTGCCGTTGGGCGTGGGGCCGGAGCCGCAGATTCTGGCCCGTATCGCGCCCGGTATTTTATGGGTTGGCGCGCTGCTGGCCTGTTTGTTGTCGCTTGACCGGATCTTTGCGCTGGATTTCGAGGATGGCTCGCTTGACCTGTTGGCAACAGCGCCGGTGCCGCTGGAAGCGGCGGTCAGCATCAAAGCACTGGCGCATTGGCTGACGACGGGCCTGCCGTTGGTTCTGATCTCGCCAGTCTTGGGGTTGCTTCTGTTCTTGCCCGGCGAGGCCTATGTCTGGCTGATCGTGTCGCTGGCTTTGGGCACGCCGGCCTTGTCGGTTATCGGAACATTCGGCGCGGCGCTGACTGTCGGGTTGAAGCGGGGGGGATTGTTGCTGTCCTTGCTGGTGCTTCCCTTGTATATTCCGACACTGGTTTTCGGCGCAGAAGTGGTGTCGCGCGGGGCGATGGGGCTGGCGGTTGACACGCCGCTGGCGCTGCTTGCGGGCATCACGGCGGGGGCTGTGGCAATATTGCCCTTTGCATCTGCCCATGTGCTGCGGATAAACCTTCGGTGAGCCGCGCGATGCGGAGTTGAGAGCGACCCAAGTGAAAGATAGGTAAGTCTCATGGCGTCCTTTTGGGAATATGCAAACCCGCTGAAATTCATGCGGACCTCAGACTGGCTGTTGCCGATTGTGGCGGTGGCAGCGCTTGTCGTGACGGCGACAGGGCTGATCTGGGGGTTCTTCTTTACGCCGGATGATTTTCGACAGGGGTCCACCGTGAAGATCGTGTTCCTTCATGTGCCCGCCGCCATGATGGCGATCAATGCGTGGGTGATGATGCTGGTGGCCTCGCTTGTGTGGTTGATCCGGCGACATCATGTCAGCGCCTTGGCGGCCAAAGCGGCGGCCCCGGTCGGACTGGTCATGACCTTGATCGGGCTGATAACGGGCGCAGTCTGGGGCCAGCCGATGTGGGGCACATGGTGGGCGTGGGACCCGCGCCTGACCAGCTTTCTGATCCTGTTCCTGTTCTATCTGGGCTATATTGCGCTGTGGTCTGCGATTGATGATCCCGATACTGGTGCGGACCTGACGGCTGTGCTGTGCCTGGTGGGATCGGTTTTCGCGGTGCTGTCGCGCTATGCGGCAAATTTCTGGAATCAGGGCCTGCATCAGGGGGCGTCGCTGTCGGTGGCACCCGGAACACGTATGGATTGGGCGTATAAGGCACCGCTTTACACCTGTATGGTGGGCTTTGGGCTGATCTTCCTGACACTTGTGCTGGCGGGCACGCGCACCGAAATTCGGGCGCGCCGCATGAAGGCCCTTGTCACGCGGGAGAGGATGGCATGATGCCCGATCTTGGACGCTATGCGCTGGAAGTGTCGCTGGCCTATCTGGTGTCACTGGGACTGATCGGGGTTCTGGTGCTGTGGTATTGGGTGCGAGGCCGCTCGGTGCGCCGACAGCTGAATGAAATAGAGTCACGTCGAGGAGAGAATGGGTAAATTCAGACCGCTGATGTTCTTGCCGCCAGTGTTGTTTTTGGCACTCGCCGCATTGTTTTGGTTCGGAAATTTGCGAGAGGATCGTGAAGCGCTGCCCTCGGCGCGCGAAGGGCAGGCGGCACCTGCTGTGATGCTGACGCAGTTGGGGGATCTGGAAATATTCGACGATGACACCTTGCGCGACGGCGAGGTGAAGTTGGTGAATTACTGGGCCTCGTGGTGTGCGCCTTGTCGGGCCGAGCATCCTTTGTTGGAAGAACTGGCGTTGGAATTGCCCGTCTATGGGATCAACTACCGCGACCAGCCAGATCGTGCGCTGGAGTTTTTGGATGAGTTGGGCAACCCTTTTGCCGCAAGCGGTGCAGATGCGGCAGGCAGGATGGCGCTGGATTGGGGCCTGTATGGCGTGCCGGAAACCTATGTCGTGGCAGGGGACGGGACGATCGTCTTGCGCTTTGCTGGGCCAATCACACGCGAGGTTGTCGCCAACCGCATTCGTCCCGCGATCGAGCAGGCGGCTGCGCGGTGAGCGTGAGCTATCAGTTGGAACCGGATCTGAGCGCCGCAGAATTTGCGGCGCTTTTGACTTCGTCAGGGCTGGCTGCGCGCCGACCCACAGACTTGACGCGGCTGGATGCCATGCTGCGCGGCGCGCAACTGGTGGTCACGGCGCGAGATGCGGGGCGTTTGGTGGGGGTTGCCCGCTCGATCACTGATTGGGCCTATTGCCTGTATTGCTCTGATCTGTGCGTAGATCGCGCGCAACAGGGCAGGGGTATTGGCAAGGCGCTGCTGGCGCGCACTGCGGCAGAAGCATCGGGTGTCAAAACCTGTTTGCTGCTATCAGCCCCGGATGCGGTCAGCTTTTACGAGGTGGCGGGCTATATGCGCCACACAGGCGCTTTCGTCTTTGCCAAAGGGTCGTGATCACTCGCGCACGATGAAGGGCATGATCTCGCGCTCTGTGCCGTTGGTCAGGATCAATTCCCAACGGCCCGGACGTGTCATCTGGCCAGAGCCGGACCATGCGCCGCTGCTATCCGTACCTGTGTCCAGCGTGATTGCCTGACCGCCGACGGGGCGCAACACCACTTGCGGGTCTTGTGCCTCTGAATGCTCGACTGTCAGGTCAACACGGTAGCCGCCGTCAATCGCAACCGATGTGCGGATTTGCGGGGTCAGTTCCACAGTGTGCAGCAACAAGGTCTGGTTTGCGCCTACAATCGGCAGCGGCTCGCGCACGAAGAAAGACACGGACGCCATCAAGATGATAAAGCCCATAACAAGGCCGAGGAGTGTTAGGGCGATGATGCGGGTAGACATGGGGCGTGGCTCCGGGTCGAGTGTGAGCGCCTGCCTAGCCGTGTGGCGTGGTGGCGTCAAGCAACTGACCTGCGATGGTTTTCAGGTCAAGGCGATGCGAAATCTATCAAAGTCGAAAGCCTGCTGAGACAGGCAGCACAGTTCCCGTAATGCCGCTGGCCGCGTCCGAGAGCAGGAAGCGCACGGCCTGCGCCACCTCATCCAGTTGGGCCAGCCGCGACAGCGCGGTTTCATCGGTGAAGCGCTGGATCATTTCCGCGGAACGCGGCGCATAATCGCGTTCAATCGCCCCCGGTGCCACAGCATTGACCCGAATGCCGCGCGGTCCAAGCGCCTTGGCGCAGCCGATGGTCAGGTTTTCCAGCGCGGCCTTGCTCGCGCCGTAAACCGGGGCAGAGGCGGGCGGAAAGCGGGCATTGATACTGGTGATGTTGACGATAGCACCACCGCGCGGCAAATGCGGAAGGGCGGCGCTGATAAGGGCCATCGGGGCGAGTGCGTTGACGTGTAGAATGTCTTGCGCAAGTGCCATGTCGAACGCATCTGGTGGGGGTTCGGCGCTGATAAGGCCCGCATTGTTCACCAGCCCGTCCAGCCGTCCGAAGCGCGCAATCACCGAGTCAATCAGCGCTGTCGGGTCTGCACTGCTCAGGTCGGCCTGTAGGGCAAGCGTTTGGGGGCGCTGTTGGCAAAAGACCGCGGCATCCTCTGCCGCGGTCTTGTAGGTGATTGCAAGGTCATGATCCGGGGCCAAGACATCTGCAATGGCGCGCCCGATCCCTCGGACGGCACCAGTTATCAGAATGACGCGCCGCGTCATGCCGCCTTGGCAAGATTGCGCAGCACATAGTGCAGCACGCCGCCATGTTCGACATATTCCTTCTCAATGGCGGTATCGATCCGACATTTGAGGGCAATCGTCTTTTCGGTGCCATCCGCATAGGTGATCGTGCAAGGCACTTCGGAGAGCGGTTTGAGATCGCCTTCCAACCCCGTGATCGAGACAGTTTCTTCACCCGTCAGGCCAAGCGATTTGCGCGTGTCGCCGCCCGTGAACTCGAACGGGATCACGCCCATGCCGACAAGGTTGGAGCGGTGAATACGCTCGAACGATTCGGCGATCACGGCCTTGACGCCCAGCAGGTTGGTGCCTTTTGCCGCCCAGTCGCGCGACGAGCCTGCGCCATATTCGATGCCGCCAAAAATGACCAAAGGTGTTCCGTCATTCTGATAGGCCATCGCCGCGTCAAAAATGGCGCTTTGCTCGCCATTGGGGCCTTTGGTATAGCCGCCCTCAACGCCTTCGAGCATTTCATTGCGGATGCGGATATTGGCGAAAGTGCCGCGCATCATCACTTCATGGTTGCCCCGGCGCGATCCGTAGCTGTTGAACTCGCGCACGGGCACCTGACGCTCTTCCAGATACTTACCAGCGGGCGTGGATTGCTTGAAGCTGCCTGCCGGGCTGATGTGGTCGGTGGTGATCATGTCGCCCAGAATGGCCAGCACGCGTGCGCCGGTAATATCCGAGATGGTGCCTGCCTCTTTCGGCATGTCGCGGAAATAGGGCGGGTTCTGGATATAGGTCGAACTGGAAGGCCAGTCATAGGTTTCCGAATCGGTCGTCTCGACGCCCTGCCACTTCTCGTCGCCTTTAAAGACATCGGCATATTTCGACTGGAACGCCTCGCGTGTGACGGTCTGTTGTACCAGATCGGCGACTTCTTTCTGGGTGGGCCAGATGTCTTTCAGGTAGACATCCTTGCCGTCGGGCGTTTGCGCGATTGGGTCTTTGGTGATGTCGATATTCATATCACCGGCCAGCGCATAGGCCACCACCAGCGGCGGGCTGGCCAGATAGTTTGCGCGCACATCCGGGCTGATGCGCCCTTCAAAGTTGCGGTTGCCTGACAGGACAGACGTGGCGATCAGATCGTTGTCGCTGATCGCCTTCGAGATTTCTTCTTGCAGCGGGCCGGAATTGCCGATGCAGGTGGTGCAGCCATAGCCCACAAGGTTGAAGCCGATGGCATCCAGATCCTCTTGCAACTCTGCCGCTTCCAGATAGGCAGACACGACCTGAGAGCCGGGTGCAAGCGAGGTTTTTACCCAAGGCTTGCGGGTCAGACCCAGCGCACGCGCCTTACGCGCCACCAGACCGGCCCCGATCATGACATAGGGATTCGAGGTGTTGGTGCAGGATGTGATCGACGCGATCACGACCGAGCCGTCGCGCAAGGTATACTCTTCGCCATCAACCTTTGCGGTTTTGCGCAGATCGACGGGTGACGAGGGTGTCGGGCCTTCGTCGACCATATCGACAGCTTCGGCATCGGCGGCCACACCGCGATATTCCGAGACAACGTCAAGGAACCGCTCGGCGGCCTTGTCGAGTGGCGTGTGGTCTTGCGGGCGCTTGGGGCCGGAAATGGCGGGCACCACAGTGCTCATGTCCAGTTCCAGCGTGCTGGTGTAGACAGGCGCGTAATCCGCCCCGCGCCAGAACCCGTTTTCCTTGGCATAGGCTTCGACCAGCGCGATGCGGTCCTCATCCCGGCCCGTCTGTTCCAGATACCGCAGGGTTTCCTGATCTATGGGGAAGAAGCCGCAGGTCGCGCCATATTCGGGGGCCATGTTGGCGATGGTTGCGCGGTCCGCCAGTGGCAGGTGATCCAACCCTTCGCCGTAGAATTCGACGAATTTGCCAACCACGCCATGCGCGCGCAGCATTTGCACGACTTTCAGCACCAGATCGGTCGCAGTGGTCCCTTCCAGCATAGCGCCGGTCAGTTTAAAGCCGACAACTTCAGGGATCAGCATGGAGACAGGCTGGCCCAGCATCGCGGCCTCGGCCTCAATCCCGCCGACACCCCAGCCCAGCACGGCCAGACCGTTGACCATAGTGGTATGGCTGTCGGTGCCGACCAGCGTGTCAGGATAGGCGACGGTTTCGCCATTCTGATCTTCGTCGGTCCAGACAGTCTGGGACAGGTATTCAAGGTTCACCTGATGGCAAATGCCCGTGCCGGGGGGGACGACGCGGAAATTGTTGAACGCCCCCTGACCCCATTTCAGGAAGGTGTAACGTTCCATGTTGCGCTCGTATTCGCGGTCGACATTCATCTGAAAGGCGCGCGGATTGCCGAATTCGTCAATCATGACCGAATGGTCGATGACCAGATCAACAGGGTTCAGCGGATTGATTTTCTGTGCGTCTCCGCCCAGTGCCTTGATCCCGTCGCGCATGGCGGCCAGATCGACCACTGCCGGAACACCGGTGAAATCCTGCATCAGAACCCGGGCAGGGCGATAGGCGATTTCGCGGGGGTTCTTGCCGCCATTTGCGGCCCAGTCCGAGAAGGCCTTGATGTCATCAAGGGTAACAGTGTTGCCATCCTCAAAGCGCAGCATGTTTTCCAGCACGACCTTTAGCGCGGCAGGCAATTTCGAGAACGTGCCCAAGCCCGCAGCCTCTGCGGCGGGAATGGAGTAATAGGCAACGGTCTTGCCGCCTGCATTAAGGGTCTTGCGCGTGCCTGCGCTGTCTTTTCCGACGAATACGGTCATGGGGCTTTGGCCTCCCTTGAGGGTGAAAAGGGCTGTTGCTGACCATGCCATACCCTTTTCTGGCAAGGCCGATCAAGTAAAATCCGGCGATTTGTATACCGTTGTGCACATAAAATTCATCTGCTTTGCTACATGGGGCCGGTGTTGCGTTCTTGTCGCGTTTCAGGGTACTCGCAAAACCTTGATTGGCCCCGGCATCTGTGCGTGGTTAGATCAGCGCTACCGAAACAAACAGGATACTCACATGAGGCTGGCCAATCGCTGCGGAGTATTGATATCTGCGATCCTTGGTCTGGCAACACCTGCCGTTGCGCAGCAAAGCCCTGTGCTTGTGGAATTGTTTACATCCCAAGGCTGCGCAGCCTGCCCCCCAGCGGATAGACTGCTTGATACGCTGGCCGACCGCGATGATGTCATAGCGCTGGCGCTGCATGTGGATTACTGGGATTACATTGGCTGGGCCGACAGTTTCGGCAAGTCGAAATTCAGCAAACGACAAAAGGATTACGCACGCTCCAAGGGGCGCGCTTCGGTCTACACGCCGCAAATGATTATTGGCGGGACTGACGAAGTGAAGGGGTCATCCGAGCAGCAGGTAATGGGAACATTGTCGCGGCATTTGTCGATCTTCGTTTCTGATACGGATGTGCGGCTTACACTGACAGGCAGCCCCGGAAGCGAAGTCAGCATCGAGGCTGTGGCGCAGGACGGGCTTGCTTATGCCGCAGATGTGCAACTGGTGCGCTACCGCGACGCAGAGACTGTCGATATCACCGGTGGCGAAAATAACGGAAAATCAGTTGTCTATCGCAATATCGTCACCTCTTGGGAGGTGATCGGCACATGGGACGGGGTAAACCCATTCCGGCATTCGGTTCATACCAGCGGCGATGATCCCGTTGTGGTCGTGATTCAGGAACAAGGCCACGGGCCAGTTCTTGCAGCCGCGCGGCGGCGCTAAAATAAACACTATATTGTTTCATGAATAATTGCGCGGTCGCGCTACTGTTTTGGTGTGGATCGAGAACAAGCAGGCGGATGCGATGACGGTGACATGTGTTGTAAACGGAACCCCAAGGCAGACCGATATGGCGCCCGAAACCCCGCTTTTGTGGGTGCTGCGGGATGATTTTGGCCTGACGGGCACCAAATTTGGCTGCGGTATTGCGGCCTGTGGCGCCTGCACTGTGCATATCGACGGCGAGGCGGTGCGCGCCTGCCAGATACCGGTTGGCGATGTCTGGGGCGATGTCACGACGATTGAAGGGATGGCGCAGGGCGACACGCTTTCGCCCTTGCAAGAGGCGTGGGTTCGTCATCAGGTCGCGCAATGCGGCTTTTGCCAGTCGGGCCAGATTATGCAGGCCGCAGATTTGCTATCTGAAAACCCGGACCCGACGGATGAAGACATCGACGCGGCGATGGGCGGCAATCTGTGCCGCTGCGGCACCTATTCGGCCATTCGTGCGGCCATCCATGACGCTGCGCGCGTCCTGAATGGAGGGCGCGCAGGATGAGCCGGCTTGGCAAAATCACGCGTCGCACACTTCTGGTAGGTGCTGTGGCTGTAGCCGGCGGGGCCGCGTTCGGGGTGTATCAGATCCGCAAACCCGTGGTGAACCCGCTACGCCCCGAACAGGGGGCGAGCCTTAACCCTTACGTCATCATTGATCAGCAAGGCATCAGCATCATCGCGCCGCGCGCCGAGATGGGGCAGGGGGTGCACACAACGCTGGCCGCCCTTGTGGCCGAGGAACTGGATGCCGATTGGGAAAATGTGCGCGTTCTGCATGGCCCACCCGCTGCGGCCTATTTCAACGCCGCGCTGGCGCATGGGGCCTTGCCGGTGCCTGAATATAACATGAAAGATTGGCAACGTCGCGTGACCGAAGGGCTGGGTGCGGCCAGCAAATTGTTGGGCTTGCAGGTGACTGGCGGCTCTACCTCGACCGTGGACGGGTTTACGCGGATGCGCATGGCGGGTGCCTCTGCGCGTGAGGCGCTGAAGGCGGTGGCGGCGGAGCGGCTGGGCGTCGATGTCAGCGATTTGCGCACTGAATTGGGCCGGGTCATTTCGCCAGATGGTACCGAGATTGACTATCGCGATCTGGCCGAAGCAGCGGCCATGCGCCCCGTGCCACAAGTGGCCCTGCGCAACCCCGATGACTGGACATTGCTGGGTCGGTCGCTTCCGCGCAGCGACATGCGCGCCAAGGTGACAGGGCAGGCGCAGTTCTCTACCGATATCATGCTGGAGGGTATGAAGTTTGCGACCGTGCGCATCTGCCCCTATCTGGGGGGTAGTATGGCAGGGTTTGACCCCGCACCCGCGCTGGCCCTTGCGGGGGTCGAGCAAGTGCTTGATCTGGGTGATGGGGTGGCGGTGATTGGCAGCAATACATGGGCCGCGATGCAAGGGGCAGAGGCGGTCGAGATTGACTGGACCCCCTCGCCCTTGCCCGCCACGCCCGATGCGATCTTCGACCAGATTGCGCGGGCTTTTGAGGCGCGGCCAAACTCCACCATGCGCGATCAGGGCGCGCCCGATGAGGTGGCGGCAGAGATCGAGGTGGAATACCGCGTGCCGTTCCTAGCCCATTCGACGATGGAGCCGATGGGCGCAACTGCGGTGCTGCAAGACGGTCATTTGACGCTCTGGGTGGGCAATCAGGCCCCGCGCGAGCACGCGAAGGTCGCGGCGGAAGCGGCTGGAATTGAAGTGGAAAATGTCACCCTGCATACGGTGTTTCTGGGCGGTGGTTTTGGGCGGCGGGTCGAAACGGATGTCACCCGTCAGGCGGCAACTCTGGCCGCGATGTTGCCGCAAACCCCGATCCGACTGACATGGTCGCGCGAAGAGGACATGCGGCATGATTTCTACCGTCCCGCCGCCATAGCCCGTATGCGCGGCGCGGTGGCGGAGGGTCGTGCAGTGTTGTTTGATGCCAAGATCGCGGCCCCGTCTGTGACGCGTGCGGCCATCGGGCGGATCATCGGGCGCGAGATGGGCGGGCCGGATAAAGGCCATGTCGAGGGCGCGTTTGACCAACCCTATGCAATCCCGAATTACCGCGTTGCGGGCCATCTGGCGGAACTGGATGTGCCAATCGGGTTTTGGCGGGCAGTTGGCAGCTCCTTCAACGGGTTCTTTCATGAGTGCTTCATAGACGAGCTGGCCCATGCGGCGGGCCGTGATCCGCTGCAATTCCGGTTGGAACATGTCGGCGCGGAAAGCCCGGTCGCAGGCGGTGTGCTTGAGACTGTGCGCGACCTGTCAGGTTGGGGCGCGCCTGTGCCCGAGGGGGCGGGGCGCGGGGTGGCAATGACATGGTCATTTGGAACGCCAACAGCCGTTGTGATCGATCTGGAACGGGCGAATGGCGGCATTCGCATTGCACGCGCTTTCATAGCCTGTGATCCCGGCCTTGTGCTGGACCCAGCAATTGTGCGCGCGCAGATGGAATCTGGGCTGATTTACGGGCTGTCGGCGGCGCTGATGGGTGAGATTACCTTTACCGACGGGCGCGCGGATCAGGGCAATTTCCCCGAATATGACGCGCTGCGCATGTTCAACACCCCGCGCATTGAGGTGGCGATTGTGCAGGACAATCCACATATGGGCGGCGTGGGCGAGCCGGGCACGCCGCCCGCCATGCCCGCACTGGCCAATGCGCTGTTTGCCCTGACAGGCCAGCGGGTGCGCACGCTTCCCCTGCTGCACCACGCGGATTTTCTGGTCTGAGCGCTGCGCGTCACAAACGGGCGGGCAGGGCGGCATAGCCGCGAAAACGGATGCGCCCTCCCGCGATGCGCCCATCTTTTAGCCGGTAATTCGGAAAGCGCGTCAGAAAGCGATCCACGGCGATGCGCCCTTCCATCCGCGCGAGGGTCAGGCCCACGCAGATATGTGGCCCGCCTGCAAAGGCCAGATGGCGGTTCGGTTTGCGGGCGATGTCGAATTGTTGGGGGTGATCGAACACCTCCGGGTCGCGGTTGGCAGCCCCGATGCACAGATGCAGATTGGTGCCGCGCGGAATGTCCACCCCGCCAATCGTGACCGCTTGAGTGGTTTCGCGGTTTCCGAACTGGTTGGGCGAAAGATAGCGCAGGCTTTCCTCGATTGTGCTGTTGAGCAAGGTCGGGTCAGCTTTCAGCCGCGCCAGTTGGTCAGGGTGATCATGCAGCAGGGCCAGCGTATTGCCGATCAGGTTTGTAGTGGTTTCATGGCCTGCATTCAGAATGAAAATGCAGTTCTGCAACAACTCGCGCTCGGACAGTTGCTCGCCTGCGCTGGTGCCTTGGATCAGGCGGGTCAGAACATCGGTTTCAGGGTCGCCCGTTCGCGCACGTCGCCGCGCGACGAGGTCTTGCAGATAGGCCACGAACTCTTCAACCGCGCGGTTTCCGCGATCCAGTTCCGCATTGCTCAGAACCGGCTCTAACGCACCCAGAATCGCCAGTGACCAATCGCGCAGGGGGCCACGTTCGTCATGGGGGACATCCAACAGATTGCCGATGATCTGGATCGGAATTGCCGAGGCGAAATCCTCGATCAGGTCCACCGAAGCGCGGTCTTGCATCTGGTCGAGCAAATTGTCGACCGCCGCCACCAGTCCCGGCTCCATCCGCGCGATTGCGCGCGGGGTCAGGGCTGAGGTCATGATCTTGCGCACGCGGGTGTGCAACGGCGGATCATTGAACACAAGCGAGGAGGTGTGATGCGCGTATAGCGGTGAATCGCGCCCGAATTTCGGTTCGAAAACAACGGTCTTGTCAGATGAAAACCGCATTGTGTCGCGGTAGATGGCATCAAGGTCCGCGTGACGCGTGATCAGCATTGATCCGTCAGGTTGGGGCAGCACCGGGCGGCTTGCAAGCAGATCGGCATAATAGGGAAACGGATCATCACGGAACCCTTCGGGCGGGTTGGACAGGTCGAATCCGGCGATCCCGGCGCATGTCATGGCGTTTCTCCTCTCCTAGATTTCCCCTGCGCGCGAGACTGCGCAAGGAATGCGCGCAGGGCAAGGGCGTGATGCGCTTTTCTTCTGTGATCGGTGTCGATAGTCTGGAACGTGCAATATGACATGGAGTGCTGCAAGAGTGAGTCGGATCGACAGATATCTGTTGGCGCAGCTTTTGGCCGTTTTTGCATTCTTCTCGCTTGTGCTTGTGTCGGTCTATTGGGTCAATCGTGCCGCGCGATTGTTTGACGCGCTGATCGGGGATGGCCAGAGTTTCTGGGTCTTTCTGGAATTGTCGGCGCTGACCCTGCCCAATGTCATCCGGGTTGTGCTGCCGCTTTCGGCCTTTACGGCGGCGGTCTATGTCGCCATCCGGCTGACGCGCGACAATGAAATGATCGTGCTGCAAGGCACAGGCATGTCTTATCTGCGGATGCTGCGCCCGGTGGCGATGTTCGGGATCATCGTCGCGATGATGCTGGCATTGCTGATGCATGTGTTAATGCCCCTGTCGCGTGCGCAACTGGCCGAACGGCAGGTCGAGATTGCAGAAAATATCACCGCGCGCTTTCTGCGGGCGGGCGAGTTCCTTGAACCTGCCGACGGGGTTGTCGTGTTCCTGCGCAGCGTGACATCTGAGGGGAAGCTGGAAGATGTGTTCCTTTCTGATGCCCGCACGCCGGGCACGCGGGTGGACTATAACGCCACCTCGGCGCTGCTTGTGCCCGGATCGCAAGGGCCGGTTCTTGTCATGCTGGACGGTGTTGCTCTGGTCTATTCAGAGGCGACAAACCGGCTGACGACGATTGCCTTTGATGATCTTGGGTTTGATATCGGGGCGTTGATCGGGCCTGCGGGGCGCGGGCCGGATGTGCGCGAATTGCCCACGCATGTGCTGCGCAACTCTGATGGCCCGACATTGGAGCAGATGGGGCTGACACTGGCGGAAGCGCGATTCGAAGTGATGTCGCGGCATGCGCATCCGCTTTTGGCGCTGGTGACGTCGCTGATCGGGTTTGCTGCGGTGTTTCTGGGCCAGTTCAGCCGCCTTGGCGCATGGCGTCAGGTGTTGGGGGCCATTGCCGCAATGGCGGTGATCCAGCTTGTGGGCAGTGCCAGCACAGGCCCTGCGCTGGGCAATGCGGCCCTTGCGGGGCTGGCCTTTGTTCCGGTGGTGCTGGGGATAGTGGTGATCGCGCTGATGGTGCTGTGGGTCAGTTGGCCGCGCGGCGCGCGGCAATGGGGGCGCGCATGATCCTTGAGCGGTATTTGATGCGGCGAATTGGCGGAACCTTTCTCATGGTTTCGGGCATTTTTCTGGGCATGCTGTTGCTGCTGGATATGGTCGAGCAGATGTTCAGACTTGCAGGCCAATCGGTCAGCATTGGTCAGATCGTGCAATTGTCTGCTTTGAATCTACCAGAGGGATTTTATGAAATTGCCCCTCTTGTTCTGATGCTGTCGGCAATGTGGGTGGGCCTTGGCTGGTCGCGCACATCGGAAGTTGTTGTCATTCGTGCGATTGGCCGGTCTGTGCCGCGTCTTGTTATTTTGCCTGCTGTGGCGGTGATGGTGGTCAGCATGGTCTTTGTTGCAGTGATGAACCCGCTGGTGGCGGGTGCGTCGCGTGAATACGACCGGACGATGGCGCAAATCCGGGACACGCCCACAAGTGTCGCTGCGATCAGTGCGCAAGGGCTGTGGTTGCGGCAGGCGGATGCGCAGGGCCAAACGGTCATTCATGCCTCTAGCGCCGAGGCCACGGGCACGATTTTGCGCGACGTGACCTTTCTGGTGTTTCACGCGACCGAAGGGGTGACACGCAGGCTTTATGCGGAGCGTGCAGAGTTGAGGCCCGGTCTGTGGCAACTTGATGAGGTCAAGCTGTGGGATCTCTCGGCGCTCAACCCCGAACAATCGGCGGAGTTCCAGCAGCGGCTGGATGTGCCCACCGATCTGACACCAGAGCAGATCCGCGACAGTTTTGGGCAAGTGCGCGCCATCCCGCTGATGCAACTGCCCGGTTTCATCGCAACACTGGAGCGCGCGGGCTTTGCTGCGCTGGAACACCGGATGCGGCTGAACATGGAACTTGCCTTGCCGATCATGCTGACCGGCATGATGCTGTTGGCGCTGGCACTGAGCATTCACCACATGCGCGCAGGCAGTGCCGGTGTTCGTGCGCTGATAACGATTCTCGCTGGATTTGCCCTGTTCTTTCTGCGTAACTTTGCGCAAGTCTTGGGGGAATCCGGACAAATTCCGGTGATTCTAGCTTCTTGGGGACTGCCTGTTGCCACGCTTTTGCTGGCAATTGGTGTAATGCTGAATCTGGAGGAAGTGTGATGCCCGAAAGGCATCCGACTGAGGGCGTGGCTGCGTGGTTTGCGCGGCCTTTCCGCGTGCGTGCCGTCATGGCAGGTATCGCGCTTTTGGTTGCTTTCGCCTTCGCATATCCCACCCTTGCCCAAAGCCCGGAGCCGGAGCCGCAATTCGCAACGCTTGTCGCAGACCAGCTGCGCATCGAGGGGGCGGATGTTCTGGTCGCTGAGGGCAATGTTGAAGCGCTTTTTGGTGATACGCGCCTGCAAGCGAGACGGGTTGTTTTCAACCGGCGGGATGGAACGCTGCGGATTGACGGGCCTTTGGTGCTGAATGAGGGGCGCGAGGTAATCATTCTGGCAGATCAGGCAGACATGTCAGATGCGCTGCGCCGCGGCTTGATCCGGTCCGCCCGCGTGGTTTTTGACGAGCAGTTGCAGATCGCCGCACATTCGGTCGAACGCCTGGACGAGCGCTTTACCGAGATGAACAATGTAATCGCCTCGTCTTGCGAAATCTGTGCGCAGCGGCGCACGCCCTTGTGGGAAATCCGCGCGCGGCGTGTGGTGCATGACGATCTCGAACAGCAGGTGTATTTCGAGAATGCGCAGTTCCGGCTGTTCGGACTGCCTGTGGCCTATATCCCACGCCTGCGAGTTCCCGACCCGCGCCTGCAACGGGCCAGCGGCTTTCTGAGCCCGCGTTTCGTAATCGACACAGGGCATGGGATTGGCTTGCGCGCCCCTTATTTTCTGGCCTTGTCGCAAGTCAGGGATCTGACTGTGACACCGTTTGTGGGGACCAAGGGCACGCGGGCGCTGGAGTTGCGCTACCGTCAGGCCTTTGCGAACGGGCGGCTAGAGCTGGGCGGGCTTGTTGCGCGCGATTCAATTCGTCCGAGCGGGTTGCGAGGCTTTGGCTATGCAGAGGGTGAATTTGTGGTGGGGCGCGGATTTATCTTCAGCTTTAACGTGATTCAGCCGTCTGACAGGCAGGTTCTGGATGATTATGATCGGGGTGCGTCGCGTCTGACAAGTGACCTGACCTTGCAGCGCGTGCGCCGCGATGAACGTATCCGGCTGCAATTTCTACAATTCCGATCCATGCGCCTGAATGAGGTAAACGCAACCTTGCCCAACCGTGTGGGGCAAGCGGTGCTGGAGCGGCGCATGGATGTGCCGGGTGTGGGCGGTGTGGCCGGGTTCCGGCTGGAGGCGCATCTGCATCAGCGCAGTCAGGCCGTCGGTCCGGGCGGAGAGCCTGCACCGGTGCCCGGAATGGCCACAGGGCCACGCCCACGGCAGGTGGGCCGCCTAAGCCTTGATCTGGATTGGCGGCGTGACGCTGTGCTGCCCGGTGGTGTGCTGGGGGCCGTGGGCGGGCATATCGGGCTGGACCGCTTCACGCTGACGCAAACGCAAGGCGACTTTCCCACCTCGGCCACGCGGGTCACCCCGAATGCCATGGTCGAATTGCGCTGGCCGCTGGTGCGCACAGGGCCGGATGCCGTGTCGCATGTCGTCGAGCCGGTTGCGCAAGTGATCTGGGGCCGCGACTCTGTGTCGGACCTTCCGCATGAAGCAAATCGCCTGCCAGAGTTCGATGAAGGCAATCTGTTCAGTTATGACCGCTTCGCCGCCCGCGATGTGCGCGAGGGTGGGTTGCGGGCCAATCTTGGCATAAGCTGGACACGCCATGACCCGACGGGCTGGTCCAGCACCCTGACGCTTGGCCGGATTTGGCGACAGCGCGATCTGGAACAGTTCTCACCCGAAACGCCGCTTTCGGGGGGGCGGTCAAGCTGGCTGGTCGCAGGCAGTATCGACGCGATTGATGGGCTGCAACTCAGCAATCGTTCGGTGTTTACGTCGGAATTCAGGCTGGAACGCACGGCTTTCGAGTTGGATTGGAGCGCCGACAATTACACAATCTCGACCAGCTATATGCGGATTATCGCCAACCCGTTCGAGGGGCGTGACAGAACATCTGCGGAATGGAGCTTTGACGGCGCACGCGATATTGATGAATTCTGGACCGCACGAGTGGGATGGCGCTATGATGTGGCGCGAAACCGCGCCGCACGTGCATCAATCGGGGTGGAGTATGAAAATGAGTGTTTGCGCATGAGCATGGGGGTTGAGCGTCAGTTTGCGTCGGCGACATCGCCCAATAACCGGACAAGTCTGGGCTTTACGGTCGATATACTTGGCATTGGCGGCAATCCATCGCGTGCGAGACGCAGCTGCAACGACATCTGAGCATGCAACCGCCCACGCGCCCCATTTTCAGGGTCATTCAGGCCCGGATGCGCATACGCAAGCTTGATGCTGCGCTGCAAGTGTGATGACAATGCAGGGAAAAGCGTGTAATCCCCACTGAAACAGCACTTCTTCTGCCATGGCAAGAAACGGACGGACCTAATGCCCTTTCTCAAGACCTCATTTCTGAAACACGCTGGTTTGGTGCTGACGGCCGGTCTGTTGCTGGTTTCTGTCACTGCGACTGCGGTTCAGGCGCAGAATCTTTTTGCCCCAGCGCGCAAGGTCAATGACCGTGTCATCAGCACCTATGATGTCGAGCAGCGCATGAATTTCATGGCGGTGCTGAATTCAGGCGGTGCCGATCTGCGCGCCGAAGCGATAAGGCGGCTGACAGAAGAAGCGGTGCAGCGCGATTATGCGCAACGGCAAGGTGTGCGTGTCAACCGCGACCAGATCCGCGACGGCATGGCGGAATTTGCGTCACGCGCAGATTTGTCGACCGATGAATTTCTTGCAGCACTGGCAGAGAACGGGGTCGATCGAGAAGCTTTTGAGAGTTTCGTCGAGGCGGGCCTGCTGTGGCGCAGATCGGTCGGGCAACGGTTTCCGGCATTGGTGAGTGTGTCCGATTCGGATGTGCGCCGCGCACGCGACACGGCAGCCATTCTTGGGCGGCAGCGTGTGCTTATGTCCGAAATATTCTTGCCTGCCGACCCTGAATTCGAAGAGGCCGTCGGCCAGATCATGGAAATGATCGAAGCGGCACGCAGCGTGGAAGAGTTCTCTGAAATCGCGCGGGAATTCTCGCTTGCCGGATCGCGCGATCAGGGCGGGCGTTTGCCGGACTGGGTGCCGGTCGAAAACCTGCCCGGACAGATTGCAGATTCCATTTCTCGGGCCAGCCCCGGCCAGATTGTTGGCCCTATTTCACTGAGCGGGGCAATTGCCTATTTTCAACTGCGCGCAAGCGAAAGCACGCGCGATGTTCCCGCCGACAGAGTGATGCTGAAATACAAAAGATTGCTTTTGCCGGGCGGGCGGAGTGAGCAGAATCTGGCGCTTGTGGCACAGATCCGCTCTCAGGTGCGCAGCTGCGAAGCGCTTGGCCCCTACGCACGCGACCTGCCCGAACCTGCGCTGGTCGAGCGTGAGTCCCGCATGAATGATGTCCCCAGCTCGGACGCGGTTGAACTGGCACGCCTTGATCGCAACGAAGTGTCGGCCAATACCACCGAGGGCAGCAATCTGGTCGTTCTGATGCTGTGCAGCCGCGAGCTGGAATTCGACGATGCGCCAAGTGACGATCAGGTCAGGGAAATCGTGTTTGACCGGCGGCTGAGCGACATGGCGAATGTGAAGCTGCAAGAGCTGGTCGCAGATGCGGATATCCGCGATTTCTGATCTTGTCGGCGCGCTATTTTTTACCCCGCCCAAAGCAGTTTTGGGCGGGGTTTCTTATTCCTCGATGTCGTCCTCATCGCTGCCATGCGTGCCCCGTTCGCGGTAAGGTGTCGTGTCGTAATGTGCGCGGTAGCATTTTGAGAAATGTGAAGGTGAGGTGAAGCCTGTGGCCAGCGCCACGCTGATGACGCTCATATCCGTTTGCATCAGCAGGTTGCGCGCGCGTTCCAGCCGCAACTCCATGTAATAGCGTTTTGGGCTGCGGTTCAGGTAGCGGCGGAACAGTCGTTCCAACTGGCGCGTAGACATGTCCACTTCATTGGCAAGGTCCGACGGGCTAATAGGGTCTTCGATGTGGTTTTCCATGAATTCGATCACGCGCGCCAGTTTCGGGTGGCGCACACCGATGCGCGCCGGGATCGACAGGCGCTGGGTGTCGCGGTTGGTGCGGATCGACGAGTAGATCATCTGATCGGCCACGGCATGGGCCAGATCGGCGCCTTCGGCATTGGTGATAAGTGTCAGCATCATGTCCAGCGGGGCCGTGCCCCCAGCCGAGGTCAGCCGCTTTCCATGAATGACGAACACCGATTTCGTCAGGTCGATTTCAGGAAAATCCTCGACCAGTGCGTCGTGATTTTCCCAATGAATGGTCGCGCGATGCCCGTCCAACAGGCCCGCTTTTGCCAATGTCCAAGCGCCGGTGCAGACACCGGCAATCGTGTTGCCATGGCGCGCGCGTTTGCGCAGCCAGGACAGGATTGCAGGTGTGGTGGCACGCTGCACATCAACACCGCCGCAAACCATAATCATCGCGTCCGTGGCGATATCGCCCAGACCGTCGCTAACCGAGACTTGCGTCCCGTTGGAACAACTGACTGCCTTGCCGGTTTCGCTGACCAGTTTCCAGCTGTAAAGGGGCTTGCCTGCCACGCGGTTGGCCAGACGCAACGGCTCTACCGCGGCGGCATAGGCCATCAGCGTGAAGCGTTCCAGCAACAGAAATACAATATGGTGCCGCGCGGCGTCGGAGGAGCGCGTTGTGGGGCGTGCAGGAGAAGTGAGCATGTGTTTTTGCGCATAAGTTGATAAGCTGGCTGAGACACAAACAACTTTCCAATGCCCGCGCAAGAGCAATCGTATTTGCAAGCTGCATTCCGCTTTTGTATAGAAGGCCCGAGCAGCCATGCGACCGCTAACGCTGCAAGACAGAATTGACACCCGGAGGCACCTGATGACCCAAGGCTGGACGAAATCGACATGGCGCGACCGCCCGCGTATCCAGATGCCTGATTATCCGGATGCTGCGAAGCTTGGCACTGTAGAGGCGCAGTTGCAGCAATACCCGCCGCTGGTCTTTGCTGGTGAAGTGCGCGCGCTCAAGCGCAAGCTGGGCGCTGCGGCCAAGGGCGAGGCGTTCTTGTTGCAGGGCGGTGATTGCGCCGAGAGCTTTTCCGAGTTCAGTGCCGACAGTATCCGCGATACGTTCAAGGTGATGTTGCAGATGGCGATGGTCCTGACCTATGGGGCCAAGGTGCCTGTGGTCAAAGTCGGGCGGATGGCCGGCCAATTCGCCAAGCCGCGCTCGGCCCCGACCGAAGTGATTGGTGGGCAGGAATTGCCCAGCTATCGTGGCGACATCATCAACGGGTTCGACTTCACCGCCGAGGCGCGCATCCCAGACCCGAGCCGGATGCTGCAAGCCTACACCCAAGCGGCGGCGGGTCTGAACCTGTTGCGCGCGTTTTCCAAGGGCGGTTATGCCGACATGCACCGCGTGCACGCGTGGACATTGGGCTTTGCCGAAGGCGAGAAGGCTGAACGCTACCGCGAGATGACCGACCGCATCACCGACACGCTGGATTTCCTAACAGCGGCAGGCATCACATCCGAGAACAGCAAGGAATTGTCTTCGGTCGATTTCTACACCAGCCACGAGGCGTTGCTTCTGGAATATGAAGAAGCGCTGGCGCGGATTGATTCGACCTCTGGCTTGCCAGTCGCAGGTTCTGGCCATTTCATCTGGATCGGGGATCGCACCCGCCAACCGGATGGGGCGCATGTGGAATTCTGTCGCGGTGTGCAAAACCCGGTTGGCCTGAAATGCGGGCCCTCGATCACCCCTGATGACCTTAAGCGGTTGATGGCCACACTGAACCCCGAAAATGAAGCAGGGCGGCTGACGCTGATTGCGCGCTTCGGGGCAGGGCAGGTGGGCGATCATTTGCCGCGCCTGATCCGTGCGGTCGAGGAAGAAGGGGCCAATGTGCTGTGGACCTGTGACCCAATGCACGGCAACACGATCAAATCCTCGTCTGGCTATAAGACGCGGCCCTTCGACTCGGTGTTGCGCGAAGTGTGCGAATTTTTCGCCATCCATAATGCCGAGGGCACGATTCCGGGCGGTGTGCATTTCGAAATGACCGGCAAGGACGTGACCGAATGCACAGGCGGCTTGCGTGCGGTGTCGGATGAAGATCTGTCGCAGCGCTATCACACGGCCTGTGACCCGCGCCTGAATGCCAGCCAGTCGCTGGAGCTGGCATTCCTTGTGTCGGAAGAACTGGTGGGCCGCCGTCAGAAGCTTGCGGCCGCGATCTGACAGGCTGGCAACTGACTGTCCTTTCCCTGTTACTGCGTGGGGTCATAACGGGCACGTATCCTCTTGTGGCCCCCGCCATCGCCGGAACGTGCTGATGCAAACCCTTTCCCTGCGCGATGCCACGCCCGATGACGCTGCGGCCATTGTCGCAATCTGGAACCCGATCATTCGTGACACTGTCGTGACGTTCAATCCCGTGCAACGCAGCCAGCCCGAGATTGCCGATATGATCGCCACGCGTCAGGGCGCGGGGCAGGCCTTTCTTGTTGCCGAGCAAGGCGGGGAAATGTTGGGGTTTGCCAGTTATGCGCAGTTTCGCCCCGGTTTTGGGTATGCGCGCTGCATGGAGCATACGATCAACCTTGCGCCCGCCGCGCGCGGCAAGGGGGCAGGGCGGGCCTTGCTGCTGGCGCTGGAAGCGCATGCCACAGGTGCCGGGCACCATGTCATGGTCGCTGCTGTCACCGCGTCCAATGCCGCCAGTGTCGGATTTCACGAAAAGCTGGGTTATTTGCATGTCGGCACCATGCGTCAGGTGGGCTGGAAATTCGACGCGTTGCACGATTTGGTGCTGCTGCAAAAATTCCTTTCGGTGCGGTGATTTGTGCTGCTGCATTCCAATCTTGCCCCTGCTAGGCTAATCCCCATGTCGATATGGACCCGAATAGCAGACGCCCTGACCGCCCTTCGCAAGGGCGAACCGCTGAGCAGTGTCTTTGACCGTTTGCGCACCCCGCCAGAACGAACAGTGGCCTTCACCATTGCTGTCATCGCGCTTGGGGCGAAGCTGGCCAAGGCCGATGGGCAGGTCACGCGCGGTGAAGTTGCCGCGTTTCGCCGGATTTTCACCATACCGCCCGAAGATGAGGCGAATGCCGCGCGCGTGTTCAATCTGGCGCGGCAGGATGTAGCGGGGTTTGACCTTTATGCGCGCAAGATCGCGGCGATGTTCCCGCAGCGTGATCCGGTTTTGGTTGATTTGATGGAAGGGCTGTTCGAGGTGGCGATGGCCGATGACGGCTTTCACCCGCAGGAAGAAGCGTTCTTGCGTGAGGTGGCTGATATCTTCGGCCTGTCAGAGCGGTGTTTTCGCAGCTTGCGTGCGCGATTCGTAGGCGATGTGCCGCCAGACCCATATGACGTGCTGGAAGTCAGTCAGGATGCGCCAATCGAGGTAATCCGCCGTGCCTACCGCGATGCAGTGCGTGAAACCCACCCCGACAGGCTGGCGGCGCGCGGCGTGCCCGCCGAGGCAGTGAAACTGGCCGAGCATCGCTTGCGGGACTTGAATCGCGCATGGGAAGAAATTCAGCAGGGGCGCGCGGCCTGACACGTTTTTGCGATTGGCGCGCGTGGTGCTGGCTGTTGTGCGCGGGCGGGCCTATACTCGCCCCATGAAAACCTTGGTCACGTCCCTTGCGCTATGTGCGCTGCTTGTTCTGCCTGTTCAGGCCGAGGTTGAGGGCACGCCGCCCACTGTGGAGGAAGGCACGCCACGGATGTTCGATCTGTTCGAGCGGATGTTGCGTGGCTTCATGACGGAAGTAGAGCCACAAATGCGCGAGTTAGAGCGTGGTTTCACTGAAATGGAGCCGGAATTGCAGCGGTTCCTTCAGCAATTGCGCGACATGACACAATTTCATCCGCCGGAAATCCAGCCCAATGGCGATATTCTGATTCGCCGTCGTCATGCAGAGGATGTTGTGCCGGATTCGGATGAGTCGGTGCCGGATGAAGATGCATCTGACGATACGTCTTCCGACCCGTTCGAGTTGTGAGCACGGCGCACGCGTACTTTCGCTTCTGAGCCCACCTGATTCGCCAATGCAGCAAAGCGTTGTTCAGCAACTTCGGTCAGCAAGGCCTGCATGTCGCGCTCCAGAATAAGCTCCAACACCTTCTTTTTGGGATAGAAGCGCAATTCCCCTGCGTTTTCAGGGCCATCCATCGAGAACATTGCCCCGAATCGCAACGCGCGCCCCAGCATTTTCGCCTCTGCCAGATCCTTATCCGACATCAGCCCTGCAATTTCCTTGATGCGCGGGCGCATGCCGTTGGTTTTGTAGCGGTGCATCAGCGCAATGCCCAAGTAAACGCGGCCCTGATGGTCCAGCCCGCCCAGGTTGGCGCGGGTGGTAGTGTCAAAGCAGGCATCCGCGCGGTAATCGGGATGCGCGCGCCAGTTCACGTCATGCAACAGGCAGGCGGCGCGGATCAGGCGCAAGCGTTCGGGCGGGCGGTTGCGATAGAGCGGCAGCAGGAAATGATACAGCTTCTTGCCAAAGCCCGGAATGCGCGAGCTGGAATATTCCATAAAATGGCACGCTTCGATCAGCGGGTCGCGGCGGCGCAGGTCTTCGGGCATCTGTTCATACAAAATGCCCTCTCTTATGCCGTAGCTTGAGACATAGACCTGTTTGGGGCCAAACACATGCACCAGTTGGCGCAAGACCTGACAGGCCAGCGGCACAAGGCTCATGCGTTCGGCGGAAACACCCGTCAGGGCGCGCAGTCTGGCCGGATCTTGTTCCAGTATCCACTCTATTGTTTTGCGGATCGCCTTGGGGGTCATGGCGTATTCGTGCAAAACCTTTAGCGGATAGCCACGCCGCTCCATGTCCATGCGGGCAATGGCGCGCCATGACCCGCCCACCAGATAAAGCGCGTCATGATGGTCGCTGATCTGGGCGCGCAGGTCTTTCAGAACCGCACTGATATGATCGCGCAACCCCTTCTTGCCGCCACTGATCTGTTGCAGGCGAAACGGCCCAAGGCCCGAAGTGACATTGCAATGCACCTTGCCGTCCCCGATCACGGCCAGCTCCATGCTGTTGCCGCCGATATCGCAGACAAGGCCATTTGCCTCTGGCCAGCCGGTCAGCACACCTTGTGCGGACAGGCGCGCTTCTTCTGCGCCATCAATGATGCGCATACGCAGGCCGGTTTCGCGCTCGATCAGGGCGCAGAATTCGGGGCCATCTTCGGCCTCTCGCATGGCGGCAGTGGCGACCATTGTGAGGTTTGACAGCGACATGCCGCGCGCCAGCAGGGCAAACCGCTTGAGCGTGGCAAGTGCGCGGCGGCGCCCTTCTGGGTTCAGTTTGCCGGTTTCCGCCAGCCCACGCCCCAGCCCACACAGCACTTTCTCGTTGAAAAAATACGCAGGGCTGCGGGCCGCGCCGTCGAACACAACCAAACGGACAGAGTTTGATCCAACATCAATCACGCCAACATGCGTCAGCGCGCGTGCCTGAGGATCAGAGAAAAGGGGTGTGTCGAACAAGCCCGATGCTCTCGGGGCGTTATAGCCCGCAGTTTCCGCGAGCGTGTTGCCATCCATTAGGGAAGCTCCTGTCTGGCATCTGTTGCGCCATCTTAGCGCTTCGTACATCATCGGGTCAATCGTTCCTGACAGATGCCGTTGCACCATTTTGTCTTACGTTTCGTGCAGACCAACATCCCCTTTCGTGCGCGCGCGCAATACGGCATAAGGACTGCGTTAAGATATGGGCGATCTGCCCGCTTTTGCCTGACGAGAGGTTCCATGCACGATATCCGCGCGATTCGCGAAAACCCCGCTGCTTTTGATGCCGGTCTGGCCCGTCGTGGCCTTGCGGCACAGTCATCCGAGGTTCTGGCGCTGGATCGGGCGCGGCGGGCCGCAATTTCGCAAGCAGAAGCGGCGAAAGCGGCGCAGAATGCGGCGTCCAAACAGGTCGGTGCTGCAAAGGCGCGCGGGGACGAAGCCGAATTCGAGCGGTTGCGCGCCCTTGTCGCCGAGAAGAAAGCCGAGATGGCGGCTTTGGAAGAAGACGCGCGGACAGGTGACGCGAAACTAACAGCGATTCTGGAAACCCTGCCGAATCTGCCACTGGACGAAGTGCCGGATGGCGCGGATGAGGCCGGCAATGTCGAGACGCACCGCTGGGGAACCCCGCGTGTGTTCGATTTCACGCCGGTCGAGCATTACGAGATCAAGGGTATTGCGCAGGATATGGATTTTGCCACAGCGGCGAAACTATCCGGCGCGCGTTTCGTGGTGCTGCGCGGGGCTGTGGCGCGGGTGCACCGTGCCTTGGCGCAATTCATGCTGGACCTTCATGTCGAAGAGCACGGCTTGCGCGAGGTGAACAGCCCAGTTCTGGTGCGCGATGAGGCGATGTATGGCACCGGGCAGTTGCCGAAATTTGCCGAAGACAGCTACCGCACGACCAATGGCTGGTGGCTGATTCCGACATCGGAAGTGACGCTGACCAATTTCGCGGCCGGTGACATACTGGACGGCGCAACGCTGCCGCTGCGGTTTTGCGCGCATACGCTGTGCTTCCGCTCTGAGGCGGGCAGTGCGGGCAAAGATACCACCGGTATGCTGCGCCAGCACCAGTTTGAGAAGGTTGAGATGGTGTCCATCACGCAGCCAGAAGACAGCCTTGCTGAGCATGAGCACATGACCCGCTGCGCAGAGACAGTGCTGGAGCAGCTGGGGCTGCCCTATCGCCGCATGGTGCTTTGCGCGGGCGATATGGGGTTTGGGGCACAGAAAACCCATGATCTTGAAGTCTGGTTGCCGGGTCAGGACACCTACCGCGAGATTTCCAGCGTATCGGTCTGCGGTGATTTTCAGGCGCGGCGGATGAACGCGCGCTTCCGTCCCGAAAGTGGGGCAAAACCCGAATTTGTCCACACGCTCAACGGCTCTGGACTGGCAGTCGGGCGCTGCCTGATCGCGGTGCTGGAAAATGGGCAAACCGAAGACGGGGGCGTGGTCTTCCCGCAGGCGCTGCATCCTTATTTGCGCGGGCGCACCCGGATCACCCCTGAAGGGGAGTTGGTCTGAGCGCGCAGCAAATGGATCAGGGCGAGATGGGGCACATGTTAACAAAGTCTTAATGCCACCCCATTGCCGCCATGTTTTCAAGGTTTCCTGACTGGATCAATTTTGAGAACAAGGAGAATTTACATGCGAAATTTCCCCGCCGCCCGCGCCGAATCCGGCACTGACGCGGCCCCCCCACGCCCGACGCTGCCGCCCCGTGCTGATGCCCGTTCTGCCAAAGCGCGCGACACTGCGTCCAAGGGTCGGGCCATTCGGTTCACGGATTGGGCCTTGATCTGAGATAACGATGGCGCATTGGCTGAATCTTGCCGATGCGTAAACGTCAAAGCCTGACCGCGCGAAATACTGCTGGGCGCGCTGCCGTATGATGCGGTAGCACAAAGACTGTGCAGCCCGTAATCGGGCGTTTTCTGATTGCCCGCTATGTCAACTCCGATCTCATCGATCCGAAATCTTGGCCCCGCAATGGAAGATGCCTGCGCGCGTGCCGGGATCGCCTGCGCCGAAGACCTGCGCGCGCTGGGAACAGATGGCGCATATGCAAAATTGCTGAACAGCGGGCACAAGCCACATTTCATCGCATATTACGTGCTCGAAATGGCGTTGCAGGGCCGACCGTGGAATGATTGCAGGGGGGAAGAGAAAGCCCGTCTGCGCGCCCGGTTCGACACCCTGAAAGCCGCGCATACCCCCAAATCCAATGTGATGGACGCCTTTCTAGATGAAATGGGCGTCATCCCCGCGAACCGAGAGGCACATTCACTATGATCCGGCCCCTATTTTTGACGCTGTTATGCCTTGGCCTTGCGGCCTGTGCCAAGCCCGGCGCGGACGTGTCGCGCGCGGCCCCCGTGCCAAGCAATCTGTATCCGGGAGAGACGCCGCAGATGCGCACGCTGGTGCGCCAATATGCAGCCAAGCATGATATTCCCGAAGCCCTGTTGCACCGTGTCATCCAGCGCGAAAGCGATTATCGCCCGCATGCCCGCAACGGGCCTTATTGGGGGCTGATGCAGGTTTTGCCCCAGACCGCGCAGCAAATGGGGTTTCAGGGCGCGCCAGAGCGACTTTTGGATGCAGAGGTCAATCTGACATATGCAGGCCGGTATCTGCGGGGGGCATGGCTGGTGTCGAACGGCGATATTGACCGCGCGGTGATGTGGTATGCGCGCGGCTATTACTATGAGGCGCGTGACCGCTGCATGTTGGTCGCAACCGGATTGCGTGATCGTGAAGTGCGCCGCGATTGCCCCTCGCGCGTGCAAGAATCCTGACGCAGGCTGGCGCACCCCGGAACTGGTCCGGGGCACGCGGTCGCAATGTGCTTCAGAAGGACCAGACGCGTGCGTCTACGTCCAGCATAGCGCCTGCCATAGCGGGCGGCTGGGCAACGCCGACACCTTCGATCAGGACCGACTCATCGGCCCCAAGTCCGGGCAGATAGATCGCGCAGACCTCGACGGTCACACCATTCGCCATCAGCATTTGCAACATGCCTTGTGGGCTTGCATCGCGCGGTGCTTGCGGGGCTGTGGCCGCTTCCGGCGCCTCGATCAGGGCCAGATCACCACCGGGGCCGCAAAGCAGAATGCGCGTGTCGGTCCCCTGTTCGACAGCCTGCGCCGTCAGCACCATTGCCATTAACTGGGTTTGCGGGTTCTCGGAAGTGACGACTGTCACCAGCTTTTCAGCGGTATCAGCCACTGCGGGCACGCCAAGGCCAGCACCCAAAAGGGCGGCAATGGCGGTTGTGCGGATCATACGGGTCATAACAAACGTCTCCTTTACATGCCGGACATTGCCGGTCTGCGTCAGGATGACATGCCATTTATAAAATTCATATATGACGATATGTCGCGTTGTGCTTTGGGTTTCTGACATCGTCAAATATGCGCCACAGTTCGGAGTATGTATTAACCACGAATGAATAAGGGATTTTGGGTGATATGCGAATTTCAAGAACCTTCTGGTGGGGCCAGTTATCCCGAAAATGGCCTGTAGCACAGATAAGCCGCGCGATACGACTGCGCGTCAGTTCGATTTCCCTTTTCAGCGGGAAAACTGAAAAATCTTTCAGAACGGCATTCAGTATGCTGCCTCTGGGTAGAAGAAATGACCTGATTGCCTATTATCAGCGCAAGCACAGCTGCGCGCGCTCGCAAGCCATGCGCCGCGCAATCGAAGATCGCGCGCGCGACAATGGATACCGCATGTAAGCGCGTCAGTCCTCCCACCACCAGACATCTGGTTGAAAGCCGATCCAGTCGCCGTAGACAGGCAGGTGGTCGGGGAATTTCAACTCGGTTGCGTGGGCGATGCGGGCGCGGTCATTGAACCAGAAGGGCACGACGTAGCGCCCCGCGATCAGAACACGGTCCAGCGCGCGGGTTGTGGCGACAAAATCGTCCTGCTCGCGCGAATTGAGCAAGCGTTCAATCAGGGCATCAATGGCGGGGCTTTCGACCCCCATCAGGTTGCGTGACCCCGGCACATGCGCCGCCTCAGACCCCCAGTACAGCCGCTGCTCGGTGCCCGGACTCAGCGAGAGGCCGCGCACGAAATAGGTCATGTCAAAGTCAAAATTATTCGTCCGTTCAGTATATTGGGCGGAATCGATCTGAGAGACTCGGACATCCATTCCAAGGCGTTTAAGCGCCTCGACATAGATATCGGTGATTGAAGCCACTTCGGACGACCCCTGCCGCAAGAGAATCGAGAACCGAAACGGCTCTCCCGCGCTGTTGCGCAAGACGCCTGCGGTGTCGGCCTCCCACCCGGCGTCACTCAGCAGGTTGGTTGCGGCACGCATATTGGCGCGGTTGGCGACGCTGCCATCAGAGGATGGCAGACGATACCCTTCCAATGTGCCGGGATAGAGCTGGTCTGCGAAAGGTTCGAGAAATTCGGCCACGCGCCCTTCGGCTGGACCGTCTTTCATGGCCAGCTCCGAGTTCGAAAAATATGAGGTGATGCGCGGGTCTTCACCGCCATTGATGACCTGACTGGTATACTCAAAATTGAACGCGTGGATCATCGCCTCGCGCACGCGCCAATCCGAGAAAAGCGGGTTGCGGGTGTTCATCACAAGACCCGCAATGCCCGAAGGGCGCTGATGCGGGATCTCGGATTTCACGATTTCGCCTGCCTGTGCGGCAGGGAAATTATAGCGCGTGTTCCATGCATTGGCGTTGGTTTCGCGCATGGTGTTCAACAGGCCAGAGGTGAACGCCTCGAACATGGCGGTGCCATCGCCAAAAAACTCCATGCGGATTTCTTCAAGATTGGCCTGACCGCGCATAAACGGCAGGTCATTGCCCCAATAATCGGGATCGCGCTTGAGATAGACATAGCGCCCTGCCTCGAACCGGTCGATGACATAGGGGGCGGTCGTGATCGGAATGACCGAGGTGCCGGATTCCGCGAAATCAAGGTTCTCCCACTGCGCCTTTTGCAGGATTGGGCGCAGACCCATGATCAGCGGCAATTCGCGGTCCGGTTCGGTAAAGGTGAAGCGGATGGTGCGTGTGCCCACAATCTCGGAGCTTTCAATGCGCGACCATGTTCCGTGGAAACGGGGGTGACCGATTGTACCGAGAGTTTCGTAGGACCACAGCACATCTTCGACGGTGACGGGGCTGCCATCCGAGAATCGGGCTTCTGGTCGCAGGGTGAATTCCACCCACGAGCGGTCGTCATCCGTCTCGACTGATTCGGCCAGCAACCCGTAAAGCGTGAAGGGTTCATCCCAATTGCGTCCCATTAGGCTTTCATATGTCAGATATTGTAGCTGCCATGGTGCACGCCCTTTCAGGATATTGGGATTAAGGGAATCGAAATTGCCAACCTCACCCTGAACGATGCGCCCGCCCGCGGGAGCGCTTGGGTTGACATGGGGCAAATGCTCAAAATCTGGTGGTAAGGCGGGCTCGCCATACATAGCTATGCCATGGCTGGGCTGCGCGACGCTATGTTGCGCTGTGAATATCGTGGGCGCAAGTATGGCCATCGCTGCGGCGATTTGGCGCAATTTAGATTTCATGCAAGCTGCTCCGAAGGTTTTGAGGGGCCGATTTCTGTCCAAGCTACAGTGCGTTGCGTGAGTTTTCAAACTTTTAGCTTGGAAGGCTAAGGTAGAATGGTTATATATGAATCACTGCTCGATAGGTTTCTTGCCTGTATGAAACCTGCCTCAATAACTGACGCCCGCCTTGTGCGGGCGTTTTTTTTGCGCGCCTGTTCCGCCAGATACGCCGCCGACCCGCTTGGGTCTGGTGCTTGTATATGCAGCCACTATGTTAGATGACTGTGTAAAGTTGACCAAGGAGCAGAGTGATGCAGCTTGCAGGAAAACGCGCGATTGTGACCGGATCGAATTCGGGAATCGGGTTGGGTGTCGCCAGAGAACTTGCCCGCGCTGGTGCGGATGTCGTTCTCAATTCCTTCTCAGATGAGGCGGAAGATCACAAGCTGGCAGCCGATCTCTCGGCGGAAACTGGCGCGAATGTGACCTATATTCAGGCCGACATGTCCAAGCCCGAAGAATGCCGCGCGCTGATCGGGAAGGCGGGCGGATGCGACATCCTGATCAATAACGCAGGTATTCAGCATGTCGCGCGCATCGAGGAATTTCCGACCGAAAAATGGGATGCGATCATCGCCATCAATCTGTCATCGGCCTTTCATACCACAGCCGCTGCGTTGCCTGCTATGTACGCCAAGGGCTGGGGACGGGTAATCAATATTGCGTCCGCGCATGGCCTGACCGCCAGCCCGTATAAATCAGCCTATATCGCGGCCAAGCATGGTGTCGTCGGCCTGAGCAAAACCACAGCACTGGAAGCCGCGGGCAAAGGGGTGACCTGCAATGCTATTTGCCCCGGCTATGTGCTGACCCCCATCGTGGAAAAGCAAATTCCCGATCAGATGAAAACCCATGACATGGACCGCGAGACAGTCATCAAAGAGGTGATGCTCTCGCGCCAGCCCTCGGGCGAATTTGCAACCGTCGAGCAGATGGGTGGCACGGCGGTGTTTCTCTGCTCTGACGCGGCGGCGCAGATTACCGGCACGACCATTTCGGTAGATGGGGGCTGGACAGCCATGTAAGCGGTGCCATGCGCTGAAAGGGCGGGATTTGAGTATTTTCGGCAAGAAAATGACCGGTGCGTGCCGCTGTATTCCAGCGTGTATATGCGGATCAACGCGTATTGCGGGCCTTGCGCCCTTGGAGTCTGGTAAATGACGAAACGCATAAATCTGGCCCTACAGGGCGGCGGCGCGCATGGGGCTTTTACCTGGGGTGTGTTGGACCGGCTGTTGCAGGAGAAGGATATCGAGATTGCCGCGATTTCCGGCACCTCGGCAGGCGCACTGAATGGCGCGGCGCTGAAGGCGGGCTTGGCACAAGGGAGCGCGCAGGGCGCGCGCGTGTTGCTGGATCGGATCTGGCATCAGGTGGGATCGGTGCATGACTTGCGTCTGACGGGTTGGATCGCGCAGGCGCTGCCTCCGATCGGGATGATCAATGCGTGGATGGAATCGCTCATGCCAGTCTCGCCCGCAGACATCGCAGCGCTTGTGACCAGCCCATACCAATATGGCGCGCTTTATCGCAACCCGTTGGAGCAGGTCGTGCGTTCGTTCAATTTCGATCAGGTCTGCGCGAAAGAGGGGCCGGAATTGCATATTGCCGCAACCAATGTGCGCACGGGAAAGATTCGGGTGTTTTCTGGAGAGGAGGTCTCGGGCGAGGTTATCATGGCCTCGGCCTGTCTGCCGACCCTGTTTCAGGCTGTTGAAATTATGGACCCTGCCACCGGTAAGACAGAGGCGTTCTGGGATGGGGGCTATACCGGAAACCCCGCGCTGTTCCCGCTATTCGAGGCGCATTTGCCCGACGATGTTGTCATTGTGAACATCAACCCGCTGCACCGTGATGCCGTGCCGCAAACCCCGCAGGATATTCAGAACCGTATCAACGAGATCAGCTTCAACACATCGCTGCTGCGCGAGTTGCGCGCTGTGCAATTCGTCAAGCGCTTGATTGACGAGGGTCGGATGGAGCGCGGAACGATGAAAGATGTGCTGGTGCATATGGTGTCGGATGATGATCTGATGAATACGCTGTCGGTCACAAGCAAGGTAACCCCCACACCTTATTTGCTGCACAGCCTCAAGGAAGCAGGGCGCAATGCCTGTGAGAGCTTTCTGAAAGGGCATAAGTCAGATCTGAACGTGCAGAGCACTGTCAATCTGGAAGAGATGTTTAGCTGATATGGGGCGGGGGCTGCACGGTTGCGGGGGCGGGGCGCGTTTTGCCCGCGCGCGAGTCCGGGTACACCAAGCCGGCTGAAATGATCAGTTTGGCGGCATCTTCGATCATCATATCCAGTTCAATCACATCCGCGCGCGGCACGAACAGCAAAAAACCGGAGGTCGGATTGGGCGTAGTCGGCAGGAAGATTGAGACCATCTCGCCATTCCCGCCCAGTTTTTGGCCGACCTCGCCGCGGGTGGTGGTCGAAATGAAGGCCATCGCCCAGATGCCGGGGCGGGGGTATTGCACCAGGCAAGCGCGGTCAAAAGTGGGTGCCTGACGTGACAGGATCGTTTCGGCAATCTGTTTGACGGCATTATAGATCGAGCGGATGACCGGCATCGCCTCGACGATGCGTTCGCCCCAGCCGACCAAAGTGCGCCCGATCAGACCCTTGGTGAAATAGCCCATGATCAGCGTGAAGATCACGAAAACCACAACCCCCACGCCGGGCACATCCAGCCCGATCAGGTTCTCGGGGTGAAAGCGGCGCGGGATCAGCGGCAAGACCAGTCCGTCAATCCAGTTGATGACATTCCACACCAGCCAGAGCGTCAGCACTCCCGGCGCGATAACCGCAAGCCCGGCTAGAAAATTGCCGCGCAGAGAGGCGATAAGGCCGCGTTTGCTGTGTTCCTGGCTCATGTCAGTCCCTTTAGGGTCGGTTCGGCGTGAAGATGGAGCAGGGCGCGATCATATGCAAGCGCTGCTCATGCCAGCGCGCGCGCGATTTCGGCCGCAAGCCGGGCGTTGTTGCGCACCAATGAGATATTTGCAGCAAGGGATGCGCCGTCCGTCAACTCGAATATCCGGCGCAGCAGAAACGGTGTGACATCCTTGGCCGAAATGCCCTGCGCCTGTGCCTCGCGCAGGGCTGTGTCGATCAGGGGCGCGAGCATGGCAGAGGGGAGTTCATCGGCCACGGGGATGGGGTTGGCGACAAGCTGCCCGCCGGGCAGGCCCAATTGCGCGCGCATGTTGTGGCTGGCCGCAATCTGAGCGGCGCTGTCCATCCGCAAAGGCGAAGTCATCCCGCTGTCGCGTGACCAAAAGGCAGGCAGCGCATCCTGCCCATAGGCGATGACCGGCACACCAAGGGTTTCAAGCACTTCCAGCGTCTTGGGCAGATCAAGTATAGCCTTGGCCCCTGCCGCCACAACAGTCACGCGCGTTTGCGCCAGTTCCTGCAAATCGGCCGAGACATCGAAGCTGAGTTCCGCACCGCGATGAACCCCGCCAATGCCGCCCGTTGCAAAAACCTCGACCCCGGCAAGGCGGGCGCAGATCATGGTCGCGGCGACAGTCGTGGCCCCGGTGCGGCCCGTGGCCAATGCGACAGCCAGATCGGCGCGGCTGAGTTTCAGTGCATCTTGGGTTTGGGCCAGACGGTCAAGCTGCGCCTCGCTCAAGCCAATCAGGATCTCGCCGTCGATCACGGCAATCGTGGCGGGAATGGCCCCTGCCGCGCGAATGTCACCCTCGACCTGTTGCGCCATCTCCTTGTTCTGGGGCCATGGCATGCCATGGGTGATGATGGTGGATTCCAGCGCCACAATCGGCTGGCCATTTGCACGCGCCTCTTGGAGTTCGGGGGTATAGGTCAGCAAAGCCATGGCATGTCCTTCATGACAGGTGGGGCGCATCGGCCACATAAGCGGCGGCGGCGCGCAGGGCAATATCCAGCGCATCCTGTCGCGGGGTGCCTGCAAGCTCCTGCGCGATATGTGCGGCCATGAACAGATCGCCAGCGCCAGTTACGCGTTGTGGCGCTGTGGCGGGCGGGGGGCGTGTGATCTGCACATGTGCATCGGCATCTGTGGCGGCGTTTGGACCATCGGTCACCAGCACGCGAGCTGCGCCAAGCGCCAAAAGCGCGCGGGCCGCACGCGCGCTGTCGGCAAAGGGGGTGCCACAAATCTGGCCTGCCTCTGCCAGATTGAGGTAGAAGCTGCACCGAGGCCGCCCCATGAAAGCACGAAGCCGCGCGGCCTTTACGGGCGAGGCGGCGGTCAGGCGCAGATCCGCCGCACACAGCCAATTCGCGTGTGCCAGCTCACTTATCAAGGTAGGGGTTAGACCACTGTCAAGCACCACTGCCCCGCGCCACGGCGCAACGTCCGACCCAAGCCTGCCATCGTGCAAGGGGGCAAGCGCGTGCATGCCCATGCTCTCAAGCGCGGCTGCGGTGGCGATGGCGGCGATCAGCCCGTTTGCCCCCTCAATTGCCAAGTATGTATCGGTTGGCAGGGTGTCGGACCTGACGAGAAAGCGGCTGTCGATTCCAAGCGCGCCAATTTCGGCAACAAGTGCCTTGGCTGCTGCGTCCCGACCGATTGCGGCGATCAGCGCAGGGCGGTGACCCTGCTTTGCCAGTGTGCGGGCAATATTCAACGCCACCCCGCCGGGGGTTTGATGGATCGTGCCCGGCACGTCATCGCCTAGCGTGATTTGCGCAAAGCTATGGCCGATTACGTCCCAATGGGCCGCGCCAACACACAGGATATCTGGACCATCTGTCATCTGCGCGTGGTGCCGCAAAGTTGCGCCTTTGGCAAGCAGGCTGGCGGCGCACGCGGGGGTCTGCTAGGCATCGATATGTTCGAGGATCTTTCAGAGCGCCTGTTTGCGCATTTCGTCGCTGGACGCTGGCGCGTGCCCTTTGGCAGCGCCGCCTATCCGGTGCTGTCGCATACTGGAAAAGCCTTGGGGCAGGTTGTCGCTGCCGGCCCGCTGGATGTCGCGCGCGCAGTGCAGGCGCTGCGCCCTGCGGATGATCGCGCCTGTCACCGATTGGCCCAGGCATTGGCACAGCACATCGATGGGCTGGCGCAAGCCATCGCAATCCAAAGCGGGCAAGCCCCAACAGCAGACCAAATGGCGCAGATGCTGGATGCTGTAGGCGCTGCGCACGCCGCAAAGCCCGGTATCTTGCTGTCGGCGCGCGACAGTGATCTGGGCCGATTAGGTCATGCGCTGGGCGCGGGCGTCATGGGCGGCGTGATCTGGTGCCCGCCTGTCGAGCGCGCGGTCTTTGCAACTGCAATCGCGTGCGTGGTGCAACATGCCGAGATGCCACCCGGCGCTTTCGCAGTGCTGCACACGCGCGCCCCCGAAACGGAAACGGCCCTGCGCGCAACGCCTCTGTGCATCCACGAAGACTGAGTCGCGGGGCTGTTACAAGCCCATACGCGCCCCGAAAATGCGGTGGACAACATCAGCCCGCGTCATGCCCAACTCTGCCAATTCGGCATCCGACATGGCGTTATAGTGCTGGATCGCGCGGTAGTTTGGTGAGTTTTCCGCGACCCGGATCAGGAAGCCCATGATGCGCTCGCCGATGGGGCGCAGTTTTGTAGGTGCGGAATCGCGGATATTGGTTGTAAAGCTCGTCATTTGGAAACCCTTTCACTTAGGTGTTTCCCCCCTTCTCCTCAAATTAGGTCATAGATGCTGATATGACTATGCCCGATGTTGAAATGCCGCTCTGCGCTGACTGCAAGGCTCGATAGGCAACGATTGCTTAACCAATTCCGGGTAACGTGATGATGTGCCATGCGGTATGCCGTGCAAAAGTTCTCGCTTTGTCCCAAATATTCGTGTATGGAACAATGATAGAACAAACGGGCGATTGCTGCGCGTGGCACGCTGTGAAATAAGGGGCAAGGAAATGGCAATAGCGGACCTGCTGACAATGACTGACAAACGCACTGCGGAAAAACAAAAAGCACTTGATTCAGCGCTGGCACAGATTGAGCGGCAGTTTGGCAAAGGCTCGATCATGAAGCTGGGTGGCGACAACCCGGTGACCGAGATTGAGGCGATATCCTCCGGCTCATTGGGGCTGGATATCGCCCTTGGGATCGGTGGCTTGCCCAAGGGCCGCGTCATCGAGATTTATGGGCCTGAAAGCTCGGGCAAGACCACGCTGACACTACATGTCGTGGCCGAAGCACAGAAAAAGGGCGGCGTCTGCGCCTTTGTCGATGCCGAACATGCGCTGGACCCCCAATATGCCCGCAAGCTGGGTGTTGATCTGGATGAATTGCTGATCTCGCAGCCAGACACGGGCGAGCAGGCGCTTGAAATTGTGGACACGCTTGTGCGCTCTGGGGCGGTTTCGCTAGTGGTGGTCGATTCGGTTGCGGCCCTGACGCCCAAATCGGAACTCGAAGGCGATATGGGCGACAGCTCCGTCGGTGTGCATGCGCGTCTGATGAGTCAGGCCATGCGCAAGCTGACCAGTTCCATTTCACGCTCGAACTGCATGGTGATCTTCATCAACCAGATTCGTATGAAAATCGGCGTTATGTTCGGCTCTCCTGAAACGACGACAGGCGGCAATGCTTTGAAATTCTACGCCTCTGTGCGTCTGGATATTCGCCGGATCGGGTCGATCAAGGACCGTGACGAAATCGTGGGCAACCAGACGCGGGTCAAGGTCGTCAAGAACAAGGTGGCCCCCCCTTTCAAGCAGGTTGAGTTCGACATTATGTATGGCGAAGGCATCTCGAAACGGGGCGAATTGCTGGATCTTGGCGTAAAGGCCGGTGTGGTCGAGAAATCGGGTGCATGGTATTCCTACGGTGATGAACGCATCGGTCAGGGGCGCGAGAATGCGAAAGCCTATCTGAAGGAAAACCCCCAAACCGCAACGCAGATCGAAGATAAGATCCGCGCGGCGCATGGGTTGGATTTCCATATGAACGAAGGCGACGATTCCGTACTAGAGGAATGAGGCCGCACGCAACCCGCGCCGAGCTTGACGTGGGATTGCCGCAAATTTTGTCGGCCCCCAAGGATGGGGGGCTGATAGAAATGTTGTGTCTTCGACCGGGATATGGTCAGCGCAACTTTGTCGACCGTATATCCGTCACAGTCGAACAGGGCATACCGGGCGAGCGGTGGTCCACGCACCCATGGCTGCGCCTGCCTGATGGGGCGCCGCATCCGGGCATACAGGTCTGCATCCTGTCCAAACATGTGCTGGACCTTGTGTGGCGTGACCGGGTCAACACCGTCCATCCGGGTGATACATTTATAACCGATATGGATTTGTCAGAAGCCAATCTGCCCACGGGACAGTTGCTGTCAGCCGGGACTGCGGTCTTGCGCGTGTCTGAGGTTTTCAATGATGCCTGCGTCAAGTGGAAGGCCCGCTACGGGGCCGCATCGCGGGAGTGGATTAATACCCCGGCGCACCGCGCATACCGGTTGCGCGGTATTCTATGCGCGGTCGTTCAGGATGGTGAGATTTCCTGCGACGCGCGACTGCACAAGCTTTCCGGCGGAGCGCTGCGCGCTGCAGACTGACACAGGTGTGGACAGGCCCTGCCAGCAAGGCTAAACCGTGCCAACTTGCATTCGCGCCGGAGGAAATTCATGGCCAGCCTCAATGATATCCGCTCGACTTTCCTTGATTATTTCGCCCGGCAGGGTCATGCCGTTGTGAACAGCTCGCCCCTTGTGCCGCGCAATGACCCGACATTGATGTTCACCAATTCCGGCATGGTGCAGTTCAAGAATGTCTTTACAGGGCTAGAGCACCGCGATTACAGCCGCGCCACCACCAGCCAGAAATGCGTGCGGGCGGGCGGCAAGCATAATGATCTTGACAATGTCGGCTACACGGCGCGCCACCACACTTTTTTTGAAATGTTGGGGAATTTCAGCTTTGGCGATTACTTCAAATCCGAGGCGATTCCCTTTGCCTGGGAATTGCTGACCAAGGATTTCGACATCCCCAAAGACCGGCTTCTGGTCACTGTCTATCACACGGATGACGAAGCCGCCGAGATGTGGAAAAAGGTCGCTGGCCTGTCCGATGATCGTATCATCCGCATCCCCACAGATGATAATTTCTGGCGCATGGGCCCAACTGGCCCTTGCGGCCCTTGCACCGAGATTTTCTTCGATCATGGTCCGAGCATCTGGGGCGGCCCCCCCGGTTCGCCCGAAGAAGACGGGGACCGCTTTATCGAGATATGGAATCTGGTCTTCATGCAGAATGAACAGCATGAAGACGGGCGTATGACCGACCTGCCGCGCCAGTCGATTGACACTGGTATGGGGCTGGAGCGGATTGGTGCGCTGCTGCAAGGCAAGCATGACAATTACGACACTGATCTGATGCGCGCTTTGATCGAGGCATCTGCACATGCCACATCAAGCGACCCAGACGGGCCGGGCAAGATGCATCACCGCGTGATTGCCGACCATCTGCGCGCCACCTCATTTCTGATTGCCGATGGTGTCATGCCAGCCAATGACGGGCGCGGCTATGTGCTGCGCCGCATCATGCGCCGTGCGATGCGCCATGTGCATATGCTGGGCGCACAAGATCCGATCATGCACCGGCTGGTTTCGGCATTGGTCCATCAGATGGGCGGGCATTACAGCGAATTGCGCGAAGCGCAGGCGCTGATCACCGAGACGCTGCGCGTCGAAGAGACCCGCTTTCGCCAGACGCTTGAACGTGGGTTGAAACTGCTGGATGCCGAACTTGAAGGCATGAGCGAGGGGGCCACCCTGTCGGGGGGCGCTGCGTTCAAGCTGTATGACACTTTCGGCTTTCCGCTGGACCTGACGCAAGACGCGCTGCGCGAACGGGGCCGCGCTGTCGATGTGGCTGGTTTCGATGCCGCGATGGCCGAGCAAAAGGCCCGCGCGCGCGCCAGTTGGTCCGGCTCGGGCGAGGCGGCGGATGCCGCGATCTGGTTTGATCTGGCCGAGCGTTTCGGCGTGACCGAATTTCTGGGCTATGACATGGAAAGCGCCGAAGGGCAGGTCATGGCACTGGTACGCGACGGGACAGAGACGGACCGCGCCGAGGGTGAGGTGCAGATCATCACCAACCAGACCCCGTTCTATGCTGAATCGGGCGGGCAGGTTGGTGATACGGGGTTCATCCGGTCTGCGACCGGGGTGGCCGAAGTTACAGATACCCGCAAGATTGCGGGCGTGTTCATCCATGTCGCGCGCGTCACCGAAGGTGCGATCGAGAACGGCCAGCCCGTCAAGCTGGAGGTGGACCACAGCCGCCGCGCGGCCATTCGCGCCAATCATTCGGCGACGCATCTGCTGCATGAGGCCCTGCGCCGCGCACTTGGGGATCATGTGTCGCAAAAGGGCTCGCTCAATGCCCCCGACAGGTTGCGGTTTGACTACAGCCATGGCGCCGCGCTGAGCGCAGATGAGGTGGCGCGCATAGAGGCCGAGGTGAATGCCTTTATCCGCCAGAATACAGCAGTGGACACGCGCATCATGACCCCGGACGAGGCGCGCGCGCTTGGCGCACAAGCGCTGTTTGGCGAGAAATATGGCGATGAAGTGCGGGTCGTCTCGATGGGACATGAGGGCAATTCGGGCAAGGGGCAGGACGGGCACACCTATTCGCTGGAACTTTGCGGCGGCACGCATGTCGCGCGCACGGGTGATATTGGTGCGTTTGTCTGTCTGGGTGACAGTGCCTCTGCCGCTGGTATCCGCCGGGTTGAAGCGCTGACAGGACAGGCAGCGCTGGATTATTTGCGCGCGCAGGATGCGCGGCTTGGAACAGTTGCGGGCCTGCTGAAAGCCCCTGCGCAGGATGTACCGGACCGCGTGAAAGCGTTGATGGATGAACGCCGCGCGCTGGCCAATGAAGTGGCACAACTCAAGCGCCAGATCGCGCTGGGGGGCGAGGGCGCGCAGGGCGATGACGTCCGCGAAGTCGGAGGGCTGCGCGTAATTGCTAAGGTCATGACCGGTGTGAGCGGCAAGGATTTGCCCTCGATGATTGATGCGATGAAGGAAAAGCTTGGCTCTGGCGCTGTGGTGCTGATCGCCGATACAGGCGCGAAACCGGCCGTTGCGGCAGGTGTCACGCCGGATCTGACCGACCGCATCTCGGCGGTGGATCTGGTGCGCGCCTGTGTGGTGGAACTGGGCGGCAAAGGTGGTGGCGGGCGGCCCGACATGGCGCAGGGGGGCGGCAGCGATATTGCGGGCGCTGACCGGGCGCTGGCGGCTGCAATCTCTTATCTGGAAGGAGTGAGTGCATGAGTGCGTTATGGATTGCCCATGTCGAAGTGACAGACGCGCAGGCTTATGGCGAATATGCCAAACGGGCGACAACAGCGATTGCGGATCATGGGGGTGTCTTTCTGGCGCGGGCCGGGCGCTACGTGCAACTGGAAGGCAAAGAGCGCGCGCGCAACGTCGTGGCGCGGTTTCCGTCACTAGAGGCGGCGGTGGCTTGCTACAACTCGCCCGCTTATCAAGAGGCGCTGAGCTATGCCAAGGGCGCTGCCGAACGTGATTTGGTGGTGGTTGAAGAAGTGGCGTGATGCCACTGTCCTGACGCTGGTCAGTCCTGCTGGACCTGTTCATCGAGATTGGCGAACGGGTCTTTGGCGTAGCCAACCGTTGTCAGATACAGCCCATCGGGCGGGCTGACCGGACCGCAAGCGGTGCGGTCACGCGCCTCAAGGGCGGTTCTCACATCATCCGGCGTCCATGCTGCAGCCCCCACGCGTTCCAATGTGCCGACGATGCTGCGCACCTGATTGTGCAGAAATGACCGCGCGCGCAAGGCAAAGTGGAACTCTTGCCCATATGGCACATCGTGCACGGAAATTTCCACGGCATCCAAAGTCTTGATGGGCGAGGGGGCCTGACATTTGCTGGCGCGGAAAGTCGTGAAATCATGCGTGCCGATCAGATGCCGGGCTGCTTGCTGCATGGGCGCAAGGTGCAGCCTGTGGCGGACATGCCAGATTTGTCCCGCTTCAAAGGTTGGTGGGGCGCGGCGCGCAAGCACGCGGAACAGATAGCGCCGCTCATTTGCCGAGAAGCGTGCGTGAAAGTCATCCTCGACCTTGGCGCAGGCCAGAACGGCCACGGGCAAGGGGCGCAGATGGTGATTGATCGCCTCTATCAGGCGAAAGGGGTTCCAGTCGCGGGTCAGGTCGCAATGCGCAACCTGTCCGGTCGCGTGCACGCCAGTATCTGTGCGTCCCGCAGCACCGATGCGCGGCAGGCCCGGCTCTAGCCTTGCGAGGGCTGCTTCAACCGTGCCTTGCACAGATTTCTGTGCAGCCTGCGTTTGCCACCCACAAAAGGGGCGTCCGTCATATTCGATTTTCAGTGCGTATCTTGGCATGACGCGCGAGTTAGCGCGCGGCGCGGCGCTTTGCAATCACGCTTCTGCCTGTAGGATCGCGGCAAGCCCGCTTTTGTAATCAGGGTGGCGCAACTCAAACCCCAATTCGCGCTTTATGCGGTCATTGCGCACGCGTTTGCTGTCTTGATAAAAGCTGCGCGCCATGGGCGAGAGGTCGGCATCTTCAAAGGCTGTTTCTGGTGGTGGATCAATGCCCAGAAGATGTGCTGCGTGTTCCAGCACATCTTGTGGCGGGGCAGGGTGGTCGTCACATAGATTGAAAACACGACTGCCCAGTTCTGATGTGATGCCAAGTTCCAGTGCGTGCCCGATATCGTCGTAATGGATGCGCGAAAAATACTGTCCGGGCTTGATGATGCGCTGCGCACGCCCGCTGCGCAGCTTCTCAAACGGGCCGCGTCCGGGGCCATAAATGCCCGCCAGCCGAAAGATATGAAGCCGTATACCCGCACGGTCGCAAATGTCTTGCCATGCCTCTTCGGCCGCCACGCGGGCGACCGCGCGCTCCGAGCGCGCATTGGGGGGGGTCTGCTCATCCACCCAGCCGCCGCGCTGGTCACCATAGACGCCAACAGTTGAAAGATACCCAACCCACTGAAGATGCGTGGCGTTTGCCATCTGTGCGCCAATCTCGTCCAGAACCGGATCGCCCGTGCGCGGTGCGACCGAGGTAAGCAGATGCGTCGCACGCTCAAGCGGCAGGGGGGTGCCGGGCCAGATCAGCGATTCGATGCCGCGTGCTGCCATCGCTGCGGCCTTCTCCGCGCTGCGGGTGGTGCCGATGATGTGCCACCCTTGCGGCAAAAGGTGGTCCGCCAGCGCCTGTGCGCTGTACCCGTGCCCGATGGAAAGAAGTGTGCCTGTCATGGTGCACAGTATCCGGTGCGGCGCGCGCAGACGCAAGAGGGGGGATACATTTGCACTGGTGGGCAGGTTGCCGCAGTGGCAGGGTGCGCCGAGGTAAAAATGACGGAGTACATGCGCAATGGTCCCTGACTTCACGAAATATGCGCTGATCATGCTGGCGGCGGGGATCGGTGTGCCGGTTCTGGCGGCCCTGAACGCGCAAATGGGCGCGCGCATCGGATCGCCCGCTGTGGCAGGGGCGGCGATGTTCCTGATTGCCTGTGTCACTGCGATTGTGGTGGCGGCAAGTCTTGGTCAGACGAGCGCCTTTGCGCGGCTTGCCGATCAGCCGCGCCATCTGTTCATTGCGGGGCTGTTGATTGCCTTTTACCTGCTGTCAATTTCATGGGTGGCCCCAAGGTTCGGGGTCGGCAATGCGGTCATGTTTGTGCTGGTGGGCCAGATCATAGCGATCAGCGTGATTGACCATTTCGGCCTGTTCGGCGCGCGCCTACGCCCCTTGGACATGACGCGTACGGGCGGAATTGTGCTTTTGGCAATCGGCGTGGTTTTGGCACAGCGCCCCCCGACCTAGCCAGACAGGGCAACACAGGTCGCCCATTGAATTGATCAGTGTCAAAGACAGGTTTTCACAAAACGGTTATCGGTTCTCTCAGACATTTGCCCAAAGCAGGAGAAACCCATGCCCGACGCCGCGATCAGCCCCCCCAAAACTGCCATGAGCGAAACACAGGCAGGGCAGGATTCATTGACCACCCCTGCCATTGGGTCTGATGGAACGCCGCTGGATACAATGGCGACTAAGGCATACCCGGTGCCGGGCATACGCCTGAAAACTGCGCCCAAAGGGCATAGCTGGAAGCCTGACCCCGCGACCCTGACCACCGAGGAGATCCGCAAGTTCTTCGAGTCTGATCGCTACCCGTATCGCTACAAGCTGGCGCGTAAACCATATGAAGACGAAAAAGCGCTGTTGCAGGCGGAATTGCTGAAAGTCCAGAAATGGGCCATCGAGACGGGCGAGCGGTTTGTTTTTCTGTTCGAGGGGCGTGATGCGGCTGGCAAGGGCGGAACAATCAAGCGTTTCAACGAGCATCTCAACCCCCGCTTCGCACGGGTGGTCGCGCTGAATAAACCCTCCGAGACAGAGCTGGGCCAGTGGTACTTCCAACGCTATATCGAGCATCTGCCGACGCACGGGGAAATGGTGTTCTATGACCGCTCTTGGTATAACCGCGCGGGCGTCGAGCGGGTTATGGGCTTTTGCACGCCGACGGAGTACCTCGAATTCATGCGCCAGGCCCCGGAGTTCGAGCGGATGCTGGTGCGGTCGGGTATCAGATTTTACAAATACTGGTTCTCTGTCACCCCGGAAGAGCAACGCCGCCGCTTTCTGTCGCGTGAAACAGACCCGCTGAAGCGCTGGAAACTGTCGCCCATCGACAAGGCCAGCCTTGGCAAATGGGATGAATATACCAAAGCCAAAGAGGCGATGTTCTTCTACACTGACACCGCCGATGCACCCTGGACCGTAATCAAATCCAAGGACAAGAAACGCGCGCGGTTGGAATGTATGAAGCATTTTCTCTCGACACTCGAGTATCCAGACAAGGACAGCTCCATAACGGGCACCCCTGACCCGCTGATCGTGGGCCGCGCAAGCCATGTGGTTCTGTCGGGTGTCGAGCTTGATCACGTGATGGGCGGCAGTGCGACCTAGTTTTGGGGGGTGAGCGCGCGGTTTTGACCAAACGGGTGGGTGCGCAGCTGCGGCCGCGTATCTTTTCTCACAGCCGCGCACGGTCTCGCTTGAAACCTCCACGGCAAGACGCTAATCACTGCGCGCAACGGATGGGTGGCCGAGTGGTTTAAGGCTCTGGTCTTGAAAACCAGCGTACGTGAGAGCGTACCGTGGGTTCGAATCCCACCCCATCCGCCAGACACCACATTTTTATCGTTTAATTTCAGTAACTTGAGAAAATCGCATAAACGCGACCCACCTTTCAACCCACATTATTCTGCGTCACATTG
>Ga0207421_10000503_pt1 | contig 50086 bp, 53 predicted proteins | sample SodLakKL_010_SED_4_FD_187542 | JGI IMG/M metagenome (GOLD analysis project Ga0207421, IMG submission 187542) | Alkaline sediment microbial communities from Lake Tanatar, Kulunda Steppe, Russia - 8KL_010_SED (SPAdes) (version 2) | ecosystem: Environmental > Aquatic > Non-marine Saline and...
CGGGCCAGACACGCTCAAGTCGTCCGTGAGCGCTCGATGCGGCCATCCCTGGCCGCCAACGGTCCGGCCCGCCCCCGCCCCACTCCCGGCTTGGGGTTGCGTCAGGGAGGTCCAGGGCGAGCGAGGGCCGGACACGCTCGAGTCGTCCATGAGCGCTCGATGCGGCCATCCCTGGCCGCCAACGGTCCGGCCCGCGCCCGCCCCGCTCCCGGCTTGGGATTGCGTCGGGGAGGTCCAGGGCGGGGGCGGGTCTGTGTTGATTCCGGGTTCGGGCTACAATGGCGCCCTGTTGCGTGGTCGCCGCGTGATCCTGGTGCATGATCGGGATGGGGCGGGGATGCGTTGTGGTTGAGAATCTGAAAAGGGCTGGGTAGAGATGAGTGCGAATGTTTCCCGCGTTGTGCTGGCCTATTCCGGCGGGCTCGATACCTCGGTGATCCTGACCTGGTTGCAGGAGGAGTACGGCTGCGAGGTGATCACCTTCACCGCCGATCTGGGGCAGGGGGAGGAGGTCGAACCGGCCCGGGCCAAGGCCGAGGCGATGGGGGTCAAACAGATCTTCATCGAGGATCTGCGCGAGGAGTTCGTGCGCGATTACGTATTCCCGATGTTTCGCGCCAATACGCTGTACGAGGGCGAGTACCTGCTCGGCACTTCGATCGCGCGGCCGCTGATCGCCCGGCGGCTGGTGGAGATCGCGAACGAGACCGGCGCCGATGCGATTTCGCACGGCGCCACCGGCAAGGGCAACGACCAGGTGCGCTTCGAGCTCGGTGCCTATGCGCTCAAGCCCGGGATCCAGGTGATCGCGCCCTGGCGCGAGTGGGATCTGACTTCGCGGGAGCGGCTGATGGCCTACGCCGAGCAACGCGGAATTCCGGTGGATTTCGCGAAGAAGGGCACGAAGTCGCCGTATTCGATGGACGCCAATCTGCTGCACATCTCCTACGAGGGCGGTCCGCTCGAGGACCCCTGGCACGAGGCCGAGGAGGACATGTGGCGCTGGACCGTCTCCCCGGAGAAGGCGCCGGATGTCTCCACCCTGGTGGAGATCGGCTTCGAGCACGGGGATCCGGTGACCCTGAACGGCATGCCGCTGACGCCGGCGCAGCTGCTGACCGAACTCAATCGGCTCGGTGGCGCGGCGGGTGTCGGGCGCCTGGATCTGGTCGAGAATCGCTACGTCGGCATGAAGTCGCGCGGCTGCTATGAAACCCCCGGTGGGACGATCCTGCTGAAGGCGCGGCGGGCGCTCGAGTCCTTGACCCTCGATCGCGAAGTCGCGCACCTGAAAGACGAGTTGATGCCACGTTACGCCAGCCTGATCTACAACGGCTATTGGTGGAGCCCGGAACGGCGCATGCTGCAGGCCGCGATCGACCAGACCCAGTCGGTGGTGAACGGCACCGTGCGCCTGCGTCTCTACAAGGGCAATGTGATCGTCGCCGGGCGCCGTTCCAAGTCCGACAGCCTGTTCGATAACACCATCGCGACCTTCGAGGACGACGCCGGCGCCTATGATCAGAAGGATGCGGCGGGCTTCATCAAGCTCAATGCCCTGCGGCTGCGTATCGCGGCCAGTCGTGATCGTTCGCAGGTCTGAGCGGAGTCAGCGCTCAGGCCAGTTCCCAGCCCAGTTCCCAGGCCGGTCCCCAGGCCGGTCCCCAGAGTTGTTGCTCCAGGGGTTGTTGTTTCACGACTGCCCGATCAGCGGCAGACGGATTTTCAGCGAGATGTGACCGCCCATGCCACGAGCCTTCTGTTTCTCCCGCGTGCTTGCCGCGGTTCTTCTCGCCGGGCTGGTCGGTTGTGCCACGGTGCCTTCGGAGGACCGGCATCCGGGCGATCCCCTGGAACGCTACAACCGGGCCGTCTTTGCGTTCAATGACGGCCTCGATCGCGCGATCCTGCGGCCGACGGCCGTGGCTTACCAGGAATTGCCGAGTCCGGTGCGCACCGGTGTGGGCAATTTCTTCGGCAACCTCGAGGATGTCCGCATCGCCTTCAATAACCTGCTGCAGGCCAAGTTCCACGACGCGGCCTCGGACGTCTCACGGGTGCTGTTCAATACCTCCTTCGGGGTCTTCGGCCTGATCGACGTCGCAAGCCCGATGGGGCTGACCAAAAACAACGAGGACTTCGGGCAAACCCTGGGGTACTGGGGTGTTCCCTCCGGTCCCTACCTGCAGATCCCGTTCCTCGGCCCCAGTACGGTGCGTGATGCTCCGGCCCTGTACGTCGATTTCCAAACCAATCCCCGCAATGAGGTGCTGGGCGAATGGAATGACGACTCCGGGCGATTCTGGTCCCTGCTGGTCCTGGATCTGGTGCAGACGCGTGCCGGCCTGTTGTCGACCGAGGCCGCGATCATGGCCCTGCACGAGGACCGGTACGTGGCGCTGCGCAATGCCTGGCTGCAGCGCCGTGAGTTCCTGGTGCGTGACGGTGCCGTCGTGGACGACGACGTCTGGCTGGATGAGCTCGAGATGCTGGAGGAACTCGAGGCGCTGGAACGCGAGGCCGTGGGCCCGTGAGCCTGGCCACGCTGGTTCCGATGCTGCAGATCCTGCGGCTGCGCAGCGGTCCGCAGGATCTGCCGGCGGACCGCGACGTGCTGATCTTCTGGATCGGCGCGTCGATGGTCTCCGGCATCCTGGTGGCCGCACCCCTGTACGGGTTCGTCGCCAGCCTCTTTCTGAGTGCGCTGGACCTGGCCGTGCTCTGGATCTTCGTGCTGGCGCTGCTGGGTCTGCAGGGCCGTAGCGGGCGCTGGCTGCAGACCTACACGGCGCTGGTCGGCGTCAGCGCGTTGCTCGGCCTGGTGATGGCGGGTCTGCTCTGGATCTCGCCACCGGATCCGGATCAGGAGCCGATGGCCACGCCGATCATGTTCGTCTACCTGGCCGTGGTGGTCTGGCTGTTGCTGGCCTTCGGGCATATCCTGCAGCAGTCTCTGAGCCTGGCCTTGCGCATCTTCGGCGTCGCCATTGCGCTGGGTTTCGTGTTGCTGTCCAGTCTGGTCACGCAGTTGGCGTTGGGGATCGCGACCCAGTGACCGCACCGATCCATATCCTCGGGATCGGCGGTACCTTCATGGGCGGCCTGGCGCAGTTGGCCGCTGCCGCCGGGGTTCCGGTGTCAGGCGTCGACGAGGCGCTGTACGCGCCGATGGACGGGCAGTTGCGCCAGGCCGGGATCGCCTATCGCGAGGGTTATGACCCAGTCGATCTGCCCGGCGATGCGCAGATCGTGATCGGCAACGTGATGCGGCGCGGGTTGCCGGTGGTGGAGGTGGTGCTGGATCGGGGGCTTGCCTATACCTCGGGTCCGCAATGGCTGGCCGAGCATATTTTGCACGGGCGGTGGGTGCTGGCGGTCGCCGGCACCCACGGCAAGACCACCACGGCCAGCATGCTGGCCTTCCTGCTGGAGGCCGCCGGGCTGGCGCCGGGTTTTTTGATCGGCGGCGTCCCCCGCGACTTCGGAGTCAGTGCCCGGCTCGGTACGGGGCCGTTCTTCGTGATCGAGGCCGACGAATACGATTGCGCCTTTTTCGACAAACGCGCGAAGTTCGTGCATTACCGCCCGCGAACGCTGGTGCTGAATAATCTGGAATACGACCATGCCGATATCTACCCGGATCTGGCGGCGATCGAGCGGCAATTTCACCATTTATTGCGCACGGTGCCCGGGCATGGGCAGATCCTGGTGAATGCCGAAAGCCCGGCGCTGGGACGGGTTCTGGGCCAGGGTTGCTGGACACCGACCGTCGCCTTCGGCACCGACCCGGTGGCCGATCTGAGCGCGCGCGCGCTGAATGTCGACGCCTCCCGCTTCGAAGTCTGTGCTGCCGGTCAGCCGGTAGGCGAGGTGGCCTGGGCACACAGCGGAACCCACAACATGAGCAACGCCCTGGCGGCGCTGGGGGCGGCCCGTCACGCTGGCGTCCCGTTGGCCTACGGTGTGGCTGCCCTCGGTGGCTTCACCGGGGTGCGGCGGCGTCAGGAGGTCCGGGGCGAGGTGTGCGGCATCCGGGTTATCGACGATTTCGCGCATCATCCCACGGCCATCCGACTGACCCTCGAGGGTCTGCGGGCGGCGATTCCGCCGCCCGGCCGGCTGTGGGCCGCGGTGGAACCACGTTCCAACACCATGCGCATGGGCGTGCATGCGGACACCCTCGGCGATGCCCTGGCGGCGGCGGACGGAGTCTTCCTGCTCCAGCCTGCGGGGCTCGACTGGTCGCTGGACCGGCTGATCCGGGACCTCGGCGCGCGCCTGCAACGGGCCCCGGCAGTAGCGACCCTGGTCGATGCGCTGACCGAGACCGCGCAGCCGGGCGATTGGGTGGTGGTGATGAGCAACGGCGCCTTCGACGGCATCCATGAGGCCCTGCTGACGCGCCTGCGGGAGAAGTGGCATGAAGTCGCCTGACCTGGCGCTGGCCCTGACCGGGGCCTCCGGCGCGCAATACGGCATCCGATTGCTCGAATGCCTGGTGCGGGCCGAGACCCGCATCCATCTGATGCTGTCACGCCCGGCGCAGGTGGTGCTGGATCTGGAGACCGAGTTATCGGTTCCGGGCCGGCCGGCGGCGATCGCCCGTTTCTTTCAGGAACGCTTCCAGGCCGCCGAGGGCCAGATCCGGTGCTACGGGCCCGAACAGTGGACCGCGCCGGTGGCGAGCGGATCGGCCGTTCCGGCGGCCATGGTGATCTGCCCCTGTTCCACAGCGACACTGTCGGCCGTGGCCACCGGCGCCTCGCGCAGTCTGATCGAGCGCGCTGCCGATGTGGTGTTGAAAGAGCGGCGCCCGTTGATCCTGGTGGTGCGCGAGACCCCCTTCTCCGAGATCCACCTGGAGCACATGCTGCGTCTGGCGCGCATGGGTGCTGTGATCATGCCGGCCAATCCCGCCTTCTATCACCATCCGCAGCGCATCGACGATCTGATCGATTTCGTGGTCGCGCGGATTCTCGATCACCTGGACATCGCCCACGACCTGATGCCGCGTTGGGGTCAGGCGCCGGCGCCGAAGGACGGAGAGGACGCATGAAGTCGCTACCCCTGTTTCCGCTCACCACCGTACTGTTCCCCGGCGGGCTGCTGCCCTTGCGCATCTTCGAGACGCGCTACATCGACATGGTTCGGGAATGCATGCGGAACCGCATTGGCGGTTTCGTGGTGGTGGCCATTCGGGAAGGCCACGACACCTCGCCGGATGCCGACTTCGCCACCATCGGTACTCGCGCGGAAATCATCGATTGGGACCAGCGCCCGGATGGCCTGTTGGGTATTCTCGCCAGCGGTCAGGAGCGGGTGCACGTGCAGTCCCATGAACGGCGAGCGGACGGTCTTCTGGTGGGTCGGATCGAGGCGATGGAGGAGTGGCCGGCGCTGGATCTGCCGTTGGAATACGCCTCGCTGGCGGAGCTGCTGGAACGCCTGCTCGACCAGCTGGGCACGCCCTGGTCGCATCTGGAACCCCAACTCGGGGATGCCGCCTGGGTGGTCGGCCGCCTGACCGAACTGTTACCGCTGGCTCTGGATCGCAAGCAGGCCCTGCTGGAGGAGGACGATCCGCTGGAACGCCTCCGCACCCTGCGTTCGCTGATGCTGGTGGAGCACAAGCCCTGACAACGGTGACGCCGGCTGGTATCGTCCGCCTATTCGATGCAGCGCAGGTCCGTCCGTAACCGGGCGGGGCCTCCAGGCGGACGGTCGCGGGATCGTGATCTCGAGGGGACTGCGGTCTCCAGCCCGCGGGTTTGACTGTCTTCCCCCTTTGCTACACTCAACAGGAGCTATAATGGCCGTTCAGGAATTGACGCAGGAAACCTTCGAAGCCGCGGTGACCGACAATGCCACCGTGATTGTCGACTTCTGGGCCCCATGGTGTGCGCCCTGCCGCGCCTTTGCGCCTACCTTCGAGAGCGCCTCGGAAAAACACCAGGACGTGGTCTTTGCCAAGGTGAATACCGAGGACCAGCAATCCATCGCCGCCGCCTTCCAGATCCGCTCCATTCCCACGCTGATGATCTTCCGCGAACAGGTGATTGTGTTCTCGCAGCCTGGCATGCTCAGTGCCGGACAGCTGGAAGACGTGCTGGAGAAGGTGAAGGCCCTGGACATGCAGCAGGTCCACGAGGACATCCGCAAGCAACAGCAGGGTTCCGGCGACGCGGGCACCTCCTGACCCGGTAGTCTTCCGCCCCCGGCGGCGCACATGTTGGGTGTGATGACCCAGATGGCGGCGCTGATCGCCTGCGGTGTGGCGTGGCGCCGCTGGAGTCCGGGCGGCGTCGAGGCCGCCGATGCCCGGCGTGTATTGACCACGCTGGTCTATTATCTATTGCTTCCCGCGCTGGTGCTGCAGGTGATGTGGACGGCGCCGCTCGGACTGGTTTCCGTACAGATTGCGGCGGTTGCCGCCTTGACGGTACTCGCCGGTCTGGGCTTGACCGGTCTGGCGCTGACCGTCCTCGCCGGCCGCGCCTACGCGCCCGGTCGGGCCACGATCGGCGCGATGCTGCTGGTGGCGGCGTGGCCGAATGCGATTTATCTCGGCCTGCCGATCCTGGACACCCTCTTCGGTGCCAGCGGCCGGGCCGTGGCGATTCAGTTCGACCTGTTCGGCGCCTTGCCGCTGTTGCTGACCGTGGGCGTGCTGATTGCCCGGCGTTTCGGGACGCACGATGCGCCCGGCCCCGGGGGGTGGGGCGGGGTGTTGCGCGGGGTCTTCCTGGTGCCTTCCATCTGGGCCGCGATGCTCGGTGCGACGATGAATCTCTCGGGAACGCCGATCCCGATCTGGGTGGAGGATGGCTTGGGCCGGCTCGCCCATGGCGTGACGCCGCTGATGCTGTTCTCGCTCGGCCTAGCCCTGATCTTCGATCGGTTTCGCACGCGTGATGTGCCGGCCCTGCTCGTAGTGAGCGTGATCCAGTTGTTGGCCGCGCCGGTGGTCGCCTTGGTTCTGGTGGCTGCCGTCGGTCTGGATGGGGTACCCGGTATCGCGACCGTACTGGAGACCGCGATGCCGGCCATGGTGCTGGGTTTGGTCTTCTGCGACCGCTTCGGCCTGGATACCGGGTTCTACGCCGCGGCGGTGACCCTCACCACGGCCCTCTCTCTGGTGACCCTGCCGTTGTGGTTTGCGTTGTTGCAAACGATCCCCTTCCTGTGAGATCCCGGCCTGCGAGATCCCGGCCTGTGAGATCGCGGTCGCCCGGGCGGCGCGGGCGCGCGACCATCCACGAAGTCTGGGCGGGCCGTGCGTTCTAGCTTTCTTCGCCGAAGCGGTTGGCGACCAGCGCGCTCAGGGCCTCCAGCGCTTCTTCGGCGTCGGGCGCGCCCTCGGCGCGGACCTCGATGTCGGTGCCCTGGGCCGCCGCCAACATCATCACGCCCATGATGCTCTTGCCGTTCACCGAGCGCTCGTTGCGGGTTACGACGACATCGGCTTCGTACTCGCTCGCCAGCCGAACGAATTTTGCAGCGGCTCGGGCATGCAAGCCGAGTCGATTAACGATGGGAAGGACGCGTTGCGGCATCGAAGCACTCCTGGTCGCAGAGCAGGATGCCGTCATGCCCACCGCTGATCGCCTTGTTCACCACCTCGCTGAGCGGCAGGTGGCGGTAATTGAGCACCCGGACCAGCATCGGCAGATTGACCCCCGCAATCACCCGGCAGGAGGGATCCCGGGCCAATCGACTGGCCACATTGGCCGGTGTGGAGCCGAACATGTCGGTCAGGATCAGCACACCATCCCCGTCATCCAGGCTGCGCAGGCGGTCTCGGGCGCGGGCTTCCACCTGCTCCGGTTCATCCTGCTGGGACACCCCGAGAACCTCGCAGGCCTCCGGTCGCGCGCCCAGCATCGCGCCCGCGGTCTGGACCAGGGTTTCCCCCAGGTTCTGGTGGGTGATCAGTATCAGGCCGACGGACATCGCGTCACTCCGTGTCCATGGTGTGGTTGAGTTCCCGATGGCGAGTACCCACGGTGACATTTTCCGCGTTCTGCCAGTGCTTGGCCAGACGGTCGACCAGATACACCGAGCGATGACGGCCGCCGGTGCAGCCGATCGCCACGGTCAGATAGCTGCGGTGCCCCTGGCCGAAGCGGGGCAGCCAGGTGTGCAGGTGTTGCTGAATGCTGTCGAGCATTTCGGCCACGTCCGCATGACCCTCCAGAAAATCACGAACCGGTCGGTCCAGGCCGGTGCGATCGCGCAGCCCGAGTTCGTAGTGTGGATTGGGTAGGCACCGTACATCGAAAACGAAATCGGCGTCCACGGGCGCGCCGTATTTAAAGCCGAAGGACTGAAACAGCAACGACAGACGTTCCGAGCGCGGCGTCGCCAGACGGGTGCGCACGGTATGGGCGAGGTCATGCATGGACAACTGACTGCTGTCGATGCTGAGATCGGCGGCCGCGGCAATGGGTTCCAACCACTGGCGTTCCATCGCGATGGCCTCGACCAGGGGCAGTCCCTGACGGGCCAACGGATGCCGTCGGCGGGTGTGGTGGTAACGCCGCAGCAGGGCCTCGTCGGAGGAATGCAGAAAGACCACCTCCACCTGCAACGGCTTGGCGCGGAGGCGGGCGAGGGTGTCGGAAAAACCCTGCAGGGCCGTCCGACCGCTACGCACGTCGACGCCGACGGCGATCTGTCCGTCATTGCGATGACCCCCGGTGCGCAATTCCTCGATCAGCCCGTCGAGCAGGCCCAACGGCAGATTGTCCACACAAAAGAATCCGGCGTCCTCCAGGGTGTGCAGAGCCACGGTCTTGCCGGACCCGGACAGGCCGCTGACGAGCAAGAGCCGCATGTCAGGGGGTGTCATGGTCTGAATCCGAGGTGCGATCTGAGTGAGAGGGTATCGCGCAGGCGGGTTCGGGTCGGAACCCGGATGGTGTCGCAGCCGCTTCGATTCGATCGGACGGTGCTCCGCCGGATTCCTCGGCATTCAGCAGCATCTGCTGACGCAGGCGCTCGCGCAGGTCGTCACCGGCCGAATAGCCCTGCAGGTACAGCAGATGCGCGCGTACTGCAGCCTCGATCATCACCGCAATGTTGCGGCCGGGTGCGATGGCCAGGCTGACGGCGGGAATGTGCAGGCCGAGCACCTCGATTTCTCCGCGGCAGCCGTCCAGGCGATCATCGGGCAAGGCGGAGGGCTGGTCCCGGTCACGCAAGTCGATGATCAGGCGCAGGTGTTTGCCGCGCTTGATCGCGGAGTCACCATACATCGCGCGGATGTTCAGCACGCCGAGGCCGCGCACCTCGAGCAGATCCTGTAGCAGGGGTGGGCAGGTGCCCCGGATGATGTCCGGGGCGATTCGCGCCAATTCCGGCGCGTCGTCGGCAATCAGCCGGTGCCCTCGGCTGACCAATTCGAGGGCGACCTCGCTCTTGCCCACACTGGATTCGCCGCTGATCAGTACGCCGGTTTCAAGGATTGCCATATAGACGCCATGGCGCACCACCGATCGGGCCAGGCGCTGTTGCAGCACATAACGCAACAGGGCAACCAGTTCATGACTCCCCGCCGAGCTGCACAACACCACTGGGAGCGGGTTCGCGCCCTGCCTCGGTAGCCGTTTGAAGGGGCAGGTGCCCTCGGCGAAGATTGCCGCCACCGTTCCGCTGGCGGCAAGGTCCTGAATCAGTTGTTCACACTGGCTCGGTCCCAGAGTCTCGATATAGCGAGCCTCGAGCCGTCCGATCACCTGGATTCGGTTGGGCCGGATCCGGTTGAGGTGACCCGCCACCGGCAGATCGCTGTCGCCTGGGTCCTGGAGAATCCGCTTGTGCGCCTGTTCCTCGCCATGCACGTAGTGCAAATCGATGCGCGGCCCGAGGGCCGTGATCAGGTCGGCGAGGAGGACGCCTTCAGGCATCGTCAAAGGCCTGCATGGCGGCCTCGTAGAGCGTTTCGGTGTCGGTGGCACGGCGCAGGCGGGCGATGTTGTCCGGTTGCGAGAGACCGCGCGCGAGTTGAGCGAGCAGGTCCAGGTGCTCCCCGGTGGCGTCCTCGGGTACGACCAGTGCAATCAGGATGTCGACCGGTTCATGATCGATGGCATCGAAATCCACCCCGTTCTGCAAGCGCAGCAGGGCGATGCGCGGGGTATCGATCTCGGCCAGACGGCCATGGGGAATGGCGACCCCATGGCCGAGACCGGTGGAACCGAGCTTCTCCCGGGCCGAGAGGGCATCGAAGATCAGGTGCGCGGACAATTCGGCATTCAGGGAACCGTCGCTGGCCAGCCGTTCGCTGAGGACCTCCAGCGCGCGCTTCTTGCTCGTAATGTCGGCGTCCAGACACACTCGGTCCGGCGTGAGGAGCTCGTTGACGGGCATCGTTCAGGCGATCTGCTGACGGTTGCGCAACGCCCCCTCGGCGCGGTGGTGGTCCTTCATCTTCTCCTTGTGCTTGATCAGCTGCCGGTCCGTCTTGTCGATCAGGCCATCGATGGCGGCGTACATGTCCTCGTTGGTGGCATCGGCGTGGATCTGGTTGCCGCTGACCTGCAGGTTTGCCTCGGCCTTATTGTGGTTCTTTTCCACCGTGAGCACGACATGGATGTCGATCACCTGATCGAAGTGGCGTTCCAGGCGCTCGAACTTCTCCTCCACATAGCCACGCAGGGCATCGGTAATGTCGACATGATGACCGGTCAGATTGATTTGCATACTCACACTCCTTTCATTGGTGATCCGTCCAGGCTAGGACAGCCGTCGCCGTTCACTCGACGGCGGCAGTTGCATCGCCTCACGGTACTTGGCCACGGTGCGTCGGGCCACATTGATGCCCCGGTCTTCGAGGACCTGGGCAAGTCGGGAATCGCTCATCGGCCGGTGGGGCGGCTCTTCGCTGATCAGTTGCCGGATCATCGCACGAATTGCGGTGGCGGAGCATTCGCCGCCGTCGCTGGTGCCCACATGGCTGGAAAAGAAGTATTTGAACTCGAACAGGCCACGCGGCGTGTGCATGTATTTCTGCGTGGTCACGCGGGAGATGGTGGATTCGTGCATGCCCAGGGCCTCGGCGATGTCGCGCAGGATCAGGGGTTGCATGGCCACGTCGCCCTGTTCCAGAAATCCGGTCTGCCGCTCGACAATGGCACTGGCCACCCGCAACAGGGTCTCGTTGCGGCTGTGCAGGCTCTTCAGAAACCAGCGGGCCTCCTGCAGTTGATTGCGCATGAAGGTGCTGTCGCGAGTGTCGGTGACCTGGCGCACCATGCCGGCATACAGGCTGTTGATGCGGATGCGGGGGGCGATCTCCGGGTTCAGGTCGACCCGCCAGCCGGCGCCGTTGCCGCCATGGCGCACATAGACATCCGGGGTCACGTATTCGGGCGGTTGATCGCTGATCTGGCTGCCGGGGCGGGGATTCAGCGTGCGAATCAGCTCCATGGCGCGTGCCAGCGTGCCTTCGTCCAGGCCCAGGCTGCGCTGCAGGGCGCGAAAATCGTGCCGGGCCAGATGCTCCATGCCGGTGTCGATCACCCGCAGGGCCGCGTCGCGCAGGGGTGTGTCCCGGCTCAATTGACGCAGCTGAATCAACAGACACTCGCGCAGATCGCGCGCACCGACCCCGATCGGGTCGCATTGCTGGATCCAGTGCAGCACAGCCTCCATTTCGTCGAGGGCGACGCGTTCGTCACCGCCGAGAATCGCCTGCAGGTCCTCGAGGTCGGTCTCCAGATAGCCGTCGGCATTGATGCTGTCGATCAGGATGGCGCCGATGCCTCGATCGGTCTCGTTCAGCGGGCTCAGGTGCAGTTGCCAGAGCAGGTGTTCATGCAGGCCGCCTTCGTTGCCTGCCTGGTTCTCGAAGGGGTCGCGATCGTCCACATCGCCCCCCTGTTGCCCGGTCCCGCCGCTGTAGTAGAGGTCTTCCCAGGTGTCGCCCTCGGCGGGTGTTTCCGCCACCACGGGCTCGGGCGCCTTTTCCTTTTCCTCGCCTTCGGGGTCGGGTGCCTCGTCGGCGGAATCGTCTTCGGCTACTTCGAGCATGGGGTTGCTGTCGAGCGCCTGTTGCACTTCCAGTTGCAGTTCCAGCGTGGAGAGCTGCAGGAGACGGATGGCCTGCTGCAGCTGGGGGGTCATGGTGAGGGTCTGACCCAGCTGCAGGTTCAGGGTCGACTTCAGCATGGCTGTTGTATCGATGCGACAGAAGCAGTCATAGTACGTATGGTACCGCCTTTACTCGCGATCGTGCAGCTTCTCATGGTCGTGATGGGCCCGCTCAGAGCCGGAAGTGCTCGCCCAGGTAGACCGTGCGCACCTGCGGGTTCGCCAGCAGTTCGGCGGGTGTGCCGGCGCTCAGCAGGCGACCCTCGCTGAGGATGTAGGCGCGGTCGCAGATGCCGAGCGTCTCCCGGACGTTGTGGTCGGAGATCAGGACGCCGATACCACGTTGTCTGAGGTGCGCTATGACCTCCTGGATCTCGACCACGGAGATCGGATCGACGCCGGCAAAGGGTTCGTCCAGGCAGATGAACTGCGGATTTCCGGCGAGTGCCCGGGCGATCTCCGCGCGGCGGCGTTCGCCGCCCGACAAGGCGATGCCTGGACTGTCGCGCACGGTTTCCAGCTGGAATTCCTCGATCAGCGCATCCCCAGTCTCACGGCGCCCCGCGGCATCGAGATCCGCCCGCATCTCCAGCACGGCCTGCAGGTTCTGCCAGACGCTCAGGCGCCGGAAGATGGAGGCCTCCTGGGGCAAATAACCGAGTCCGAGCCGTGCCCGCCGATGCACCGGCGCCCGGGTCACGTCATGGCCGGCCAGGTGGATTTGGCCGGCATCCGGCGGAACCAGACCGACCAGGATGTAGAAGCAGGTGGTCTTGCCGGCGCCGTTCGGTCCCAGCAGGCCCACCACCTCGCCGCGGTTCACATGGACGTCGGTATCCTTCAGCACGGTGCGTTTGCCGTAGCGCTTGGTCAGGCCGGTGCCACGCAGGCACGCGCCGTCATGGCGTGCGGTCGGCGTTTCGGCGCGGATCGTGCCCCCGGGTTCGGCGGCCGCGGATGGGCCTGCCATGCGGCTCATTCCGAGCGCGGCTGAATGGTGATCTCCACTCGCCGTTCAGGGCTGCCTTCGATCTGGATGATTTCCTGGGCGAGATCGTAGGTGATGCGGTCGCCGCGGGCATCTTCGGTCGCGGTGCGTACCCGGGCCTCGTCGAGCAGCACCAGAAGCTCGTCATCGAAACGATATTCCATTCGGCGCGCGGTGGCGATCCGCGGCTGCCCGGCCTCGTCGGGTGTCTCGACACGCACCGGATCGCCCTCGGCCTCCATCCGCGTGGGGCGCCGTTCCGGGGTATGGATGGTGATCCGGTCGGCGTGCAACGTCAGGTCGCCGCGGGTGACCACCACGTTGCCACTGTAGATGCCGACGCCGCGGCGTTCATCCATCTGCGCACTGTCGGCGCTGATCTGTACCGGCAGATCCGGTTGTGCCAGTGCGGGCACCGGGGCGCAGCAGGCGGCCACGGACAGCGCAATGCGCAGCCAAACGGTGCGGGCGCGTGGCCGCAACGGCCCCGAGGGCACGGGCAGGATCTGGGTCATGGCGGGGGTTCCTGGCTGGATTCTGGAGCATAGACGGTTCGGACGTCGTTTTTCAGTTCGAGGGTATCCGCGGGAATGTCGGCATGCAGGCCGGTGCCGCGCATGAACAAACCGGGCCGGATCAGGGTGGCCGGGGCGTCTGTCATTACCTGCCGGGTGTCGGTGGTAATCGTGACATCGGCCGTCTCGATCGCCATCGGTTCCTGTTCGGGTCCCGGAAGCTGCTCGCCCTGTGTGCTGCCGAGCAGGACCAGCCGGTACGCGGCCGGGTAGTGCACGGCAGCCGGGGCGCTCCAGATCCAGTCCACCTGGCCGTCGGTCAGCAGCGCCAGGCGCGGTTCGTCGGTGCGTTGCAGGTCGAGGGCATCGAATTGCTGCATGCGCTCGCCCTCCAGGATATGCGTAACCACGCCATTGTCATCGGTGATGCGCAGGGTAAAGACGGTGATGTCCAGGTCGGCCCCGTCTTCCAGCGCTGCGGCGGCCGTGGCCGCGAGCCCGAGGCCGAGGGCCAGCAGGGCGCCAACGAAGGGTCTGGCGGCCACCCTGCTGCGCCGCAGGGGTCGCGGTTGATCAGGACTCGAGGTACACACGCAGGAGCGCCTCGAGCTTCTGTTGCGCGGCCAGCAGGGTCTCGCAGACCTCGCGCACGGCCCCGTGACCGCCGGCGGCCCGGGTCTGCCAGTGCGCGTGTTCGACCACCAGCGGGTGGGCATCGGCGACGGCGATGCCCAGGCCGACCCGGCGCATTGCCGGCAGATCGACGATGTCGTCGCCGACGAAGGCCGCCTGTTCCGGTGCGAAGCCGGTCAGCGCCAGCAGCTCGACCATGGCCTCCTGTTTCCTGCGCCGCCCCTGCAGCACATGCTGCACGCCCAGGTCGCGCATGCGGTGGACGACCACCTCGGACTGGCGCCCGGTCAGGATCGCCACCTCCAGACCGCCATGCTGCGCCATCCGGATGCCATGGCCGTCGCGGCTGTTGAAGGCCTTGTACTGTTCACCCCCATCGCCGAGAAACAGGCTGCCGTCGGTCAACACGCCATCGACGTCCAGGACCAGCAGCCGGACCTGCCGCTGACGGGCGAGCAGCGTTTCCGGCATCAGCGCCATCAGGCCACCCCCGCGCGCAGCAGGTCGTGCATGTTGACCGCGCCCACCAGACGCCCCTCGGCGTCGACCACCGGCAGCGCGTTGATGCGGTGGCTCTCCATCTTCTCCAGGGCCTCGGCGGCCAGCCAGTCCGGCTGCGCAGTGAAGCCCTTGGGCGTCATCACCTCGCCGATGGTCGCGCGCTGGAGGTCCAGGCCGCGGTCCAGCGTGCGGCGCAGGTCGCCGTCGGTGAAGATGCCTTCGATCTGTCCGGCGTCGTCGCAGACCACGACCATGCCCAGGCCCTTGCGTGAAATCTCCACCAGTGCGTCTCCCAGTAAGGCGGCGGGCCGGATCCGCGGAATGGCCTCGCCGGTGCGCATGATATCGCCGATGTGAATCAGCAGTCGACGCCCCAGGCGGCCGCTCGGATGCGAGCGCGCGAAGTCCTCGGCGGTGAATCCCCGCGCGTCGAGCACCGCCACCGCGAGGGCATCGCCCATCGCGAGCGCCGCGGTGGTGCTGGAGGTCGGCGCCAGGCCCAGGGGGCAGGCCTCGCGCGCCACGCTGACGTCCAGATGCACGGTGGCCTCCAGCGCCAGTCGGGACGCCGGATTGCCGGTCATCGCGATCAGCGGAACGCCGAGGCGCCGGATAATCGGCAGCAGGATCAGCAATTCATCGGTGGCACCGGAATTGGACAGCGCAATCACCGCGTCATCGCGGGTGATCATGCCCAGGTCGCCATGGCTGGCCTCGCCCGGGTGCACGAAGAAGGCCGGGGTGCCGGTCGAGGCGAGGGTTGCGGCCAGCTTGCCGCCGATGTGGCCCGACTTGCCCATGCCGGTGACGACCACGCGGCCGCGGCACTCGAGCAGGTGCGTGCAGGCGGCCAGGAAGGCGTCGTCGATGCGCGAAGCCAGTGCGCTCACGGCCTCGGCCTCGATGGTCAGCACGGCCAGGGCCAGGTTGCGGGTGTTTTCCGGATTCAACTTCATGCGGCAGCAGTGAGTCCCAGGACGGTCAAATAGGCGGCGAACAGGGCCAGCAGCAGGCCCCCCTCCCAACGTTGCAGGCGGCCGGCCGTTCTGCGTCGACCGAACGCGAGGACGAAGAGCAGCACGGTCAGCCCGAGCATCATCGGATAATCCCGGATCAAGACGCCCGTTTCCAGTGCGCCCGGCGCCAGCAGCCCCGGGATGGCCAGCACGCACAGCAGGTTGAACAGGTTCGATCCGATGATGTTGCCGATCGCCAGTTCGTTCTCGCCCTTCCAGGCGGCGGTCAACGAGGTGGCCAGCTCCGGCAGACTGGTGCCGATCGCGACGATGCTCAGGCCGATGACCAGATCGCTGACGCCAAAGGCCTGGGCGATCACGATCGCGCCCCAGACCAGCCCATGGCTGCCGCCCAGCAGCAGCAGCAGTCCGAGGCCGAGCCAGAACGCGGCGCGCGGCGGCGCCATCGGTGCCGGAAGGGCCGTCTCGAGTTCGACGCCGAGTTCATCGGGTCGAATGCGGCCGCGCAGCCCCTGGGTGATCAGCCAGCCCATCACCAGGGCCAGTCCGATGAACAGCAGCAACCCGTCGGCGCGGCTCAATGTGCCGTCGAGCAGCAACAGCAGCGCCAAGGTGGTGGCCACCAGCAGGATCGGAAATTCCCGGCGCAGCAGGCTCGAGTGGATCAGCAGCGGCGCGATCAGCGCGCTGGCGCCGAGGACCAGCCCGATGTTGGCGATATTCGAGCCGATGGCATTGCCGATCGCGAGCCCCGGATTGCCTTGCAGGGCCGCGAAGATCGCGACCACGACCTCGGGCGCCGAGGTCCCGAAGGCGACGATGGTCAGGCCGATCAGCAGAGGCGTCACGCCCAGCCCACGGGCCAGCGCGGCGGCCCCGAGCACGAAACGATCGGCACCCCAGGTCAGTGCCGTCAGGCCGGCGACGACGGCGAGGAAGGCTAGCCACATCGGGAGCAGGGATCCACGGTCCAGGGGGCACCAAGTGTACGGCCTGTTCGCGCATTCTGTCTGCTACCATTGCGTCGGCACGTCCATACACGGACAAGAAAACACGGCCCGGCACACTACAGGCGAAGCCATGCATGCAGCAGAGCTCGACCGCCGTCTGCGTCTGGCAGCGGTGTACGACGTGTCCAGCCCGGCTTGGCAGGCCTTCTATCCGGAAGGCTTGCCGGAAGACTGGCGGCTGGCCTATTACGGACACTATTGGAAGGCCGTGCTCGTTGCGGCCGCCGACGGGATACCTGGACCCGTACGCACTAACGAACTGGCCGAGCTTTCCGCTGACTTTCGGGTGTATTTCGAGATGCCGGCGGTCGCCCCGGCGGACAGCGAGACGACCGCCTCGGCGTTGAGCGCGCAAATGGGCGATCGTCTGGGCGGCTTCCTGGTGTCGACCGCGACGCCTTGGCGGCCCGCCGGGATCCGTGCGGAGCAGCTCTTTTTGCCGCGGCCTGCTCCGGTCCTCGAGGGGATCCGTACGCTCCGGTGCTTCGGAAGCCCCGTCGCGATCATGCTGGTGTTGGAGCCGGAACCCGGCCTCGGGCTGAAGGCCTGGCGGGCCCTGCTGGAATCGCTGCGGGACCAAGTGCCGAATTCGAACATGCTGGTGTTTCTGCGCGCCGCCCCTCGGGAGATCGAAGATGCTGAGACAATCCTGCGCCTGACGGGTCTCGATCAACCGGGCGGTGGCTAGCGCGGCCGCAGGGTCGACAATGAGCCGCGGTGGGGGCGCCCGCCGCCGCCGTGACCCCGTTATAACCCGGTCGCCACCGGGGTGTGACCGCGTTCGCGGCCGGTTCCGCCGCGCGTTGTGGATCGGTCCCCGGTTGACGGGGTGTCGGAGCACTTCCAGACTGCATAACCCGGCGCATCAGGAGTGAATGGCACGTGCACAAGGTTTCCGTTGACGATTCACCCCATGTGGTAGTCGAAGACCTGGTTTTTCGGCGCGGATCGAAGCGCATCTTCGACGGGCTGTCGTTGACCGTGCCGCGTGGGCAGATCACCACCGTGATGGGGCCGAGCGGCAGCGGCAAGACGACCCTGCTGCGCCTGATCGGGGGGCAGTTGCGTCCTGATGGCGGCCGGGTCTGGGTCGACGGGCAGGAAGTGGCACGGTTGTCGAATCGTCGGCTGTTCGCGTTGCGCAAGCGTATGGGCATGCTGTTCCAGTCCGGTGCCCTGCTCACCGACATGAACGTCTTCGAAAACGTCGCGTTTCCGTTACGCGAGCACACCGACCTGCCCGAGGAACTGATTCGCAACCTGGTGCTGATGAAGCTCGAGGCGGTGGGTCTGCGCGGCGCACGCGACCTCAGTCCGGCCGAGCTGTCCGGGGGCATGGCCCGGCGCGTGGCCTTGGCACGGGCGATCGCGCTGGATCCCGACATGATCCTGTACGATGAGCCCTTCACCGGCCTCGATCCGATCACCATGGGCCAGATCGTCACGCTGATCCAGCGGACCAACCGCATCCTCGGACTGACCAGTGTCTTGGTCAGCCACGACGTCGAGGAGGCGATGGCGATCTCCGATCAGGTCGTGCTGATCGCGGATGGTCGGGTGATGGATTCCGGCACGGTCGAGGCGGTCCGGGAGCGGGCCTCGGCCTGGAGTGAGCAGTTCCTGAACGGCCGCCCGGATGGCCCGGTGCCGTTTCATTACCCCGGGTCGAGTTATCGCGACGACCTGTTGCGGTCGGCGGAACCGAAGCATGATTGATTTCGTCGCACGGTTGGGGCACTCGGGGCTGCGCTGGTTCGCAGTGCTGGGCCGGGCGTCAACCTTCCTGTTCCGGTTGCTGCTGGCCCTGGACGCGGTCGTGCGGCGCTTTGCGCTGGTCGTGGTCGAAGTGCATTCGATCGGCGTGCGGTCGCTGTTGATCATCGGCGTGTCGGGGCTGTTCGTCGGCATGGTGCTCGGCTACCAGGGCTATATCACACTGGTGCAGTTCGGTGCCGCCGAGGCCCTCGGCGGCATGGTGGCCCTGTCGCTGGTGCGTGAATTGGGGCCGGTGGTCACGGCGCTGCTGTTTGCCGGACGCGCGGGATCCGCGCTGACCGCCGAGATCGCGCTGATGAAGACGACCGAGCAGCTGTCGGCGCTGGAGATGATGGCGGTGGACCCCCACCGCCGGGTGTTCGTGCCGCGGTTCTTCGCCGGTGTGCTGTCGATGCCGCTGCTGGCCGCGCTGTTCAGCGCTGTCGGGGTCATGGGCGGCTACATCGTCGGCGTGGGGCTGTTGGGCGTCGACAGCGGGTCCTACTTCTCGCAGATGCAGGCGATGACCGACTGGCGTGCCGATGTCGTCTCGGGGGTGATCAAGAGCGTGGTCTTCGGATTCGTGGTGACCTGGATTGCGATCTTCCAGGGCGTGGATGCGGAGCCCACCGCCGAGGGCATTTCCCGGGCGACCACCCAGACGGTGGTGGTGTCGGCACTGGCGGTGCTCGGTCTGGACTTCGTCCTGACCGGTTTGATGTTCACCGGTTCCTAAGCAAAGAGGCGATGCGATGAAGTTGCGTTATCTGGAAGTGTCTGTGGGTCTGTTCGTGCTGCTCGGTATCGGGGCGCTGTTCTATCTGGCGATCCAGGTCAGCGACATCACCGAATACCGGGATACCGACACCTATGAGGTCATCGCCTATTTCGATCAGATCGGCGGGCTGCGGACGCGTGCCCCGGTCACGGTCTCGGGGGTGCGCATCGGACGGGTCGCCGCGATCCGGTATGACCCCGAGCGCTATCAGGCGCGGGTGACGCTGGCGATCCAGAGTGCCCATGATTACCTGCCGGCGGATACGCAGGCGAGCATCTTCACCGCCGGCTTGCTCGGCGAGCAATACATCGCCCTGGAGCCGGGCGGCGATTACGAGATGTTGCAGGATGGCGACGAGGTGATGTTCACCCAGTCGGCCCTGGTGCTTGAGAACATGATCGGCCGGTTCCTGATCAACATGGCCGGCGACTGAGCGTGCAGTCGCCTTCACCCCTTTCGAATTCCGAGGTGCGATAATGACCCTCCCCATTCTGATGAACCCAATGGCTCCGATGAGCCGAAGCGTCCCGAGGATCCACCGGTCTCGGTCCCCGTGGCGGAGGCTCAGTGCGTCACTGGTGCTCGGCCTGGTGCTGGTCTTCGGCCTGAGCGCACCCGGCCAGGCGCAAACGACCCCGATGGAACAAGTCGAGTCTGCGATCGATGGGGTCCTGGAGACGCTGCGCGCCGACGCCGAGCGGGCCCAGCAGGACCCGGAGTTCGTGCTCGAGGTGATCGAGTCCGAGGTGCTTCCGCTGATCGACGTCGAAGGCATGGCCCGGCTGATTCTGGCCCGGCACTGGCGCGATGCGACCGAAACGCAGCGCGAACGCTTCACCGCTGCCTTCCGCGACACCCTGCTGAACGCCTATGGGGCTCGCCTGGCCGACTACCTTGACCGCGAGGTCATCATGATTCCCCAGCGTTCGCGCACCGATGAGCGCATGGCGGTGGTGGCGACCGAGATCCGGATGGGGCGCGGCGAGCCGAACATCGTGGTCAACTACCGCCTGCGCCCGGTGAACGGCGAGTGGCGGGTCTTCGACGTCGAGGTCGAAGGGTTGAGCTTCGTGGCGAACTTCCGCACGTATTTCAACACCGAAATCCAGCGCCACGGCCTCGACACCCTGATCGAACGTCTGGAGGCGGAGGACCCGGATCTGGTGGACGAGGCGATCCTGGACGGGAACCCCAGCGGTGGCTGAACCGGTCCTGGAACGGGAGGGCGCGTCGCTGAAGCTCTCCGGCCCGATCACTCTGAACACGGTCACGCGGTTGCTGGCGCGGGGGCGGGCGGTGCTGGAGCAATTGCCACCCGCAGCGACACTCGATTTGTCCGGGGCGACGCGGGTCGACAGCGCAGGCGTGGCCATGTTGGTCGCGTTCTGGCGCCAGCGTGCGCAGCGTGGTCACCACTTGGCATTCACCGGGATTCCGGACGGCCTGCGGCCCCTGCTGCAGATGTACGATCTCGAGTCCGTGTTCGACCCACCCGGGCGCGAACCCGGAGTGGGTTCATGAATCCCGCCGGTGGCGTTACCGGCGATCGGTTTGTATGATGGCCGCCTCGCCAAGCCGGCGTGGGTCCGGGGCATCATCGGCTCCGTGGGCTCTCGGACACAGGGGAGATCCACAGGCGCACAGGGCGGGCCGACCGGTCCGGGCGGCGCATACCTTGGATGACCGTGCGCGTCCGCGCCCGGGTCGGGCACTCTTTCGGGTCGTGAATGGATAAATTGATTGTGACCGGCGGCCGTCCGCTGGAAGGGCAGGTCTGGATTTCGGGGGCGAAGAACGCGGTGTTGCCGATCCTCGCCGCCACCCTGCTGGCCGACAGCCCGATGGTGATCGGTAACGTGCCGCACCTGCAGGACGTGACCACCACGATGGAACTGCTCGGGCGCATGGGCGTGACGCTCACCGTGAATGAGCGGATGCGCATCGAGGTCGATCCGACCACGCTGACCCATTGCGTCGCCCCCTACGATCTGGTGAAGACCATGCGCGCCTCGATCCTGGTGCTGGGGCCGCTGCTGGCGCGCTTCGGTCAGGCCGAGGTCTCGCTGCCCGGCGGTTGCGCCATCGGCAGCCGGCCGGTGAACCTGCATCTGCAGGCGCTCGAGGCGATGGGCGCGCAGATCGAGGTCGAGGCCGGCTACATCCGCGCGCGGGCCCCGCGCCTGCACGGCGCGCGCATCGTCTTCGAGCAGGTGACCGTCACCGGAACCGAGAATCTGCTGATGGCAGCGACGCTCGCCGACGGCGAGACCCTGATCGAGAATGCCGCGCGCGAGCCCGAGGTGGTCGATCTGGCCCAGTGTCTGAGCCGCATGGGTGCGAAGATCCAGGGTGCGGGCACCGACACCATCCGCGTGACCGGGGTGAAGAAGTTGTCCGGTTGCGAGTACGACGTGATGGCGGATCGCATCGAGACCGGCACCTTTCTGGTCGCCGCGGCGATCACCCGGGGTCAGGTGCGGATCAAGAACACGCGTCCGGAGCTGCTCGATGCGGTGCTGCTGAAGCTGACCGAGGCCGGCGCCCGCATCGAGACCGGCCCGAACTGGATCGAATTGGACATGCGTGGCCGGCGGCCGAAGTGCGTGAACCTGCGCACGGCGCCGTTTCCGGCCTTTCCCACCGACATGCAGGCACAGATGATGGCATTGAATACGGTAGCCAGCGGCACCGGCTCGGTGGTCGAGACGGTGTTCGAGAACCGCTTCATGCACGCCCAGGAATTGAGCCGCCTGGGCGCCGAGATCCATATCGAGGGCAATACCGCGATCGTCACCGGGGTCGAACAGCTGCGCGGTGCGCCGGTGATGGCCACCGATCTGCGGGCCTCGGCCAGCCTGATCCTCGCCGGGCTGGTCGCCGAGGGCGAGACCTCGGTGGGCCGCATCTATCACATCGACCGGGGTTACGAATGCATCGAGGAAAAACTGAGCCAGATGGGCGCGACCATACGTCGCGAGACCGCCTGAGATGACGGCGCCGCAAACGATCACCATCGCGCTGTCCAAGGGCCGAATCCTCGAAGAGACGCTGCCGTTGCTCGCGCGCGCCGGCGTGGTCCCGGTCGAGGATCCGGACAAGACGCGCAAGCTGATCATCGCGACCAGCCGGCCCGATGTGAACATCGTCGTGGTACGCGCCACCGATGTGCCGACCTATGTGCAGCACGGTGCCGCGGCGGTCGGTGTCGCCGGCAAGGACGTGCTGATGGAGCACGGCGGTGCCGGGCTCTACGAGCCGCTGGACCTGGGCATCGCGCGTTGCCGGCTGATGCTCGCCGGCCGGCCGGAGCATGTGCCCGGCGCCGAGCGCCTGCGCATTGCCACCAAGTTCGTGAACATCACCCAGCGCCACTTCGCCGCGCAGGGTCGGCAGGTCGAGATCATCAAGCTCTACGGCTCGATGGAGCTGGCGCCGCTGGTCGGGCTCGCCGACTACATCGTCGATCTGGTCGATACCGGCAACACCTTGAAGGCCAATGGACTCGCGCCGCTGGAACTGATCACATACATCAGTTCCCGCCTGGTCGTGAACAAGGCGGCGATGAAGATGCAGCATGCACGCATTCAACAATTGATCGAGGCGCTGCGACCGGCCCTCACGGCGGCGCCGTAGCGCCATGGACTTGTAATGACCCATCCGACCGATGACCTCAGAATCCAGGGAATCCAGGAGGTTTCCGCCCCGGAGACGATCCGCGAGGAGATTCCCCTCACCGATGTGGCTGCCCGCACCGTCTTCGACGCGCGTCAGGCGGTACATCGGATCCTGCACGGCGAGGACGATCGCTTGCTGGTGATTGTCGGTCCCTGTTCGATCCACGACGTCGACGCGGCACTGGATTATGCAAAGCGCCTGGGTGCGTTGCGCGCGGAGTTGCAGGACTCGCTGGAGATCGTGATGCGGGTCTACTTCGAGAAGCCGCGCACCACCGTCGGCTGGAAGGGCCTGATCAACGACCCCGAGCTCGACAACAGCTTCCACATCAACAAGGGCTTGCGGGTGGCGCGCGGCCTGCTGCGCGATCTGGCGCTGCAGGGCATGCCGGCCGCCACCGAATACCTGGATCTGATCAGTCCGCAATACATTGCCGATCTGGTCGCCTGGGGCGCGATCGGCGCCCGCACCACCGAAAGCCAGGTGCACCGCGAACTGGCCTCCGGGCTGTCGTGCCCGGTGGGCTTCAAGAACTCGACCGACGGCAGCCTGCAGATCGCGATCGACGCCACGCGTTCGGCGTCGCGGCCGCATCATTTTCTGTCGGTGACCAAGGCGGGGCGTTCGGCGATCTTCTCGACCACCGGGAACGAGGATTGCCACATCATCCTGCGCGGCGGCCGGCAACCCAACTACGATGCCGAGAGCATCGAACAGGCGTGCAGCCAGTTGCGTGCCGCCGAATTGCCGGAGGCGGTGATGGTGGATTGCAGTCATGCCAACAGCCGCAAGAATCCAGCACGGCAGATCGAGGTCGTACAATCGGTCGCCGAACAAATGGCGGCGGGTGACGGCCGGATCGTCGGCGTGATGCTGGAGAGCCATCTGCGCGCGGGGCGGCAGGATATTCTACCGGGCAAGCCCCTGGTCTACGGCCAGAGCATCACCGACGCCTGCATGGGCTGGGACGACTCCGAGGCCGCCTTGCACACGCTGGCGGCGGCGGTGCAACGCCGCCGCCAGCGCTAGACCTCGACGTTCCTTTCGCCTGGTTTTGAGCGGGTTTCGAGCCCCGTGGTGGACGGTGTTTCGAGCCGGAGTTCGGGCGGGGTTTTAGGGACGTTTACGGGAGAACATGCAGATGCCTGAGATACAGCGGCTGGACAGCCGCGAGCCCACCTTCTGGACCGATCTGGACCGGCTGCTGGCCTGGGAATCGGTGGCGGATCATGGCGTGCGCGCGATCGTCGACGAGATCCTCGCCGCAGTCCGCGGCGAGGGCGATGCAGCGGTGTTGCGCTACACCGCGCAATTCGACCGCCTGCAGCGAAGTCGCGTCGCCGAACTCGAGATTGCTCCCGTTCGAATGCAGGCGGCCCTGGAGGCGATTCCCCCGGTGCAGCGCCAAGCCCTGGAGACGGCCGCGGCCCGCATCCGCCGCTATGCCGAGGCCCAATCGCTGCAGGGCTGGCAGATCGAGGACCCCGACGGCACGGTACTCGGCCAGCGGGTCACGCCGCTGGATTCGGTGGGCCTGTATGTGCCTGGCGGCAAGGCGGCCTATCCCTCCTCGGTGCTGATGAACGCGATCCCCGCCAAGGTGGCCGGAGTGCCTTTGCTGGTGATGGTGGTGCCGGCGCCGGATGGCGTACTGAACGATCTGGTGCTGGCGGCGGCGGCGATCGCCGGGGTCGACCGAGCCTTCACCGTGGGCGGCGCCCAGGCGGTGGCGGCGCTGGCCTATGGCACCGAAACCATTCCGGCGGTGGACAAGATCGTCGGTCCGGGCAACATCTTCGTCGCCGCCGCCAAGCGCGAGGTCTTCGGCACCGTCGGCATCGACATGATCGCCGGACCCTCGGAGATCCTGGTGATCTGCGACGGGCTGACGGACCCGGCCTGGATTGCGGCCGACCTGTTCTCGCAGGCCGAGCACGATGAGCAGGCACAGTCGATTTTGGTGTCCCCCGATCGTGATTTCCTGGATCGGGTGGCGGTGGCGATGGACCGGTTGCTCGAGGACATGCCCCGGGCCGCGATCATCCGGACCAGCCTGCAACACCGTGGGGCCTTGATCCACGTGCAGGATCTGGACCAGGCGATCGAGGTGGCGAACCGCATTGCCCCCGAGCATCTGGAATTGTCGGTGGCGGATCCGCAGGCCCTGCTCGAGGCCGGCCTGCGCCATGCCGGCGCGATTTTCCTGGGCCGGTACACCTCGGAGGCGGTGGGCGACTACTGCGCGGGGCCCAATCATGTGCTGCCGACCTCGCGCACCGCGCGCTTCTCCTCGCCGCTGGGGGTCTACGACTTCCAGAAGCGCTCCAGCCTGATCCAATGCTCTGCCGAGGGTGCGGCCACCCTGGGGCAGACCGCCTCGGTGCTGGCCCGCGGCGAGGGATTGGTCGCACACGCCCGTTCCGCCGAGATGCGCGGTGAATGAGCGCCGGCCGTCTTGCGCTAGATTCTCTTGCCGCGGGCTTCGAGGCGACCGGCCCGGGTTGCGGTCAACGACTCGAATGATGGGGCGTGCGCGGGGGATGAGCCAATGACCCGTCCGGCCGACCTGATGCGGCCGGCGGTCCTGGCGCAGCCGGCCTATGCGGTGGCCGACGCCCGGGGTCTGGTCAAGCTCGACGCGATGGAGAATCCCTACGCCTGGCCGGGCCCGCTGGAAGCGGCTTGGCTCGAGGCCTTGCGCGGCGTCGCGCTGAACCGGTACCCGGACGCCGGGGCCGAAGCGGTGATCGAGGCCCTGCGGGCGGCGCACGGGATTCCCGACGCAGCCCGTTGCCTGCTCGGCAACGGCTCCGACGAGCTGATCCAGATTCTGATCCACGCGGTGCAGGCGAGCGGTCGGCCGGTGCTTGCACCGACCCCCACCTTCGTGATGTACGAGGTCTTGGCGCGTGCCGCCGGCGTGCCCTTCATCGGGGTGCCGCTGACGGCGGATTTTGATCTGGACGGACCGGCGCTGTTGCAGGCATTGGAGGTGCATCAGCCGGCCGTGCTGTTCCTGGCCTGCCCGAACAACCCGACCGGCCGGCTCTACGATGCCGACCTGATCGCCGAAATCGTTGCGTGCAATCCGGGCCTGACCGTGATCGACGAGGCCTACGCGCCGTTTTCCAGTCACAGCGTCCTGCCGCAGGCCGGAACGCCTTCGAGCTTGATGGTGATGCGCACCTTGTCGAAGCTCGGCCTCGCCGGGCTGCGCCTGGGCTACCTGGTGGCCGCGCCCGAGTGGATCGATGCGCTGGACCGCCTGCGCCTGCCCTACAACATCAATGCGCTGACGCAGCGCTCGGTGCTGTTCGCCCTCGAGCATGCCGCAGTGCTGGACGCGCAGGCCGCCATCCTGCGGGCCGAGCGCACCACGGTCGCCACCGCACTGGCCAAGCTCCCCGGCGTGCATCGGGTGATCCCCAGCGAGGCCAACTTCATCCTCTTCGAAGTGGCCCGGGGCCAGGGGCACGCGGTGTTCGAATCCCTGCGCGCCGCCGGCATCCTGATCAAGGACATCGGCCGCGCCGGCGCCCCCCTCACCGACCACCTGCGCGTCACCGTCGGCACCCCGCAAGAGAACCAGCGCTTCCTGGCCGCCCTCGCCCAAGCCCTCCCACCTGAGTCCGATACCCACCCTAACCGCCCATAGGGCCTGCCAAGCGCCGGAGACCCACCATGGCCCTTTACGGTCCGTCCGGATCGGTGTCCGAGCCGTGCGGGGTGCACCCGGTCCGGACCCGCTCAAGTCGTCCCTGAGCGCTCGTAGATGGCCATCCATGGCCATCTACGGTCCGGACCGGGCGCACCCCACACGGCTTCTCAGCGTTGGGTGTAACCCTTAAAGGCGTGCCGCCGGGGCTCGGTCGTCCGTGTAGGGTGGGTGAAGCGCAGCGCACCCACCAACGCCGCATGGTGGGCCCGCTGCGCTTGGCCCACCCTACAGTTGCGGGGGCGGTGTTTTCGGGGCCCGATTCCAGCACGGCGCCGCTGGGGAGGTCCGTGGCGCTCTGGCGGGTGTCGGCCGCAGGGAGGCGGTCGTCAAGCCTACAGGGACGTATTCACGGCGTCCCGCCGGAGCGTCACGGACCTCCCCGGCGACGGTGCGACTTCGGCGCGCGGGCATGGTGGTCCCGCTGCGCTTGGCGCACCCGGCTTCAGATGGGGCGCTGGTCGACGGTGGCCTGTAGGCTCAGCGGATCGCCGTTGCGCTGGGCCTCGATCGCGATCCGATCGCCCGGGCGCTTGCGGGCGATGATGTTCAGGGCCTCGCGGGGGGTGCGGACCTGTTGTTGTTCCAGTTGCACGATCACGTCGCCCGGACGCAGGCCGGCGCGCGCCGCCGGTCCCTGGTTCAGAATGCCCGCGATCAGTACGCCGCGGGGGCTGTCGAGGCCAAAGGATTCAGCGAGCGCCTGGTCCAGGGCCTGGACCTCGATGCCGAGCCAGCCGCGTGCCACGTGGCCGTTTTCGATGATCTCGTTCATCACTTCCCGGGCCAGATCGACCGGAATCGCAAAGCCGATCCCGTGCGAGCCGCCGGAGCGGGTGAAGATCGCGGTGTTGATGCCGACTAGTTCTCCGTGGGCATTGATCAGCGCACCACCCGAGTTGCCCGGATTGATCGCCGCGTCGGTCTGGATGAAATCCTCGAACAGGTTGATGCCCAGTTCGGTGCGCCCGGTCGCGCTGATGATGCCTTGGGTCACCGTCTGTCCGACGCCAAAGGGATTGCCGATGGCGAGCACCACGTCACCGACTGCGAGCGGGCCGGAGGCGCCGATGCTGGCCGCGATGGCCGCCGGGGCGTCGATACGCAGGACCGCCAGATCGGTGTCCGGATCGATGCCGATGATCTCGGCGGGGTGGGCGTCGCCATTGGACAGCACCACGGCGATCGCCTCGGCCTTTTCGATCACGTGATGGTTGGTCAGGATGTGGCCGGCGGCGGTCATGATCACACCGGATCCGAGACTGGCCTGTTCGCGATCCGCGGGGGCATCGGGCAGACCGCTGAAGAACGGCTGTCGGTCGTCGGCGTGCGGACCGCGGCCCGACAAGCCGGAATGGGCGGGTTCGATCATCCGCAAGGTCATGATGTTGACCACCGCCGGTGCGGCCCGGGCGACGCCGGGGGCATAGGATACCGGTCCTTGCGCCACGGTCACGGGGGGCGTGAGCACCGGTGTGGCTTGACCTTCCGGATCCAGCAGTCCCGGGAAGAATACCGCCACGATCACCGCCACCGCGACACCGGCCACGGCGGCCTGCAGGAAGAAACGAGAAGGCTTGGACATGGCGGTAATATAGCATCGTCGCGCCATTTCGGGCCCAATGCCCACGGGTGCCGGCCTGAAAGGCTCCTGCGGCGCCAACGGGTGAGCGGCCTGGGCCTTGCACCCATTCGACCTGGAGATCCCCTGGTGATGCCGGACCCTATCGATCGCGAAACCCTGCTGAAGGCCCTGGAGGCGGAACTCGAGCCGCATCGGTTCCAGGATTATTGCCCGAACGGCCTGCAGGTCGAGGGCCGGAACACGATCCGGCGTCTGGTCAGCGGCGTGACTGCCTCGGAGGCCCTGATCGCGGCGGCCATCGAATGGGAGGCCGACCTCCTGCTGGTGCATCACGGGTACTTCTGGCGCGGCGAGGCGCAGCCGATCACCGGCATGAAGCAGCGGCGCCTGAAGGCCCTGCTGCGGCATCAGATGAACCTGGTTGCGTACCACCTGCCACTCGATGCCCACCCCCGACTCGGGAACAACGCCCAGTTAGCCCTTCGGCTCGGTCTGGTGGCCGATGGTGCCTTGCGAGAGGACGGGGTCGGGCAGGTCGGACACCTGCCCGCCGCATTGTCTGCTGAGGCCATGGCCGCCCATATCGGTTCGGTACTGGGGCGACCGCCAACCTGGATCTCCGGTGGCGGCCATGCCATCCGGCGGGTGGCATGGTGCACCGGCGGCGCGCAATCGCTGCTCGCCACCGCCGCCGACCATGGCGTCGATGCCTACATCAGCGGCGAAATTTCGGAGCAGACCACCCACGAGGCCCGCGAACTGGGGATCCACTACTTTGCCGCGGGGCACCATGCCACCGAGCGTTATGGTCCCGAAGCGCTCGGCGCCTGGTGTGCCGAGCGCTTCGGGGTCGCGCATCGGTTCATCGATATCGCCAATCCGGCCTGAATGCCGCCAGCCCCTTAGCGTCCAACGCGCATCTTGATGCCGGTCCGAGAAGCCGCGTCGGCCGTCGTTGGGCTTGACCTTATTAGCGTGTTAGGGAATTCTATTGGGTTTTCCTGCCCCCTAAAGGTGCGCGATCAGCGCGGCCGGGGTCTCCCGGGCTGGGTGTCTGAATCCGGGTAACGGTCCGGGTGCATGGGTCCGAAACAGAGTAGCTGGAGAGAGCAAGATGGCAAACGAAGGTGTGGATCGAGGCCGCCGGCGGTTCCTGGTGGCAGCGACCTCGGTGGTGGGCGGGGCCGGCGTGGTGGCGATGGCGGCACCGTTTTTGGCCTCGTGGCAGCCGAGCGCGCGCGCGCAGGCGGCCGGGGCCCCGGTCGAGGTCAATATCAGCCAGATCGAGCCCGGTCAGCGCATCAGCGTGGGTTGGCGGGGCCGTCCGGTCTGGTTGGTCCGTCGGACGCCCGAGATGCTGGAGGCCCTGCCGACCATTCGCGATCGTCTACGCGATCCGGATTCGGAAGAGGCGGCGCAGCAGCCTGCCTATGCCCAAAACGAACACCGCTCGATCGATCCCGAAATCCTGGTGCTGGTCGGCATCTGCACCCATCTCGGGTGCTCACCGGCCTACCGCCCCGAGATGGGCGCGCCGGATGCCGGTGCCGATTGGGCCGGCGGCTGGTTGTGCGCCTGTCACGGGTCGCGCTTCGACATGGCCGGCCGGGTTTATCGCAACGTTCCCGCACCGCTGAACCTGGAAGTGCCCCCGTACCATTTCGCCAGCGATGAGCTGATCATCGTCGGCGAACATCCCGATGGAGGCACGGCATAATGGCTGGCAATCCCGCAGACAAGGTCCAGGGCGGCGTGATGGGTTGGGTGGATGCGCGTTTCCCGGCCTCCCAGCTCTGGAACGATCACCTCGCCAAGTACTACACCCCCAAGAACTTCAATTTCTGGTACTACTTCGGTTCGCTGGCGCTGTTGGTGCTGGTGATCCAGATCGTGACCGGCATCTTCCTGACCATGTTCTACAAGCCTGACGCGGCATACGCCTTTGCGTCGGTCGAGTACATCATGCGCGACGTGGAATGGGGCTGGCTGATCCGCTACATGCACTCGACCGGTGCATCGTTCTTCTTCATCGTGGTCTATCTGCACATGTTCCGGGCCCTGCTCTACGGCTCCTACAAACAGCCGCGCGAGCTGATCTGGATCTTTGGGGTGCTGATCTATCTGGTGCTGATGGCCGAGGCCTTCATGGGCTACCTGCTGCCCTGGGGTCAGATGTCGTTCTGGGGCGCCCAGGTCATCGTGAACCTGTTTGCCACCATCCCCTACATCGGGCCGGACCTGGTGACCTGGATCCGCGGTGACTTCGTGATCTCGGACGCCACGCTGAATCGCTTCTTCGCGTTGCATGTGATCGCATTGCCGCTGGCGATCCTCGGCCTGGTGGTCGCGCACATCATCGCGTTGCACGAGGTGGGTTCGAACAACCCCGACGGCGTGGAGATCAAGAAGGACAAGGACGCCAACGGCATCCCGAAGGACGGCATTCCCTTCCACCCGTATTACACGGTGAAGGATCTGGTCGGAGTGGGGGTGTTCATGATTGCCTTCTTCGCGGTGGTGTTCTTCGCCCCCGAGATGGGCGGTCACTTCCTCGAGCACGCGAACTTCGAGCCGGCGAATCCCCTGGCCACCCCGGAGCACATCGCCCCGGTCTGGTACTTCACCTCATTCTACACCGTGCTGCGCGCGGTCCCGGATCCGTTCCTGGGGGTGGTTGCGATGGGCGCGGCCGTGGTGGTCCTGTTCTTCGTGCCCTGGTTGGATCGCAATCCGGTGAAGTCGGTGCGCTACCGCTCGTACGCGCATCGGATCAACCTGGGCGTGCTCGCCGTGACCTTCATCGTGCTGGGCTACCTGGGCGCGCAGCCGGTCAGCGAACTCTACAGCGAACTCGGTCTGCGTCTGAGCACCATGTACTTCCTGTTCTTCTGGTTGCTCTGGTTCCACAGCCGGGAACGCTCGGCCGTGTTCAGTGTGCTGAGCTTCGCCGTTCTCGTGTCCGTGTATACCTTCTATGATCTGATGCGAATCGGGACCGCCAACGAGACGCTGGTGATGGCCGCCTGGCTGCTGCCGACCGTCTACCTGCTGGCGACCATGATTCTGCCGGTTCTGGCCCGAGGCTTGGGCCGCGATCGTCCCGTTCCGGAAAGGGTGACCGCCTGATGAAAATACTATCGACCGTGTTCGCCCTCGCCGCGCTGGCGTTGGGCACTAGCAACCTGCAGGCTGCGGGGCCCTCGGTTCCGCTGGCCAAGGCCAATGTGGACGTGACCAGCCAGCCTGTGCTGCAACGGGGGGCGAGGCTCTTCGCCAACTACTGCATGGGCTGCCATTCGACCGAGTACATGCGCTATAACCGGGTGGGCCGCGATCTGGGCCTGACCGAGAATCAGGTGATCGCCTCGATGATCTTCACCACGGACGAGGAGGGCGAACTGGTTGCCCCAGGTTCTTTGATGACCAATGCGATGACGGCGAGCTATGGCGCCGAGGCCTTTGGCCAGGCGCCACCGGACCTGACGCTGGTCACGCGCGTGCGAGGTGAGGACTGGGTGTACTCCTTCCTGCGCAGCTTCTACCGTGACGACACCCGGCCGCTGGGCGTCAACAATCTGGTGTTCGAAAATGTCGGCATGCCGCACGCGCTCTGGGAATTGCAGGGTTGGCAGGAATTGGTGGAGCGTGACGGCGAGACCCGCCTGCAGGTGGTCGATGCGGGTGCGATGAGCGCGCCCGAATACGATCGCGCGATCCGGGATCTGGTGAGCTTTCTGGCCTATACCGCCGAGCCGATGCGGGCAGAGCGCCAGCGCATCGGGATTTACGTAATGCTGTTCCTGCTGGTGTTTGTGGGACTGGCCTACCTGTTGAAAAAGGAATACTGGAAAGACGTACACTAAGGCGGTCCGGGAGGGGCATCGGGGTAATTCCCGATGGTCCACCCCGGGCGGTCTCACCTTGCCGCAATGTCCCGTAGTTTGCGGGATCGGGAGAATGCCATGGCGCTGGTCGCCAACCGCCGTTCCGTAATGACCTTGTTTTCCGCGCACAATTGTGTGCGTTGCCACCGTATCCGCATCATCCTCGCCGAGAAGGACATTGCCGTCGACGTGGTCAGTCTGGCAGCGGAGGAACTTCCGGAAGACCTGTCCGACCTGAACCCCTACAACGAGGTTCCGACGCTGGTCGATCGCGATCTGGCGCTCTACGGGACCCACGTGATCACCGAATACCTCGATGAACGCTTCCCACATCCACCATTGATGCCGGTGGATCCGGTCTCGCGCGCCGCCGCCCGTCTCGCACTGTATCGGGTTGAACGCGACTGGTATGCGGGCATGGATCTGATCGCGCGCTCGAGCGGTTCGGCCCTGTCCAAGGCCCGCAAGGTGATGCGGGAGAGCCTGGTGAACGCCACTGAGATCTTCGATCTGAAGCCCTTCTTCCTCAGCGACGAGTTCAGCATTGTCGACAGTGCCATTGCGCCGGTCATGTGGCGCCTGCCGTCGGCCGGGATTTCACTGGAGGGCCTGCCGAAGTCCATCCAGGCCTATGCCGATCGCGTCTGTCAGCGCGAATCCTTTCAGCTGAGTCTGACCGAGGCCGAACGGGAGTTGCGTGAATGATTTCGTCGCGGCCTTATCTGCTCCGCGCGCTGCGGGATTGGATCAGTGACAACGGCATGACCCCGCATCTGCTGGTGGACGCCACGCAGCCGGAGGTCATGGTGCCAACCGCCTTCATTCAGGAAGGCAAAATCACTCTGAACATTGGCCTGTCGGCGGTGCAGAACCTGGACATGGCAGACGACGCGATCCAGTTTTCGGCCCGTTTTGGCGGTCAGCCGATGCAGGTCTACGTGCCGGTTGCGGCGGTGCTCGCGATCTATGCGCGTGAGAATGGCCAGGGCATGATGTTCGGCAACGAGCCGGGTGCCGAGGAGGCCCGGGCCGAGGCCGAAGCCGGGCCGCAGGCTGTGGACCGCGGGGAGACGCCTGCGCCGCAGGCTGACAAGAACAAGCCCGCCCAGCGCAAGCGTCCCAGTCTGACGGTCGTCAAGTAACCCAGGCGTCAAGTCCTCGGGGCGTCCAGTAAACCGGGCGCCCCGGGATTCGCTGCGAGGTCGGGTAGGCTCTTGCCCGGATTCATGATGCCGTCGGGATCGAAAACCCGCTGCAGTTGCCGCATCAGATCCAGCGCCACGGGATCGAGTTCCCGGCGCACGAAGTCCCGCTTCACCAACCCGATCCCGTGTTCCCCGGACAAGGTGCCGCGCAGCGCGAGCACCAGCGTGAACACGCCGTCGAGGCACTGCTCGGCCGCGTGCATCTGCACCGGATCGTCGGGGTCCACCAGCAGGTTCACATGGATGTTGCCGTTGCCGGCATGGCCGAAGTTGACGATGGTGATGCCGTGGCGGTGGCCCAACGCCTGCAGGCCGTCGATCAGCTCCGGAATCCTGGAGACCGGCACCACCACATCCTCGTTGATCTTCTTCGGTGCGATCGTTCGCAACGCCGGGGACAGCGCCTTGCGGGTCCGCCAGAGGCGCTCGGCCTCGCCGGCGGTCCGTGCGACCTCGATATCCAGACACCCCTCGCCCTGGGCGGCTCGGCGCACGGCCTCGGAGGCGAATTCGATTTGCGTGGCCGCTCCGTCGACCTCGATCATCAGCAGGGCCCCGGCGTGCTCGGGTAGGGCCGTATCGGCATAGCCACGGATCATGCCGATGGCGGCTGCGTCCATGAATTCAAGGGCACAGGGAGTCACCGGTTGCGCCATGATCCGGGCCACTGCCGCTGCCGCCGCCTGCATGTTCCGATAGACCGCCTGCAGCAACACCCGCGTCTCGGGCAGCGGCGTCAGGCGCAGGGTCGCGGCCGTGGTCACGGCGAGGGTGCCTTCGGAACCGATCAGCAGCCGGGTCAGGTCGTAGCCGACCACGCCCTTGGTGGTGTAGACGCCAGTGTGCAACGGAGCACCGGTTCCGGCCACGGCGGTCAGCCCCAGGGTGTTTTCGCGCGGGGTGCCGTACTTGACCGCGCGGGGACCGGCCGAGTTGTAGGCCAGGTTGCCGCCGATGGTGCAATAAGCGCTGCTGGTGGGGTCGGGTGGCCAGAAGAAGCCGTGCTCGCCGGCGGCCACCTGCACTTCGGCATTGGTGACGCCGGGCTCGGCGATCAGCCAGCGGTTGGCCGGGTCGACCTCGATGATCCGGTTCATGCGTTCCATCGACAGCACCAGCCCGTGGGCGCTGGGGACCGTCGCGCCGGTGGTCCCGGTGCCGCGACCACGCACGGTCAACGGGGTGCGCAGACGCCGGCACAGCCGAATCAGCTCGGCGACCCCCTCGGGGTCACGGGCGAAGACCACCGCCTCGGGCAGGGCGTGCAGGCGGGAGTTGTCGGAGCCGTAGGCCCAGCAGTCCGCCGGGTCCAGTAGCCGGTCCTCGGCCGGGAGCATACGCTCCAGTTCGCGCGCGAGTGGGGTCTTCATCACCAGGTGGCCTGGATGGCATCCTGCAGCCATTCGATGCGGTCGTGGGCATCCAGCACCACCACATCGAAGCGGACCGGACCCGACCAGTGCCGGTCCTGCAAATAGGCCTCGGCGGTGCGCAACAGGCGCTGCTGCTTGCGCCGGTCGATGCTCTCGGCGCCATCGGCGAAGCCGCGGTGGCTGCGCTTGCGCACTTCGACGAAGATCAGGGTTTCGTGGTCCTTGAGCACCAGGTCGATTTCCCCGAAGGGCTTGCGGAAATTGCGCTCGACCAGGTGCAGGCCCTGACGCAACAAAAAGCCCTCGGCCGCCTGTTCCGCGCGCTGTCCCTGATGGATCGGCAGGTCCATCATTCGCTCGCCAGCCGTTGCACCCGTGGCTGAGTCGGCACCGGGGCGCCGTCGCGAAACTCCAGCCAGGCCGGGTCCCGGGCCCAGGTGCGGGTTAGCGGCTGCAGACCCAAGGTTCCGGTCACCCCGGTGGCGGTGCGTTGTGGGGCGTGTTCGAAGTGCGGCAGTTCCAAAGCGATCTGCACGGCGTCGATACCGAGGGCGGCAAAGCGCGGCAGTCGGTTGGACGCCGTGTCGCTACCGCCGCCGGACAGGGACGCCTTGAGTTCGGGGGCGGGATTCAACTCGGGATACAGCCAGGGGGCATCCGGAAAGCGGATGCCGCGCAGGTCCTGGTCCAGCCGCGGCTGGGGTCGGCCCTCGTAGGCATGGGAGGTCGCGAGCATCGGCAGACCGCCGGCTCGGTGGTAGTGCAAGTGGGGGACCAGCAGGCGCAGGTCGCGCGCCGAGCCCACGACGAAGATCATGTCGATGTCGGCACGAATCTGTGGGTCGCCCTCGAGGGCCAGGCCCGATTGACGGGTCAGTTGGCGGATCCGGGCGGCGCTGTCGTCGACCCCCAGCGCGGTACCCACCTGGGCATTGAGTTCAGAGGATTGCGCCTGGTAGCGATAGGTGGCCGCGATCCGGCCTTCCTGCCAGCGCAGCGCCTCGCCGAAGGCCGTGACCACGCGTTCGCCGAAGGCACCCTCGGGCACCAGCACGAGGATCCGGTGCCAGTCCGCAGCGCCCGCCTCCCGAGCCACCGCGCGGGCATCGTCCTCGGGGGACAAGGACAGCGCGAAAAAGGGAGCCGACAGCGGACCGCGGGGCTGGTTGAGCAGCAGTGTGGGCACTTGGGATTCCAGCGCCGCCACCCGGTCGACGGCCAGGCGGGTCAAGGGGCCGATCACCCGGTCGGCGCCCTGTCGCAGCGCATCGTAATACTGGGCCTCGGCCCGATTGGGGTCGCCGCCGGTGTCGAACACCCGCAGCGAGCCCGACGGGTTGGCGTTGTCGTAATACTGGGCGGTGATCCCCTCCAGGATCGCGTTGCCCAGATCGCCGAATTCGCCCGAAAGCGGCAGCAGCACCGCGATCCGTTGCGCGGGCGCAGGCGATTGCAGCGCGTGCTGACGCAAGCCCCGCAGCCGGGTGTGAGCCGGGTGTCGTGGGTATGCCTCGCCCCAGGTCTGGACGGCCTCGTCAAAGGCCTCCGGTGTGGGGCCGGCGGCGCGCAGGGCGATGAACAGCGCCGCCCAACCCTCCAGCAGCGGGTCGTCGTGCTGGCGGTACAGGCGGGTCAGCTGGCCCGACCCGACAGTGGCCAACAGATCCCAGATTGCCTTCTGGTTGGCGGTCTGCTGGTCCGGATCGTCCAGCAGGCTTTGATCCAATTGAATCCGCGCCGAGAGGGCCTCGTTCCAGGCCCCGGAGGTGCCCAGCAGTTCGGCATACAGAGCGACGGCGGCGCGGTGGCGATCGGCATCGCGCACGGCGTTCATCGGTTGCAGGCGATCTAGCGCGCGTTGGGAATCACCCTGCAAGACGGCGATGCGCGCGCCACGGTAGCGATCGTCGAGGTGCTCCCGGCCGGCGCCGGGCAGGACCGACCAAAGTTGTTCGGCGCGCCAGAGGAAGCCTTCTCCAGGGGCCTCCAGGCCGAGGACGGCGTCGAGGGCACGGCGCACGGCGGCCAATTCCAGCGTGGTTTCCGCCTCGACCAGCAGGTTCTGTGTCTGCTGCTGCTCGGTAAGCACGATGGTGTCGGGTGCCGGCATCGGCGCTCGTGAGGGAACGGGCGCCGGCGTGGCGCAGGCGACCATTAGCGCGCCGAGGCCAATGAGTGTCAGGCCGCGCAGGATGGCGGTCCCGCGCGCGGAGGTGGTGGTGTAGGTTAGAGTCACAGGGGTTCGCGTGCCGAAGACAGGAAGACCAGTATTGAAAGAGCATCCATTGGTGTCAACGCGCGCCGGCAAACTTTGGGTGGTGGCCACCCCGATCGGGAACCTGGAGGACCTGAGCCCCCGGGCGCGCCGGGTGCTGTCCGAGGCCGATCTGATCGCCGCCGAGGACACCCGCCACAGTGGGCGCCTGCTCGCGCATCTCGGCCTGTCCAAGCCCCTGGTGAGCTTGCACGAACACAACGAGGCGGCGCGGATCCCACGCCTGATCGAGCGTCTGCAGGCGGGGCAGGACGTGGCCCTGATCTCCGACGCCGGTACACCGCTGCTATCGGATCCCGGGTTCCGGCTGGTGCGGGCGGTGCGCGCGGCGGATCTTGCGGTGTTCCCAGTGCCTGGGCCCAGTGCCGCGGTGGCGGCGCTCTCGGTGGCGGGACTGCCCACCGACCGGTTCTGCTTCGAGGGCTTTCTGCCGGCCAGCGGCGCCGCCCGACGGCAACGCCTGACGGTCGTGCTCGAGCATCCGACCACTGTCATCTGTTTCGAGTCCTCGCACCGGATCGGCGCTACGGCGGTCGATCTGGCATCGCTGGCGCCGGAGCGCGAGGTGATGCTGGCGCGGGAAATGACCAAGCAGTTCGAGGAGCATTATCTGGGGCCGGCCCAGGCGCTGCCGGCCTGGCTTGCGGCCGATTCGAACCGGGTGCGTGGGGAATTCGTGCTGCTGATCGCACCCTTTCGCGAGGCGGCGGCGCAGACGAATGCCGATGGGCTTTCCGCGGAGCAGGAGCGGGTGCTCACGACCTTGATGTCGGAACTGCCGCTGAAGCAGGCGGTGCAACTCACCGCGCGCCTGACCGGTGTGGCGCGGAACCGGGTCTACGCCCACGCCCTTGGCCTGTCCCCCTAAAGTTCGTCCCGTGAACGCCGCCTCAGATTCCGGGATTCGGGCTTGCATCCGCACGCAGGCCTGCGTAAAAGGGGGCTGGGAGTCGGCCGGACCATCGCTGCGCGCAAGCGTGGAGGAAAGTCCGGGCTCCATCGGGCAGGACGCCAGGTAACGCCTGGGCGGCGCGAGCCGACGGAAAGTGCCACAGAAAATACACCGCCGATGGGATCGGACGCGCCTGGTTCACAGGTCGTCGGGTTCACAGGTAAGGTTGAAATGGTGCGGTAAGAGCGCACCGCGCGCCTGGCAACAGTGCGTGGCAGGGTAAACCCCGTCCGGAGCAAGGCCAAATAGGGGTGCAATGATGCGGCCCGCATCGCACCCGGGTAGGCTGCTAGAGGTGCCTGGTGACAGGCATCCCAGAGGAATGATGGTCCTCGACAAAACCCGGCTTACAGGCCGGCTCCCTTTTCTCCCACCTCGGCGCCGCGCCGAGCCGGGCCCCGGCAAAAAGCTAAAGCATTGTCTTAGCTAACGCCGCCAAGCTGCCGCTTTTCATGGGCTTCCCTATTCGTGGGGTGGTCTGCATTGGTGTGCCTAAGTGATTGTGAATGAAGGCTTATCTTTTGCTCTCTGGGTGAGGTTCTCCTTGACGGGCGATCAATTCCGTACCTATAGTGTCGGGAAGTGGGGAAACGTGGGGACAGGTGGGGCACCACCGACGCAAAAAGATGTTTCGTGGGGTCAGCCAACTCAGCCTGGACGCCAAGAGCCGCATTGCGGTTCCGGCACGCTATCGCGAGGCCCTGGCGCAGCATTGCCAGGGCCAGATGGTGATCACCGTCGATCGTGACGGGTGCCTGCTGCTGTATCCGGCGCCGGAATGGGAACGCATCGAGCAAAGCTTGATGGCCCGCCCGAACATGAATCCGCAGGTGCGGCGCCTGCAACGCCTATTGATCGGCCATGCCACCGAATGCGAACTCGACGGTCAGGGGCGCCTGTTGCTCCCGCCGCCGCTGCGTGAATTCGCCGGCCTCGCCAAGCGTGTCGTGCTGGTGGGCCAGGGCAACAAGTTCGAAATCTGGGATGACGACGCCTGGTCTCGCAACCGCGAGGTGTGGTTTGGGGAGGATGCGGATGGCGCACTCAGTGAAGCGCTCGAATCCATCGCGCTGTAGGGATCATGGACAACACTCTTCATACGCCGGTGCTGCTCGAAGCCGCACTCGCAGCCTTGTCGATCCGGCCCGACGGCGTCTACGTGGACGGCACCTTTGGCCGCGGGGGCCACAGTCGGGCCGTCTTGGACCGGTTGGGTCCCGAGGGACGATTGCTGGCGATGGATCGCGATCCCAGCGCGCGGGAGGCCACCCTCCCATTGTTGGCGGATCCGCGTTTCGACTTCCAGCCGGGGTGTTTTTCGCAGATGCCTGACCTGATCCGGCAACACGGACCCGCGACCGGGGTCGACGGGGTGCTGCTGGATCTGGGCGTCTCGTCGCCGCAACTGGATGAAGCCGCGCGCGGCTTCAGCTTCCAGCAGGACGGCCCGCTGGACATGCGCATGGATCCGAGTGCCGGTCCGTCGGTCGCCGAGTGGCTGAACCGCGCCGATGAACAGGCCATCGCCGATGTGATCTACACGCTGGGCGAGGAGCGCTTTTCCCGGCGTATCGCCCGGGCGATCGTCACGGCGCGGCGCGCGGCACCCCTGTCCCGGACGCTGGAGTTGGCCGAGCTGGTGCGCCGTGCGGTGCCGCGCTCCGAGCCGGGCAAGCACCCGGCCACACGCACCTTCCAGGCCTTGCGTATTCACATCAATGACGAACTGGGTGAACTTCGCAGTTGGCTGGAGCACATCCCCGAGGTGTTGAAGCCCGGGGCGCGCCTGGTGGTGATCAGCTTCCATTCGCTCGAGGACCGCTTGGTCAAGCGGGCCTTTCAGGGTCGTACCGATGCCCCACGGTTGCCCCGCGGCTTGCCGGTGGTCCCGGACGCCGTGCGCCCCCGCCTGCGGATGATCGGCAAGCCGATCCATGCGTCGGGCGAGGAGGCCCGGCAGAACCCGCGCGCGCGTTCGGCGGTGCTGCGGGTCGCGGAGCGCACCGCATGAGCCGCTTTCTGATTCTACCGTCGCTGCTGGCCGGCCTGGTCTTCGTGTCGGCCGTGGGTGTGGTCGTGGCCCGCCATGAGGCGCGCCAAGCCTTCATTCTGCATCAGGCCGCCCTACAGGAACGCGATGCCCTGAATTTGGAATGGACTCAGCTGCAACTGGAGCAGGCGACCTGGGCGACCCAGGCCCGGATCGAGGCCGCCGCACGGGATCGACTGGGCATGATTCGCCCCGGCTCGAAGCAAATCGTCTACGTGGGGGATGCCGCGTGGGCGCGCTGAAGCGACAGGTCAGCCACGGCCGCCTGAAGGTGCTGGCCGCGGGTCTGCTGGTCGTGGTGGTACTGCTGCTGCTGCGGGCGCTGGATCTGCAAGTGCTGAACCGGGACTTCCTGCAGGGCCAGGGCGAGGCGCGACAGCTGCGCACCGTGGTGGAACCGGCCTATCGGGGCCTGATCACCGACCGCAATGGCGAGGCCCTGGCCATCTCCGGTCCGGTCGAGACCGCGTGGGCCCACCCCGGTGAATTGCTGGCCGCTGCGAACCGGCTGGGTGAGCTGGCGCGGGCGCTGGAGCTGGATCCGGCGGTGCTGCGCAGCCGGCTTGAGGCGCGCGCGGACCGGGAGTTCGTCTATCTCCGCCGTCACCTGCCGCCCGAACAGGCGCGTCAGGTGGCCGCCCTCGAGGTGCCCGGCGTGGCCCTGACGCGCGAGTTTCGCCGTTATTATCCGCATGGCGAGGCGATCGCCCACGTGGTCGGGTTCACCAATATCGATGAACAGGGCCAGGAGGGTATGGAACTGGCCTTCGACGGCTGGCTGTCGGGCCGACCCGGAGCGAAGCGGGTGTTGCGCGACCGCCATGGTCAGCGCATTCGTGATGTCGCCAGTCTTCGGCCCGCCCATGATGGCCGGGATCTGCGACTGACCATCGATCAGCGGCTGCAATACCTGGCCTACCGGGAGCTGAAGGCCGCGGTGCAGGAGCACCAGGCCCTGGGTGGTTCGGCGGTGCTGGTCGATGCCGACTCCGGCGACATCCTGGCCCTGGTGAATCAACCGAGCTTCAATCCGAACAGCCGGATTCGGATCGATCCTGCCCATCGACGCAACCGGGCGGCCACCGACAGCCTGGAACCGGGGTCGGTGATCAAGCCCTTTACCGTGGCTGCGGCGCTGGAAACCGGGGTGGTGCAAGCCGACGTCGAGCTGGACACCACGCCGGGTACGATGCGCGTGGGCCGCCATACGGTCCGGGACTTTCGCAATTACGGCCGCATCGATCTGACCACCCTGATCTCGCGGTCGTCGAACGTGGGTTCGACCCAGCTCGCGCTGCAGACCGAACCGGCCGATTCGTGGCGAATGCTGGATCGGGCCGGCTTCGGCCGCCCCCTGGGCGTCGGTCTTCCGGGCGAGGTCAGCGGTCTGCTGCGCGACTTCAGTTCGTGGCGCCAGATCGAGCAGGCGACCCTCGGTTACGGCTATGGGCTGTCGGTGACCCCGCTGCACCTGGCCGCGGCCTACACCGCCTTCGCTCATGACGGGCAGCGCATTCCCCTGCGTCTGGTGGAGACGGCGGGTGATACCCGCGAGTCGGAGACGGTGATGCAGCCCGCCACCGCGCGCCAGTTGCTTTTGATGATGGAGCATGTGACCGGCTCGGAGGGCACAGCCCGGCAGGCGGCGATCCCGGGGTATCGGGTCGCGGGCAAGACCGGGACCAGTCGCAAGGCGATCCAGGGCGGTTACGCCACGGATCGGTACTACTCGGTGTTCGTCGGCCTGGCTCCGGTGTCGCAGCCGCGCTTCGTGATGGTGGTGGTCATCGACGAGCCGAGTACCGGCGTCTATTACGGTGGCGCGGTGGCAGCGCCGGTCTTTGCCCGGGTCGTCGAGAGCGCATTGCGGCTGTTCAACGTCCCGCCCGACGATCTGCGTGAACCGGATCTGCACATGGCCCTCGAACGCCGGAGGCCCAGCTCGTGAGCGAATTGCGATCGGCCGTGCCGTGGTCCCGCTTGCTGCCCGGAATCGAAGGCGTGCCGCAGACGGTCATCCGCGACCTGACCCTGCAGAGCCAGGCGGTGACCCCGGGGGCAGCCTTCGTCGCCCTTCAGGGTACCCGGACCCACGGTCTGGCGTTTGCCGCCGAGGCGCTGGATCGGGGTGCAGTGGCTGTGCTCTGGGACGAAGGCGATCGCGCGCCGCAACCGGATCCGCGGATCCTTCACGTTCCGGGGTTGCGCCGCCGGTTACCGGAACTGGCGCGTACGTTGTTTGGCATCTGGCCCGCGGACCGGCCGCTGGTGGCCATCACCGGCACCGATGGCAAGACCTCGGTCAGTCACCAGATCAGCGCGGCGCTGACCCATCTGGGCCGGCGTTGCGCGGTGATCGGGACCCTCGGCGTCGGGGCACCGGGGCAGCTGACACCGACCGCACACACCACGCCCGATGTGCTGGCCTTGCATCGGCATTTGGCGGCGCTGGCGGCGGCCGGCTACCAGGCCGTGGCTCTGGAGGCCTCGTCGCATGCCCTGGCCCAGGGTCGTCTCGAGGGTATACACCCCCAGGTGGCGGTGCTGACCCATCTGGGCCGGGACCACCTCGATTATCACGGCTCGCTGGCCGCGTATGCCGAGGCGAAGGCCGCGCTCTTTCGCCAGCCGGGCCTCGCGGCCTGGGTGCTGAACCGGGACGATGCCTTCGGCCGTCAGCTCCTGGCCGAGTGGGCGCGGGGCGAGCCCGACGCTACGGGATCCGGTGGTACGGATTCGGCAGCGGCGCCCCGGCGGTCTCGCTGCTGGACCTATTCGATGCAGGAGCCCGAGGCGGGTGAACACGGAGACGCTCAAATTCAGACAGGGCACATTCAGGCGCAGCAGGTCCGGGCCTCGGTGCACGGGGTCGACTTCGAGGTCCGGATCGGCACTCAGACGGGCCGTGTGCAGGTGCCGCTGATCGGGGTGTTTCAAGTCTCGAACCTGCTGGCGACCCTGGCGACCCTGCTCGCCCTGGGGACCCCGGTCGCGGCCGGGATCGCCGCGCTGGGCAAGGTGCGCGGCGTCCCCGGGCGGATGGAGCGATTTGCGCGGTCCGGTGGGCCGGTGCTGGTGGTCGACTATGCCCACACACCGCGGGCCCTGGAGTCCGCGTTACAGGCGCTGCGCCCCCATGCCGAAGGGCGCGTCGCGGTGGTCTTTGGCTGCGGCGGCAATCGCGATGCCGGCAAGCGCGCGCTGATGGGCCAGGTTGCCAGCCGGCTCGCGGATCGCGTCTTCGTTACCGACGACAATCCCCGCGACGAGGCCCCCGACACCATTCGGCGCGCGATTCTCGCCGGCTGCGACGGGCCCGCTCGCGTCCGGGAAGTCGGCGATCGGGCCGAGGCGATCGCGCAGGCAGTCCGGGAGGCGCGCGCCGGCGATGTGGTGCTGATCGCCGGCAAGGGGCATGAGACCACCCAGCTCATTCGTGGTGTGGAACACCCGTTCAGCGATCGCGAACACGCGGCCGCGCACACGGCAAACGGGCATACGGCAGACGCGCACACGGCGGACGGGGAGGCCGGGCGATGATCGAGATCACCACCGGCGAATTGGCCGCCGTTCTCGACGCCCCGTTGCAGGGTTCGCCCGAGGTCCGCATTCACGGCGTTCGTCACGATTCCCGTCAGGCCGAGCCGCAGGCGCTGTTCGTGGCCTTGCATGGGGGGCGTTTCGATGGCCACGACTTCATCCACCCGCAATTGCCGGCCGCGGCCTTGCTGGTCGAGCGGGCGCTGGAGGATTCGCGACCCCAGGTCGTGGTGCCGGACAGCTTGGCCGCGCTCACGCGTCTGGCCACCTTCTGGCGGTCGCATTGCCCCGCGCAGGTGGTGGCCCTGACCGGCTCCAACGGCAAGACCACCACCAAGGAGATGCTGCGGGCCATCCTCGCGCAGAGGGGTGTGGTACATGCGACCCCGGGCAACTGGAACAACCACATCGGGGTTCCGCTGACCCTGCTCGCGATGCCGGTCACAGCGGATTTTGCGGTGATCGAGATGGGCGCCAATCATGCGGGCGAGATCGCGGCCCTGACCCGTTGTGTCCGGCCGCAGGTTGCGTTGCTCCTCAATGCCGGGCGCGCGCACCTGGACGGCTTCGGCAGTCTGGAGGGGGTGGCTCGGGCCAAGGGTGAGATCTTCCTGGGTCTGCCACCCGAGGGCGGCACGGCGGTGATCAACCTGGACGACGCCTTTGCCGATTACTGGCACTCGTTGACGAGTGCGCACCACCGCCTGGGGTTTTCCTTGGGCCCGCAGGGCGAGATCCGGGGGCGCTGGCAGCCGCCGGGGGATCTGGAACTGAGCGTGCACGGAACCACCCGGACTCTGTCCCTGGCGGTCCCGGGCCGGCATACCGCCGCGAACGCGCTGGCGGCGGCGGCGGCAGCCAGTGCCCTGGGCTGCGGGATCGACGCCATCGTCCAGGGCTTGCAGCACTGGCAGCCGGTGGCCGGGCGCCTGCGCGCCTATCGCCATGTCAGCGGCGCCCGCATCTGGGATGACACCTACAACGCGAATCCGGAGAGCCTGGCTGCGGCCCTCGAGGTGCTGGCGGCCGAATCCGGGGTCCGGGTTCTGGTGCTCGGCGATATGAACGAACTGGGACCCACTGCCGCGGCGTTGCATGCCGAGATGGGGCGCCGTGCCCGTACCGCGGGCGTGCGCCAGCTGTTCGCGCTCGGGGCCCTGACGCCCGCGGCGGTCAAGGCCTTCGGCGCTGGCGGTCACTGGTTCTCCACGCAGGAGGCCCTGGCCGAGGCACTGGAGAAGGGCCTGCGCCGGGAGACCATTGTGTTGGTGAAGGGCTCCCGCAGTCAGCGCATGGAGGGCATCCTCGATCGGCTCGAGCTGGAACCGATCGGCAGCACCGAGGAGGCCGCTGATGCTCCTGGCGCTCGCTGAATATCTCACGCAGTTTCATACCGGTTTCACGGTCTTCCAATACCTGACCCTGCGTTCCATCCTCGGAGTGGTGACCGCCCTGGCTATTGCGCTGTTGGTCGGCCCGGCCATGATCCGGCGCCTGACCATCGAGAAGATCGGTCAGCAGATCCGCAGCGACGGACCCGAATCCCACCTGTCGAAGGCGGGAACCCCCACGATGGGCGGGGCGCTGATCCTGGTCGCCGTCGCGGTCGCCACGTTGCTCTGGAGCGATCTGAGCAACCGCTTCGTCTGGATCGTGCTGCTGACCACGCTGGCTTTCGGCGGGATCGGGGGCTGGGACGACTACCTGAAGCTGCGCTACGGCAACAGCCGAGGGCTGACGGCCCGCACCAAACTGGCCTGGCAATCGGTCTTTGCGATCATCGCCGCACTGGTGATCCTGGCCACCGCGCAGTCGGCGGTGGAAACCACCTTTTTCGTGCCGGTGTTCAAGGACGTGGAGTTGCACCTGGTCTGGTGGTTGTTCATCCCGTTGGTCTGGCTGGTGGTGGTCGGGGCGTCCAACGCAGTCAACCTGACCGATGGCCTGGATGGGCTCGCGATCATGCCGGCGGTGCTGGTGGCCGGAGCCCTCGGGGTCTTCGCCTATGCCGCTGGCCATGCCGTGTTTGCCGAATACCTAGGTGTCCCCGCAGTGCCTGGGGTCGGCGAGGTCGTGGTGTTTGCGGCCGCACTGGTCGGTGCCGGGCTGGGCTTTCTCTGGTTCAATGCCTATCCGGCGCAGGTCTTCATGGGCGATGTCGGGGCGTTGGCGCTCGGTGCGGCACTGGGCATGCTGGCCATCCTCAGCCGTCAGGAGCTGGTCTTGCTGATCATGGGTGGCATCTTCGTGATCGAGACCGTGTCGGTGATGCTGCAGGTGGCCTCCTACAAGCTGACCGGTCGGCGCATGTTCCGTATGGCCCCGATTCACCACCACTTCGAACTGAAGGGCTGGCCGGAGCCGCGGGTGATCGTGCGGTTCTGGATCCTGACCGTGGTCTTCGTGCTGATCGGTCTGGCGACCCTGAAGATCCGATGATCGCCTACCCCGCCCAGCCGCATCGCAGGACCCTGATTGTCGGGCTCGGGGCCACGGGGCTGTCGGTCGCCCGCCATTTGTCGGCCTGCGGCGAGGAGTATCAGGTCACGGACACCCGGGAGGCGCCGCCGGGCCTGCAGCGGTTGGCCAACCTCCCGGGCGGCGAGCTGCGTTGGGTGGGGTCCCTGGCAGCGATCGATGCCGCTGAATGGTCTCGAATCATCGTGTCGCCCGGGGTGTCGGTGGCCTTGCCGGCCTTGCAGCGCGCGGCGAGCGCCGGTGCCGAGATCGTCGGTGATATCGAACTCTTCGCGCGCGCTGCTCACCAACCGGTGATCGCGATCACCGGTTCCAATGGCAAGAGCACGGTCACGGCGCTGACCGGGGCCTTGCTGGAGGCCCTCGGACACACGGTGGCCCTGGGCGGCAACTTCGGAACCCCGGCACTCGACCTGCTGGGGCAGGGCGCGGATCTCCATGTGCTGGAATTGTCGAGTTTCCAGCTGGAAACCACCTTCAGCCTGCACCCGGCCAGTGCCGCCATTCTGAACATCTCGGCTGATCACCTGGACCGCTACCCGAATCTGGAGGCCTATGCTGCGGCCAAGGCCCGGATCCTGATCGGCGCGAAACAGGGGGTGTTGAACCGCGCGGATCCGCTGCTGCAGGCCTTGTCCGGCCCGGCATTCTGCATCCGATTCGGTCCGGACGCCCCGTCCGGGCCGGCCGACTTCGGGCTTCGGACCCTCCATGGCGAGCCGTGGCTGGTGCAGGGCGAGCGACCCGTGCTGGCGGCGCGGGAACTGGCCCTGCAGGGGCGTCACAACTGGCTCAATGTGCTGGCGAGTCTGGCCTTGATCCAACCTTGGGTGGGGGACCCCGAGGCGCCGTCCAACGCGCCACTGCTGGACGTGCTGCGGGGGTTCGCCGGGCTGCCTCATCGGTCGCAGCGGGTCGCGCAGCGCGCCGGGGTCGATTACGTAAACGACTCCAAGGGCACCAACGTCGGCGCGACCCTGGCGGCGATTCGCGGTGTCAGCGGCCCGGTGATCCTGATTGCTGGCGGCCAGGGCAAGGACCAGGACTTCGCGCCGCTGGTGGACGCGTTGGTGGGCAAGGCCCGCGGGGTGGTGCTGCTGGGCATCGACGCGCCGCGGATCGCCCGGGTGCTGCAGGGGCTGGTGCCGCTGCAGCGGGCTGCCAGCATGGAGGCGGCCGTGGTGCAGGCGGCGGCCTGGGCGCAGCCCGGGGACACGGTGCTGTTGTCGCCCGCCTGCGCGAGTCAGGACATGTTCGCCGATTATGCCGAGCGCGGCGCGTGCTTCGCGGCCGCGGTACGGGAGTTGGCGCCATGATCCGCCCGCTCTCCCTGTCCGTGGTCGGTCGGTCGCGCTGGGCCGTGATCGACCCGCCGCTGGTTCTGGTCGTGCTGGGGCTGCTCGGGCTGGGCTTGGTGATGGTCGCCTCGGCGTCCCTGGACTTGGCCGATCGCAACTTCGGCAATGCCTATCATTTCTTTCATCGGCAGCTGTTCTTCGCCGTGCTGGGCTTCGCGGCCGCCCTGTTCTTCTGGTCGGTTCCACTGCGGCGCTGGGAGACAGCGGGACCCTTGTTGTTGCTGTTGATCCTGGTGTTGCTGATCGCGGTCCTGTTTCCGGGCGTGGGTCGGACGGTCAATGGCGCCACCCGCTGGATCCCGCTGGGGGTGTTCAATCTCCAGGTTTCGGAGCCGGTGAAGCTGTTGGCCGTGCTGTATCTGTCGGGCTACATCGTCCGCCACTACTCCAACCTGCGTCTGCATTTTCTTGGCTTCATGCGCCCGCTGATCGTGCTCGGACTCGGCACGGTGCTGTTGCTGTTGCAACCGGATTTCGGGGCCGCGGCGATTCTGCTGGCCATCGGCATGGGCATGCTGTTCCTGGCCGGGGCCAAGCTCTGGCAGTTCGCCACACTGGGTGCGACGATTCTCGCGGCGATGTCGGTGCTCGTGGTGCTGACGCCGTATCGAATGGCGCGCCTGACCGCCTTTCTGGATCCCTGGCAGGATCCCTTCGCCACGGGCTTCCAGCTGACCCAGTCGTTGATTGCGATCGGTTCGGGAGCGTGGTTCGGCACCGGCCTGGGGGGCAGTGTGCAGAAGCTCTTCTACCTGCCCGAGGCCCACAACGACTTTCTGTTCGCCGTGTTTGCGGAGGAATTCGGCTTTGTCGGCGTGGCGCTGCTGATCGCCCTGTTCGCCGTGCTGGTCTGGCGCTGTTTTGTGATCGGTCTGTTGGCCGAGCGGGGTGGGCATGCCTTCGGTTCGCATGTTGCCTTCGGCATCGGCATCTGGATCGGTCTGCAGGCCGCGGTGAATGTGGCGGTAAACATGGGCCTGCTGCCGACCAAGGGTCTGACGCTGCCCTTCCTGAGTTATGGCGGCAGTTCGCTGATCGTGACCATGGCCGCCATCGGGCTGCTGTTGCGGGTGCATCGGGAGTCCCAGGTGCCGGTGCCCCGCAGCCAGGTTTCTGGAACCCGGGCATCTCAAAACCGGGCATCTCAAACCCGGGCATCTCAAACCCGGGGGGACGCCGCATGAATGCGGAGGGCACCCCCATGGCGCCGACGATGCCGCACGTCCTGGTGATGGCCGGCGGCACCGGCGGCCATGTCTTTCCCGGGTTGGCGTTGGCCGCCGCCCTGCGGGAACGCGGCTGCCGGGTCTCCTGGCTGGGCACGACGCAGGGGATCGAGGCCACGCTGGTGCCCCAAGCGGGCATCGAATTGCATACGTTGCCGGTGGTGGGTCTACGCGGCAAGGGGCTGGTCGGTCGCCTGCTCGCACCCTGGCGGCTGGGCCTGTCCCTGTGGGCGGCACTGGCGCTGATGCTGCGTCTGCGACCCACGGTGGTGGTGGGCTTTGGCGGGTACGCCAGTGGTCCGGGTGGGCTGTTGGCCTCGGCGCTGGGCCGGCCGTTGCTGGTGCATGAACAAAACGCGGTGGCCGGACTGACCAACCGCTGGCTGGCCCGGATCGCCGATCAGGTCTTTGCCGGCTTTCCGGACAGCTTTCCGGAACAGGTGCCCTGCCGGACCGTCGGTAACCCGGTGCGCCGGGCGATTGCCGAACTCCGTCCTCCGGCCGAGCGCTGGGGGGAACGTTCGGGCCCCCTGCATGTGCTGGTGCTGGGGGGTAGCCTGGGTGCACGAACCCTGAATCAGGTCCTGCCGGCGGCGTTGGCGCGGCTGCCCGAGGGCGAGCGGCCAGAGGTGCGCCATCAGGCCGGCGAGCGAACCCTGGCGCTGGCGCTCGAAGCCTACCAGCGGGCCGGAGTGACGGCCGAGGTCAGTGCCTTCATCGAGGACATGGCCGCGGCTTACGCCTGGGCGGATCTTGTCGTTTGCCGCGCCGGCGCACTCACCGTCGCCGAGATCGCGGCCGCGGGCCTGCCCGCCGTCTTCGTGCCCTATCCCCATGCGGTGGATGACCACCAGACCGCCAATGCCGAAAGCCTGGTGACCGCCGGCGCTGCATGGTCGATTCCGGATGCCGCGCTGACCCCGGCGGCGCTGGCGACGCTACTTGCAGGGCTGGATCGGGAGATGCTGCTGGAGCGGGCGGAAAAGGCCCGCGCCGAGGCCCGGATCGATGCCACTGAACACCTGGTGGCCGCCTGCTTGCAGGCAGTCCCGGCACCCAAAAGGACAGCCCGATGAATGCACCCACCGCACCGCAACAGGCCATGCGCCGGATCCGGCGAATTCACTGTATCGGTATCGGCGGTTCCGGCATGGGCGGCATCGCCGAGGTCCTGCATCAGCTCGGCTACCATGTCTCCGGCTCCGATCTGCAGGACTCGACGATGACCCGGCGCCTGACCGAACTCGGTATCCCGATTACCCGCGAGCATGGCGCGGCCAATGTGGTGGCGGCGGATGTGGTGGTCGTGTCCAGCGCCATTGATCCGACCAACCCGGAGGTCGATGCCGCGCGCCGACGCGGAATCCCGATCGTGCGCCGCGCCGAGATGCTGGCCGAGCTGATGCGCTTTCGCTTCGGTATCGCGGTGGCCGGTACACACGGCAAGACCACCACCACCAGCCTGATTGCGAGCATCCTCGGCGAGGCCGGGCTGGATCCTACCTTCGTGATCGGCGGGCGCC
>Ga0207421_10000508_pt1 | contig 49985 bp, 38 predicted proteins | sample SodLakKL_010_SED_4_FD_187542 | JGI IMG/M metagenome (GOLD analysis project Ga0207421, IMG submission 187542) | Alkaline sediment microbial communities from Lake Tanatar, Kulunda Steppe, Russia - 8KL_010_SED (SPAdes) (version 2) | ecosystem: Environmental > Aquatic > Non-marine Saline and...
CGGCGGCATCTCCATGTCACGAGCCGGTGGCGGCGCACCCATGCCACCCTCGCGCGGCGGCATCTCCATGTCACGAGCCGGTGGCGGCGCACCCATGCCGCCCTCGCGCGGCGGCATCTCCATGTCGCGACCCGGCGGCGGCGTGCCCATGCCGCCCTCGCGCGGCGGCATCTCCATGTCGCGAGCCGGTGGCGGCGTGCCCATGCCACGCTCGCGCGGCGGCATCTCCATGTCACGACCCGGTGGCGGCGTGCCCATGCCACGCTCGCCCGATGGCATCTCCATGTCACGACCCGGTGGTGTACCCATGTCTCGCTCCGGCGGCGGCGTACCCATGCCGGGCGCGGGTGATGCATCACCCGCGCTACCGTCGAAGCCTTGCGCGGCGGCGGAGCTTCCCAGGATGGCCAGAGATCCGATGGCCACGGCGAGTGCGCTTCTACGCAGAATCATCATTTACTCCTGTTCGCAAAGTACATTGTCCAACCCATCCTGCATGGGGCATGCCAGATCGCTGCGGGAGTCAAGCGAACGTCGCAGAACAACGGCTTATGCGCCAAATTGCGGCATAGGAGAGCGATTGAGATGCTGAAATCAACGTATAACAGCGACACACCGGGTCATCGTGGCAGTGTCGCAATGACACTGTTCTGCCCCGTTGCCGGGACCCTGGGAATCGACCACCTCCGTTGGCCAATTCTGGCGGCACCTTCGTGTGCCGCTGAGGAGGAGACGGATGATCTCCTCGCTCGGCTGCGGTATAAACGTGTTCGCTGACATCCGTAGCCTGTTCACGCCCAGAGCACGCGATGAAATCCCGTTCCCGACGCCGATTCGCTCTCAGCACGCTGGCCGCCCCCCTCTTGCTGCTGCACGGCACGGGCAGCCGCGCCAATCCGATCGAGGATTTGCTTGCCAACGCGCGCGTCCGGCACGGGGGACAACGAAGACGGGCATCACCCGGCAGGGCCGGGGCATCCGGGGAGATCTGCAGGCAGTTGTCGACGGGTACGGTAGGCTCTATAGAATTGGAGAGGTCGCCGGGAGACCGTGGTCGTTCCCGGCCTGCTGCGGGCCTGCTGGGCCCGGCATACATTCGAGGAGAGATTGCGTGGGTGATTGGCGCGGGTTGGTCATGGCATGGGCTTTCGCGGGCAGTTGCGTCATGGGCGCGCCTGCCGTGTGGGCCGATGATCCGGACCTCGAGGAGACCGATGCAGTGGTCGAGACGCGCGAAGTGCCGACGTTCGACCAGGGCAAGGCGTTTGAGCTGCTGGGCAAGGCTGCCGAGTACTTCGACGGAATCGCCGCGCTGCCTGAAAGCCACTGGTTGCGGCGCGACCAGGAAGGTGCGAATCGCGACATCGACGATCTGCTCGACGACGCCCTTGAGGTAATGGACGTCCCCGAAATCGTCGGCATGCGGGAGGACTACCGCAAGCTCGAATCCCGCATCGGCACCGAACAGCAACGGATTGCCGAATTGCGCGAGCGGCGCATGTTCGCCCCGGACACCGATGCCAGCACCTTGTCGCGCTTCACCCCGACGGAGACGCTGCGGTCCATGACGGCCAGCACGCGGGGTGATTTCGACAAGCTGATCGCGGCCCGCGAGGCGAATGTCGAGGCCTACGAAGAGGAACTCGAAGGCCTCAAGCGTGGCATGTCCGAATCCCTTGCGGCCATTGGCCTAGAGATGCCGCCGGATCAGCTCGAGCTCTGGCTCAGTTCGGCGATTGGTGACGACGTGGTGTCGATGGGCGTGGTCTTCCGCAGCATTCGCACCATCACCCTGCGCCTTGAGGAACTGACGCGCGAAAGCGGAGAGAACCTGGCCGTCGCCAGCCGCTATTACGGGATGGTGGTGATGCTGCACCGCCTGGTGGTGTCGATGCAGGAGGCCTTCGTGGCAAAGGTGGACGAGGATATCCTGCCCCACCTGCAGGCCTACCGCGACGAGGCCGACGCGATCATTGCCCAGTCCCGCGCGCTCATCCGCAGCGGCGGCAACCGTGCCGGGCTCGAAAGCAACATCGCTGCAAACGAGCTGACCCAGCGGGCCATCGATCTCTACCTGCGCATCGTGAACAGTCAAAGGGCAAAGGTCGCCGAGGCGCTGGAGATCAGCGAACGCGAGCACCAGGTCGCCATCAACACGTTCCGCACCGTCCGCCTCAGCTCGAATGTCGCCGATCTCATCCGCGACGGGCTCGGTACCTTCGACACCCTCTCCGACCTGCAGGTGCCGGACACGGCCGAGTTCCAGAACGAGGAAATTCGACAGGAATTCCTCCTGCTGACCGAGCGATTGCGGGAATAAGGATCGAACGTCTGGTCGATGAGTAGCAGGCCGTCCGCCTCATTCACGACGGCCAAGTCGATCTCACCGTGGATCTAGAACCACCGGATGATCGCCTGGAGGTGGTCATCGAGGTGCCCGCCGGGTTTGCCGGGCAAGCAGATACACCTTCGACTCGTTCCGTACTTCCCTGGGAGGAATGTCAGAACACCTCCGGGGCCAGGATGAACAGCATCCGCAGGGCCGCCCCGGCCTCAATATCCGGCATGGTGTTGCGGAAGATGCGCGCCATATCACCATTCTGGTAGAGCGCGCTCAGCCCCCGGTCGACAGCCAGACGGAAATCACTGTCGCCACGCTGCAGGACGAGACCGTGCTTCTCGACCGTCAGGGTGTCATCGGAAATCCGCAGGCTGTCGGGCAGATCACCGGAGATCGCGAGGCCGAACAGCTGCGACTGATCGCCGAAGAAGGCGTCGAGATCCCCCTTGGCCATTGCCGCGACACCATCCCGGAAGGTGCTGAACGTGATCACCTCGGCCTCGAGGCCGGCGGCCTTCAGGGAATTGCGCAGAATCTCCTCCGTGGTGGTCTCACCGCGCACCCCCAGCCGCTTGCCGTCCAGATCCTCGAACGTGGTGTCCCCCTCCCCTGCGAGCAGCACGGCCGTCCCGTCGACAAAGGTGGGGATCGAGAAGTCAACCCGCTCGCGACGGCTCAGTGTGATCGTAGCGGCTCCACAATGCAGGTCGACGCGCCCCCCCTCCACCGCGTCGAAACGGCTCTGCGCATCCAAAGGCACCCACACCGGCGTCAGCTTCTCCATGCCCAGTGCGTCGGCAAATCGTGCCGCAAGGGCCTGGCAGACCATCACGGAGTAGCCCTGCGGCTGCCCGGCGCCGTCGACATAGGACAGGGGTACGGCATCGGTCCGGTGGCCGAGGCGTATCTCGCCACTGTCCAGTAGCCGATTCAGAGTATCTGCTGCGACCGGTGCAGCCACGAGAGCGAAAGAGAGGGTCAGGGATAAAAGAACGGTGCGGCGCATTGGAAACTCCTCCTTGGTGGGCATTGCATGCCGTTGCATATCCGCAAGCGCGGCTGCAAACCACCCATCTTCGCGTCGAGTGTCAAGCGCTGAATACGTCGGCTGAGCCCCGCGGCGACGGTCAATGACCACCGGTCAACAAAGTCGCGGTCAACAAAGTGGGCGTCTAATAGTGTGCCGCGTCTTGTGGTGTACCCGGTCCGCAGCGACGTTATTCCAGGCCGGAGTATAGGGATCGGAGCTGGGCAAAACAGTCAAAAAAGCGCATAAATTGCCATGGGCAGTCGGATGGAAAGCGGGCGATCGAAACGGGTGCCCGGCATCGAGGCCGGGAATGCGTGCGGGGGTGCGGTGAAGGTGATAACCTGCGTCAACGATATCCTCAGCACAAGGCCGGTGGTGGGCTGGGCGACCGGCGGAGATGAAGTGAAAAGCGGTACGGGCGCATGCTGAAATTGCGCAGTGGGTTTGGCGCAGATAAGGAATTTCGGCTAATGTGAACCGGTCTTTTACACTTCGGGGCAGCCACGTTTTTCCCGGCCGTAGTTAAAGTCCAGGGCAAAGGACGCCGACCGGTTTTCGGTGGACACCCTCTTGCAAAGGATGAACAACCCGGTAAAACGATGGGGCCCGGGCGGATCGCCCCGATGACACCCCGTTGCCCTTGGGCGGCGGTTCCACTTTGTATCTCCCGTCGAGTTGCAGCCGTTGCGGCACTCGGTCCTGATGGCGTATGACCTTGATGAATTGGAGCGTTTGATGCCTCTCCGTGTTCGAATCCTCGTGCCTTCCTTGATGTTCGTTCTGCTTGCCGCTCTCTGGCTTGTGCCAGTTGCCGTTGCGGCCCAGCAGGCGGAGGCCCCGGCCGCCGAAACACCTGCTGCTGAAGCGAGTGAGTCGGCCGCTGCCTCGGACGCGCCGGCGGAGGAGCCGCCAGCTTACCCGCCAGGGCTCGATGCCGTGGACATCCCCCTGGAAGAGTTGCAGCTTCGCCTCGTGCCCCTCACGGCCGACGAGCTTGCTGCCCTGGCCGTCGCATGGCAGGGGCTGGCCCGCGATGCCACGCAAGCCGTGGTCGACACCCAGCTCGAGATTCGCGCGATTCGCGCGGAGGGAGACACCGCTCCGGACGCGCTTCGCGATCAGCGGGTCGCACTAACGGAGGACCGGTCGCGGATCTTCGAGAGGTTTGCCGCCGTCGTCTCCAGTCTCGATGGCAAGGGCGGCGATCCGGATCTCGTCGAGAGTCTGCGTGGCTATCGCTCGGCGATCGCGATTGAGGAAACATCGCGCATGAATTTGCGCGAACTTGCCGAAGTGGCGGCCGCCTGGCTCATTTCACCCGAAGGTGGTATCCAGCTGCTCTTCCGCGTGACCGTGGTCGTGGCGGCGATTCTGGGCCTGTTCGTGGTGGCGCGGCTGGTACGCGGCTGGGCCCGACGCATCTTCGGTCGCATCCCGAACCTGTCGCAGCTTCTGACGGGCTTCCTCGCCATGGCCGCCTACTGGCTGACCATCGCTTTCGGCCTGATGATCGTGCTGGCCATGCTTGGCGTGAACGTGACTCCGCTCTTCGCTCTCGTCGGCGGTGCCGCCTTCATCATGGCCTTCGCACTGCAGGACACGCTGAGCAACCTCGCCGCGGGCCTGATGATCATCATCAACCGGCCCTTCGACGAGGGGGATTACGTGACCGTCGCAGGTGTCGGCGGCACGGTACGGAACGTCTCGGTAGTGTCGACAACGGTCACGACCCCCGACAACCAGGTGATCGTGATCCCGAATTCCAAGGTTTGGGGTGACATCATAACCAACGTCACCGCCTCCGAGACGCGCCGCGTGGATCTCAGCTTCGGCATTTCCTACGACGATTCCATCGAGGAGGCGCAGGCGGTGCTGGAGGAAGTGGTGCGCGCGCACCCGGCGGTGCTTTCCGATCCAGCTCCGGTGGTCCGCGTGCATGCACTCGGGTCCAGTTCCGTTGACTTCATCGTGAGGCCGTGGACCCGCGCGGAGGATTACTGGACGGTCTACTGGGATCTGACCCGCCAGGTGAAGGAGGCCTTCGACGCGCGCGGCATTTCCATCCCGTATCCCCATACGGAGATGGTGGTGCGTGACAAGGACAAGGACAAGGTAGCCTTCGCGCGGCCGGATTCCACGAGCTGATATGCGGTGGGGGCTCAGCGCCGGGCCCCCACCCCAGCCCTCCCCCACAGGTGGGGGAGGGAGCTTTCATCGTCAGGGGTGGCGCAGTGCCATGGGAGTTAGTCTGAAATGGGGACAGGGGCGATGGGGTGACCATGGAACTCAACGGCATCGTACTGCCCGTGGAGATCGAGGGCGGAGACACGCACGCCGGGGCGTCAGTCCGCCGGCCGGATTGGCAGGCTGCTCCGGGTGTAGCCACTTCCTTCTGCCGTTCGTTACTGGTCACAGATGGGTCACGTACGCCGCCTTCGTGCGACCACGCAAGAAAAAAGCGACCTGGACAGAATCCGAAGTCGCTCTATTCTATGCGTTTTTTGGTGGGCGGTACTGGGTTCGAACCAGTGACCCCTGCCGTGTGAAGGCAGTGCTCTACCGCTGAGCTAACCGCCCGGTCGGGTGGCAAAGAGTAAGCGTCGGCGGGATTGCGGTCAAGCATTTGTGGCCGCGAGGTAAAGAGCGTGCCGGGACGCTGTGAGCGTCAGCCCCGAGGGCCCGCGGCCGGGCCTCGGGAACCGTTTCCGCTTCTGCCCCTCCAAAGCGCAGGCCGAATTCGCCGAATTTCCATACAAAAGGAAGCGACCATGCGCGACACCACCTCCGCCAACCATTCCGGACTGCCCCGTTATGCGCTGGTGCACCGTCTGCTGCACTGGCTGATCGCCGCGCTCGTGCTGCTGGCCTTTGCCTTCGGCGCGACCATCGGTTACTTCGAATTCGGCGGACTCCGCGAGATGGTTGGTCCAGCCGGCACCGACCTCATTTACACGACTCACAAGACACTCGGAGTACTGATTCTCGGCTTCATGGTCCTGAGGCTCCTGAGCCGGGTCACTTTCGGCAAGCCTGCATATGCGACACCGCTGCCGGCACCGCAACGCATCGCCAGCCAGGTGGCGCACACACTGTTCTATGTACTGCTGTTTGCGATGCCGGTACTTGGATGGCTGGCCACCGCCGCCGGCGGGTTTCCGGTGAGCCTGTTCCACCTCGAACTGCCGGGTCTGATCGGACGCAACGATGCGTTGTCCGAGACGCTGTTTCTCTGGCACCAGTACGTGGGCTACGCATTGATCACACTGGTGGTGATTCACATCGCCGGCGCGCTGTACCACTGGCGCGTTCGCCGCGACGAGGTAATGCAGCGGATGAGCCTGCTGCCCGGCACCCGGACCGGCTGAGACCAGCGGACCGATCTGCATTGGCAGCGCCGGGCCGGTGCGTGCACTGCACACGCACCGCCGCGCTCGTTGCGCGCCCAGATCATGTCGTTTAACGGGCGACGATTGGCAATTGTCGATGCGCTTCGGCATTCGGCAACCGCGCTGCCGCGTCCGGTCGCTTCGCCGTTGGCAGACCGATTCATGCGTCGTTACGCATGCCCCCCGGCATGCTTCCCGCGATGCAACGGTCGCCGTTCGCCTGTTGGCTGCGCGCAGCCTCTTTCCGTACCCGGTGATCCTCAAGCCAGGTGACCGGTGCACCCGACTCCGCCGCCCCCCTCCGTGCACGAACGGCAGCCGCGGTGGACTCGAGTTGTGCGAGCGTTGCCAGCGTGGCGCCTGGCACCAGTTCCGATGGAGCAAGCAGCAGACCGCGCTCACGCAGCCAGATTCCCGCACGCCGGCTCCCGCTGACGCGGACCAGCAGAGGCGAGAGCAACAGGCCCGCAAACACGGGCGACAGCCACCAGAAAAACGCAGGTGCCCACCACGCCACGATGCCGCCCCAGGCAAGGCCAGCCAGCACGAAGGCACCGGTACGCTGCCCGCTCTCGCGCCATGAAACCATGCGCCCCTCGCGCGACTGGCTCGTCCAGCCGACGTTCCGGCCAAGAGCAACCGAGGCGACGAAGAGGCTGTGGAAAGCCATCATCAAGGGGGCAATCAGGACCGAAAAAACGGTTTCCAGGAGTCCGCCGGCGACCAGCCGCGACGGTCCGCCAAATCGCTCGCGTTCACGGTACATGGCCAGCGTGATCCCGAACAGCTTGGGCAATAGCAACATCACGCCCGTTACTGCGAGGAGCACGTAGGCCAGCGGCGCCTGCACCGGCGCGAGGTCGCTCGCAATCGAGGAGGTGCCGGGCGGTGCCGGGTTAAGATACGCCGCGACCGCAGCCGCCGAGGCCGTCCCCAGCATCAGCAGCCAGAACAGGGAGGCGAGGTAGGCGAGCGCACCGAACAGAAAGTGTACCCGGCTCACCGGATGCAGGCCGGCCATGCCCAGGAGCCGCAGGTGCTGCAGATTCCCCTGCGACCAGCGCCGGTCACGCCGGGCGTAATCCACCAGGTTTCCCGGGAGCTCCTCGTAGCTGCCCGGGAGTTCCGGCAATAGCCACACGTCCCAGCCGCTCCGGCGCAACAGTGCCGCCTCGACGAAGTCGTGACTCAAGATTTCGCCGCCCAGAGGCGGCCGACCCGACAGCACCGGAAGCTGGCAGTGCTCCACGAAAGGCTGAATGCGGATGATCGCATTGTGCCCCCAGTAATTGGCGGCACTGCCCTGCCAGAAACTCAGACCCGTGGCGAGCATCGGCCCGTGCAGGGCGTTCGCGAACTGCTGGAGGCGTCCGAAGAGCGACTCCTGACGCACCGGCAACGGCATTGTCTGGATCAGCCCCGCACCGGGATTGGCATCCATCAGCCTCACCAGCTCCACCAGCGTCTGTCCTTCCATCACGCTATCGGCGTCCAGCACGATCATGTAGTCGTACCGGCCGCCCCAGCGCCCGCAGAAGTCGGCGATATTCCCTGCCTTGCGCCCGCTGTTCACGGACCGCCGGCGATAATGGGTCCGAAACGGTGCCGGCAGCCGGCCCTGAAGGGCCCACACCGCCCTTTCCTCCTCGGGGATCACCGCCGGATCATTGCTGTCGCTCAACAGAAACAGATCGAAGGCCGCCGCCTGCCCGGTATCCAGCAGCGAGGTGCAGATGGCCTCCACACCCCGCATCACTCGCAGCGGATCCTCGTTGTAGATGGGTATCACGATGGCGGTCCGCCGCCCGGCCAACCGGACGGGGCCAGCAGAGGCGCTGCCCGGTGGAATCCGGCGCAGGTTCAACGGATCCCGCTGCAGGAGACGGAGCACGAAACCGGCCGCGGCGGTCCAGAACGAGATTGCGATCCAGGTGAAGGTGAGCAGGAACAGCGCGAGGATCACCCAGAGCAGCGGTCCCATTCCCGTTATCGGCAGGATGCGGGTCATCAGGTAGCCGGCGGGGGCAACAGTGCCCAGGACCAGCCCCAGAAACAGCACGCGCCGGCCTCGAGCCGCGGGCGCGCGAAGCGTCGAGTCCGCAACCGTCTTCGGCACGTCTCCGGACGGCTGCCGCTCGAGTAACGCCTCAGAGTTCATCGGGATACCACACGTGATTCCACGTCTCGCTCACGGGCATGTCATCCAGCGTGAGCATCAGGCGCAGATCGGCTGCCCGCGCCTCGTCGGGGTCCAGCAGAAAGCTCGCCCGCCAGCCCTCGTCGTCCGGAAGCCGCCTGACATGCACATCGTCGAGGCTGCCGGAGGTTGTGTCCAGTCGGACTTCGATGGCCGCATCCGGGCCGAGATCCTTCAGTGCACCGCCGGCGAAATCGACGGCATAGCGGCGCAGGCTGCGCGGTGGCGGGTCTGCCGCACCGGGAACGGCACCCCAACCGCTGCGCGTACGTATCACGCGGGCCGGCGGATCACCCGGGGGGATGTCGTCGAAGACCGTCAGGCGGTAGCGATAATGGCGCCGCTCGCCGGCGGAGAACGCGCGATCGCCCACCCAGTAGGCGACGATGTTGTCGTGGGTCTCGTCGGGCGTGGGAATCTCCACCAGTTCGACACCGCCGGCGCCCCAGTCCCCGCCTGTCGGTCTCACCCACTGGCTGGGCCGGCGGTGATATTCGGCTTCCATGTCCAGGTAATGCGCAAATTCCCGGTTGCGCTGCACCAGCCCGAAACCAGCGGGATCGCGGTCGCGCAGGGAGGCTGCCCGCACGGCGCGCGGATTGCTCAGCGGTCGCCAGATCCACTCGCCCGCCCCGGTCAGCACCTGCAACCCCTCGGAATCATGAACGCGCGGCCTGAAGTCGTCGTGGTCGCGCCAACTCGCCTCACCGAAGAAGTACATGCTGGTGAGCGGCGCGACACCGAGCTTGCCGACGTCTGCACGGGCGAAAAGGTGCTTGTCCACATCCACCAGCACCTTGTCACCCACGATGAGGTCGAAACGGTAGGCACCGCTGACCGACGGACTGTCGAGCAGCGCAAGGATCGTGATCCGGTCGGCCTGCGGCTCCGGACGCACGAGCCAGAACTCGCGGAATGCCGGAAACTCCTCGCCTGATGGCGTCGCCGTATCGATTGCCAGTCCCCGCGTGGACAGCCCGTACACCTGGCCGGGACCCACAAGGCGGAAGTATGAGGCCCCGAGGAAGACCATCACCTCGTCCATGTACTCGGGGGTGTTCAACGGATAGTGCAGCCGGAAACCGGCAAACCCGTCAGCCCCGTCGCCCTCGCCCTCGAGCACGGCAGCCTCGGCATCATAGCGGAACAGCTCCTGTGCGAAAGGGACCGGACTGACGACCCCGGCCTCCAGCGTATTGATTCCGACCGGATGCGGGAACAGGAATCCGGGGTGAAAGAACTGCACCTCGAAGCGGCCGTGTTCGCGCCAGAGCGCTTCTTCCGGCCGGAACCGGATGGATCGGTACTGATCATAGGTGATGTCGCGCAGACCCTCGGAAAGCGAGGCGACCGGCGGTTCGTAGGGCGCGCCGGCCCGCTCTGCCGCCAGCGCGGTCACGTGCTCGAACAGGGACTCGGCGGTCCAGTCACCGTGATCCGAGGCCGTTGCGGACATTGTGGACAGGATCAGCAGCGCTGCGATCCCGAGGTGCCGAGCCCGGCGTTCAACGCGCCAGGCGAACGCTGCGCCGAAACCGAAGCCTTCGCGCCGCCATGCTTGCCTTACCCGCTGCGTCGCGCACCCTGTCCAACCCATAAACACCCCTCTGGCCGCATCAATCCTGCGCACAAAGGCCTCCGACAACTTTTCCGGCGGGAAGTTGTCGTTTCCGGGTGGCTGTGCCTTGAAAGTTGCCGCGGGGAACCGCCCGTAGCTCAGCGTTTCCTCAGCGCTCGGGTGGCGCGGCACGCACAGAGTCGAGGGGCGAGAAGGTCCGCTCGACCTCGAGATGCATCCCCCGGTGCCAGGCGTCAATCGCCTGGCCATACTGATCGAGCAACGTCGCCTCGAGCTCCGCCCGCAGCAGCGCGAGCCGCTCCTCCCAGTCGGCGATCAGCGCGTCCCGGTTGCGCCACTCGTCCGCGGAGAGGAGCGCCCAATCGGTCGCGACCCACGCGGCCCCGCCCACAGCCAGCGCACACGCCCAGGCGGCGGGCCCGGCGGCGGCACAGCCCAGTGCGCCGGCACCCGCGCCACCGGCCTTCGCCGCACCGCGTCCCGCGCCCTTCAGTGCCAGCGACCCACTGCCGGCCGCGGCCGCAGAGGAACGCAGCGCCAGGCGCGCCACCAGGGGGCCGGCGGCCCCAACCGAAGCCGCACCGGCAGAGCTCGCCGAGAGACGGGTGAGGAATTCACTGCTCCCGTGACCACCGAATTCTTCCGCCAGATCGTCGAGCAGGACGACCGCCGAGGGCTCCCCGGGCTCGCTGGCGGGCTTCGGCTCCCCCGCCATCAACAGCAATTCCTGCAGCCAGGCGGTCCGCAGCTCGCGCGCGCGGGCCGTCAGAAGGCCCTCCACCCGGCCTTCGATCGCACTGACCTCCCCGGCCAGCTCCTCGCCGCCGAGGATGAGTTCCACCGCCTTGTCGACGACCGGGTCCGCAGTGGCGAGTCCACCCCAGCGCAGGATCAGCAGCGAAAGGCGCGTATATTCGCCGCGCAGCGAGAAGTACCAGTCGGCATAGGCGGGCAGGCGCGCCGACAACCGTTCGAACAGGTCGTCGAGTTCGGACGCGACCAGCCGGGCCGCCGCGTCGCTTGCCTCGGCGGCCCCGCGGTCCGCGTGCCGCGCGGCTCGACCCTCGAGGTCGGCAGACTGCTCTGCAGGGAGCTGGAATCGCTGGCCCTGGATCACGATGCCGACTGCCGAGTCCGTCGCGAACAGACGGTCCCACGGCCGCTGATCGATCACCAGAACGGTCAACAGCGCGAGCCCCAGCACCACGCCCAGCACCCGGGCCGCGTTGCCGGCGATGCCGCGTCTTTGCACCTGCGTATTCACTGTCGGTGGCCTCCGGGGTGCCATTCGCGCCAGTGCAGCAGTGTGAGCACAGACGCGCATATCATCAGATAGGACCATACCACCAGCACGTCGGTTGCCACGAGCACCATCCAGCCGACGATCTGGAGCCCCGGTTCAATCAACCCGGGCAGCACCTGCTGTCCCAGCCACCAGGCCATTGCATCCTTCGCCGCGGCCAGTTGCATTAATGCTTGCAGCAGCCCGCTTGCCGCCTCCTGTCGTCCGGCCTCGGAAAGCATCGCTTCCGTGAGCGTCAGCCCGGCGAGCTCCGGATAGGTGCGAAACAGCGCCGCCGTCGCCAGCGCAAGGAACAGCAACCCGAGGTTGAGGGCGAGCGCCAGCCGCAGTGCCAGCATCGCACGGAAGCGCGGGACCGCATGGCTGGCGAGACGCCGGCTCCAGAACTCCCGCAGAAGCACCAGTACCGGCACGTTCAGCACCATTCCGAGCAGCAGGTGCGGAGCGTCCACCCGGGCCACGGCAACCACCAGGATCGCCGCCAGCGGAACTGCGCCCCCCAGCGCCATCAGCGCCATCAGCGGCCCACCACGAAGCCGCCGGTACCACGGACTTTCCACACGAAGTGCCCCGGCCAGGAAAATTCGCCTGCGCAGCACCAGCCGCAGCCAGATGCCCGCCGTCATGAACAGCGCCAGCCCGAGCACCAGGACGACGACCGCCGTATCGGTGAGCTGCACGGCGATCCGGCTCAGAACGATCAGGAAGACAGGTACGGCAAGCAACCAGAGCATGTCGTTAAGTGCGAGGCGCGTCTGCCGTGCGCCGGATGCCGTTGCCATCACGCTCACCCCGATCCCAGCACCAGACCCACCCAGAAAAGCGCGACCGGTATCAACAGCACCACGGATGCAAGGCTCGGCAGTGCTCCGCCCCGGACCATGTCGAGCACCCTCAGCCGATCACTGCCGAAAATGATCGCATTCGGGGGCGTTGCAACCGGGAGCATGAAGGCAGCGGAGGCCGCGAGCGCCACCGGCACGGCGAGGAGCAGCGGTGAGGTATCGGCCTGCAGCGCGAGTGCCGCGACCAGCGGCAGCAGGGTCGCGGCCGTTGCAGTGTTGCTGGTCACGTGGCTCAGGATCATCGTCAGCAGGATCACCCCGACCGCGAGGATCCAGAATGGCAGCTGTACGGCTGCATCGAGGGTTTGCGCCGTGAGCGCCGCAAGTCCACTGCTCTCGATCGCCGAGCCAAGACTCAGCCCGCCGCCAACCAGCACCAGGACGCCCCAGGGCAGGTCCCGCGTGTTCTCCCAGATCAGAAGATAGCGCTGTTCGGTGCGTCCCGACGGAAGAATGAACAGGGCGGCCGCACCGAGGACCGCAATCCCGGCATCGGTGAGTTCGATCGGAAACAGATCATTGAGCAGCGGGCGGAACAACCAGGCCAGCGCCACCAGCAGGAACACCACCGCGACGCGTCGTTCGGCCGAGGTCCAGCCACCGAGGTCCTCGCGCTGGCTGGAAAGCAGACCGTCGAGTCCGGTCAGGCGGATCCGGTGCACTCGGAACACCCAGTGCGTCAGTGACCACCAGGTGAACAGGAGCAGCGACGCGGAGATGGGCACGCCCATCACCAGCCACTGCACGAAACCGATCTCCAGATCATAGCGATCGTTCAGGAATGCGGCCGTCAGCGCGTTTGGTGGCGAACCGATCAGCGTTGCCATCCCACCGATGTTCGCCGCGAAGGCGATCCCGAGCAGCAGCGCCAGCGCAGGCCGCGATCCGGCCTCGCGGGTCTGTGCGTCCGTTTCCACCAGGTTGAGCACCGACAACGCGATCGGAAGCATCAGCGCCGCGGTGGCCGTGTTGCTGACCCACATGCTGAGACCGGCGGTGGCGAGCATGAAGCCGCCGATCAGCCGGTCCAGCCGGCTCCCGGAGAATTCCAGCACCGTCAGCGCCACACGCCGGTGCAGATTCCAGCGCTGCACCGCCAGTGCCACCGCGAAACCGCCGACGAACAGGAAGATCAGCGGGTTTGCGTAGGGGGCGGTCGCCTCGGCGATCGGCACCACCCCGAGCACCGGCAGCACGGCAACCGGCAGAGCCGCGGTCACCGGAATCGGCGCGGCCTCGGTGACCCACCAGGTGGCCATGAACAGGGTCAGTCCAAGGACCAGCCACGCGTCCGGTTCAAAACCGGCCGGCGGCGGCACCAGCAGGAAGAGCAGGAAAAGCAGCGGCCCAAGCCAGCGTCCTGCCCGCGCCATGGCGCCGCCCTCCGAAGAGGCTTGCCGGGTCGGACGCGGCGAATCGGTCATCGCGGGAAGCGGCAGGGAACGGATGGGTGAAACCGCGGGGACTGGCAGACAGACCCGTAACGTTGTCGGCGCACGGCCGCCTCAGCACGACGCGGTGGCCGCGCAGCCGGTGCTCCGGGATGTCGAGACGGGTACAGGTTCACGAAGGCTCCGGTGCTTCACGCGTCGACAGGTGGCATCATAAGAGATCGGCGTCGCCCTTTCGCTCGTGCCCTGCAACAAAGGCGAACAGCATTAAAGCCGAGCGAACACGTCGGGAATTGCATCCGGGATGGCGTATGACTATCGTACGCGATCCCCCAAGAACCCTGCGAGGCCTCGCAGACACCGTCAAGGAGATTCCGCATGGCACACGAACTGCCCGCACTGCCCTACGAGAAGAATGCACTGGAACCGCATATCTCCGCGGAGACCCTGGAGTTTCACCACGACAAGCACCATGCGACCTACGTGACCAAACTCAACGGCCTGTTGCCCGGCAGCGCATTCGAGAACGCCACCCTGGAAGAGATCGTCGAGAAGGCGCCGGCCGGTGGCATCTTCAACAACGGGGCGCAGGTCTGGAACCACACCTTCTATTTCAACTGCATGAGCCCCAACGGCGGCGGCGAGCCTTCCGGCAAGCTGGCCGACGCGATCAACTCGACCTTCGGGTCCGTCGACGCCTTCAAGGAGAAGTTCAACGAGCAGGCCACGGGCAACTTCGGTTCCGGCTGGACCTGGCTGGTGCAGAACCCCGACGGTTCGCTGGAGATCGTCAACACGTCCAATGCCGACAACCCGCTCCGCGCCGGCAAGACCCCGCTGCTGACCGTCGACGTCTGGGAACATGCCTACTACATCGATTACCGCAATCTCCGGCCCAAGTATCTGGAGGGTTTCTGGAACGTGGTCAACTGGGACTTCGTTGCCAGCCAGATGAAATAGTCCGACAATCGACAGGCATGGAGATACGTCTGGCCGTGTCTCCGCCAAGGGCCGGTGCAGCGCCTGACGGTGTCACCGGCCTTCTTCATTACGGAGACTTCGCGATGGCTGATGCCCTTCAGAAAACCTACAACCGGCTACCGGTCGCCTTCGAGCGCGGTGAGGGTGCGTGGCTGTGGGACACCGAGGGTCACCGCTACCTGGATGCCCTCTCGGGGATTGCCGTCTGCGGGCTCGGGCACGCCCACCCGAAGATCGCAGCCGCCGTTGCCGACCAGGCGCACACACTGATCCATACCTCCAACCTGTACCGGATTCCGTTGCAGGAGAAACTCGCGCGTCGCCTCAGTGCGTTGTCCGGCATGGATCAGGTCTTTTTCTGCAACTCGGGCGCCGAGGCCAACGAAGCCGCGATCAAGCTTGCCCGCCTGCACGGACACCGCCGGGGCATCGAACGGCCCCGGATCATCGTGATGGATGGCAGCTTTCACGGACGCACGATGGCCACACTGACCGCCACCGGCAATGCGCGCATCCAGCACGGCTTTGAACCCCTGCTCGAGGGCTTCGTTCGCGTCCCGTTCGGCGATTCGGCGGCGGTGGCCGAGTACCGCAACCATCCGGAAATCGCCGCGATCCTGGTCGAGCCCATCACGGGCGAGGGTGGCATCCGCATACCGCCGGAGGGATACCTGCGCGATCTCCGCGCGCTCGCGACCGAGAACGACTGGCTGCTGATGCTCGACGAAGTCCAGGCCGGTATCGGTCGAACCGGCCACTGGTTCGCGTTCCAGCACGAGGCCATGCTGCCCGACGTGCTCAGCCTGGCCAAGGGCCTCGGCAACGGCGTGCCGATCGGCGCCAGCCTGGTCGCCGGGCGGGCGGTCGACCTGTTCACGCCCGGCAGCCACGGCACCACGTTTGGCGGCAATCCGCTCGCCTGCCGGGCCGCACTCGCCGTTCTCGACGTGATGCAGGCCGAAGCCCTGCGCGAGGAAGCCGAGCGGGTGGGTGCCCGGCTCCTGCGCCTGTTCGAGGAGAGACTGGGTGACCGCCCCGAGGTGGTGGAGATCCGCGGCCGGGGACTGATGCTCGGCATCGAACTGGATCGCCCGGCCGGCGGCCTCGTGCGTGCCGCGCTGGAGCGGGGCCTGCTGATCAACGTCACTGCGGAGCGCGTGATTCGCCTGCTCCCGCCACTGATCATCGACGACGCGCAGGCGACCGAGATCGCCGACACGGTATCCGATATCGTGCTTGAGCTGATCAAAAAGGAAGAAAGACATAGGATTAGCGCATGACCCTGAGGCATTTTATATCATTGGCGGATCTGACCGGCACCGAAATTCGCCAGATCATCGAGCGCGCCATCGAACTGAAAGGCGAAACCCGCGCCGGAACCCACCACGACGGCATCCTGCGCGGCAAGGCGCTGGCGATGATCTTCGAGAAGTCCTCGACCCGCACCCGCGTGTCCTTTGAAGTGGGCATGCAGCAGCTCGGCGGGAACGCGCTGTTCCTGTCGCCGCGCGACACCCAACTCGGTCGCGGCGAGCCGATCGAAGACACGGCCCGCGTACTCTCGCGCATGGTCGACTGCGTGATGATCCGCACCTACGAGCACGAGAAGGTCGAGCGCTTCGCCAATTACGCCTCGGTTCCGGTGATCAACGGGCTTACCGACCGCGAGCACCCGGCACAGCTCCTTGCCGACCTCCAGACCTATTTCGAACATCGTGGCGAGATTCACGGCAAGCGCGTGGCCTGGATCGGCGACGGCAACAACATGTGCAACAGCTATATCCACGCAGCGCGGCTTCTCGGTTTCACGCTCGCCGCCGCCTGCCCGGAGGGTTACGATCCCGATCCGCAGATCAGCGCCGCTGCCGGTCCCGCGCTGGAGCTGGTTCGCGACCCGCGCCAGGCGGCGCGCGACGCCGATCTGGTCGTGACCGACGTCTGGGCCAGCATGGGGCAGGAGGACGAAAAAAGTGCCCGCCGGCAGGCCTTTTCGGGCTTCTTCGTCGATACCGGGCTGATGCGCCTGGCGCGACCCGATGCGATCTTCATGCACTGCCTGCCGGCACACCGCGAGGAGGAGGTCAGCACCGAGGTCCTCGAGGGAGCACAAAGCGTGGTCTGGGACGAGGCCGAAAACCGGTTGCACGCCCAGAAGGCCCTGGTCGAATTCCTGCTCGCGGCCTGAACGCCTGCGCGATGAGGGCCGGTGCGGTATACCGCACCTGGGGAATGGTTTACCCTCGCACCCTGCCCGCACCGCCGCCCTGCCCCGATGAACGACATCGATCTCGCCAACCCTGAACTCTACCTGAACCGCGAACTCTCGCTGCTGGAGTTCAACCGGCGAGTGCTGCAGCTCGCGCTCGACCAGGACTATCCGCTGCTGGAGCGCCTGCGCCTGCTGTGCATCTCCTCCACCAACCTCGACGAGTTCTTCGAGGTCCGTGTTGGCTCGCTGCGCCAGCAGGTCGCCCTGAACGTGCACACGCCGGGGCCCGACGGACTCACCGCATCGGAGCAACTGGCGAAGATCAGCGTGGTCGCGCACGAACTCGTTGCCGAGCAGTACCGCACCCTGAACGAGGTGCTGATTCCGGAACTGGCGGAAAAGGAAATCCGCTTCATCCGGCGGACGCACTGGAACGACGCCCAGCGGCGATGGCTGAAGGACTTTTTCCGGGAACAGCTCCAGCCCGTGCTCAGCCCGCTCGGGCTCGACCCGGCGCACCCGTTTCCGCGCATTCTGAACAAGAGCCTGAACTTCATTGTCACCCTGAAGGGCAAGGATGCCTTCGGTCGCGAATCCCGACGCGCGGTGGTACAGGCGCCGCGCTCCCTGCCTCGCGTGGTGCGCCTGCCGCGCGAGGTCGCCCGGGGTGACAATGATTTCGTGCTCCTGTCGTCGATCCTGCACGCCCATGTAGACGAGTTGTTCCAGGGCATGAAGGTGACCGGCTGCTACCAGTTTCGGCTCACACGCAATTCCGACCTCTTCGTGCGCGAGGAGGAAATCGACGACCTGCTCAATGCACTCGAGGGCGAACTGCCGCAGCGCAATTACGGTGAAGCGGTGCGCCTCGAGATCGCGGACAACTGCCCGGAGGACGATGCGCGGTTCCTGCTTGCCCAGTTCAAGCTGACCGGGAGCGAGCTGTACCAGGTGCACGGCCTCGTGAACCTGAATCGCCTGATCGCGGTGCATGACCTGGTCGAACGACCGGATCTCAAGTTCAGCCCCTTTGTCCCCAGCCTGCCGCGCTACCACAGCGCCGGCATCAGCATCTTCGAGGCCGTGCGCGCGCAGGAGATCCTGCTGCACCACCCGTACGAGTCCTTCATGCCGGTGATCGAATTCATCCGGCAGGCGGCGCGCGACCCCGACGTTCTCGCGATCAAGCAGACGCTGTACCGCACCGGGACCCAGTCCGAGTTGGTGGAGCTGCTGATCGAGGCGGCACAGGCGGGCAAGGAGGTCACCGTGGTCATCGAACTGCGGGCCCGGTTCGACGAGGAAGCGAACATCGAACTCGCGAACCGCATGCAGGATGCGGGCGTGCACATCACCTACGGCGTGGTCGGCTACAAGACGCATGCCAAACTGGCGCTGATCGTGCGGCGCGACAAGGACCGCATCACCCGTTACGCCCATCTCGGGACCGGCAACTACCACGCGGGCACCGCCAAGGCCTACACCGACTACGGCCTGCTCACCGCCGATCCGGTGATCACCGAGGACGTGCACCGGATCTTCCAGCAGCTGACCGGCCTCGGCAAGGTCTCGAAGCTGAAGGACCTGTTGCAGGCCCCGTTCACCCTGCACACCGCAATCGTGGAGCGCATCGAACGCGAAACCGCCCACGCCCGGGCCGGCCGGCCGGCCCTGATCGCGGCGCGCATGAACTCGCTGATCGAACCCGGCGTAATCCAGGCCCTCTACCGCGCCTCCGGTGCCGGCGTACAGGTTCGGCTGCTGGTGCGCGGCATCTGCTGCCTTCGGCCCGGCGTGCCGGGCGTCTCCGAGAACATCGAGGTCCGCTCGGTACTCGGGCGCTTCCTCGAGCACTCGCGCGTGTTCTATTTCGGCAACGACGGACAACCGGAACTGTACATGTCCAGTGCGGACTGGATGCCGCGCAACTTCTTCCGGCGGGTCGAGGCCGCCTTCCCCATCAAGGATCCCAAGCTGCGCGAGCGTGCTGCCGAGGAGTCGCTGTTCTGCTACATGCGGGACAATACCTCCGCCTGGGTCCTGCAGAAGGACGGCGGCTACCGGCGCCTGAGCCCGACGCCCGGCGAAGAGCCGTACTCGGCACAAAAGGATCTGCTGGAGCGTTTGGCGAACCGGTAAGACCCGGTACCCGGCACGATTCGCCCGGATCGGTTCGACTGACCGGTCCGCCTGAACCGGACGGGCGTGAACCCCCCCGCCTCAGGACGCCTTCAGGGTAAAACCCAGCTCCTTCAGCTGCGCGGCCTCGTGCTCGAGGTCGGCCGCGGTCAGCGGGTGTTCCGCGAGCCAGCCGTCCTCGAAGGCGATGCGGAGATTCTTGCCCGAGGCCGACATATCCTCAAGCGGCACCGGCGCATCGGTGCGTGAGCGGTGCAGCAGCACCGCAAGCCGCAACAGCACCGCCAGCCGCAGCAGCCGCTTTCGCCTCGCCTTCGGCAGATCCTCGAACAGACGCTCCTGCAGACGCCGGCGATGAACCCGCACCAGCAGCGCGAGCTCAGCCTGCTCCTGGCGCGAGAAGCCGGGCAGATCGGCATGGGTCAGCAGATACTCCCCATGCTTGTGATAGCGACTGTGCGCAAGGGCGAGGCCGATCTCGTGGAGTTCCGCGGCCCAGCTCAGCAGATCGGCGTCGGCATTGCCCAGGGCCCAGGTCCCCGAGACCCGTCCGAGCAGCCGCCGGGCCTGCTCCACTACCCGCTCGGCGTGCGCAGCATCGACCGCAAAGCGCTTGCGCAAGTGGTGGATCGTGCGCGCCCGGACGTCCTCGTGATGGAAACGACCGAACAGGTCGTGCACGACTCCCTCGCGGAGCGCCCCGTCGGAGGTCGTCATCCGCTCGATCCCGAGTGCGCGAAATGCACCGATGATCACGGCCAGACCGCCGACAATCACCGGGCGCCGGTCGTCGCTGAGCCCGGGCACGTTCAGGCGGTCGATCTCCCCCGCCTCGACCATCCGGGCACGCAGCGCCTCGAGCGATGGCAGACTCAGGCCGCGGCTCTTCTCCAGCCCGCACTCCTGCAGGATCCGGTCGAGCGCCAGCAGCGTTCCGGACGATCCCAGCGCCTGTTCCCACCCGAGCGCCCGATAGGCCGCCACGATCGGCTGCAATTCCAGTTGCGCATGCAGTTCCGCCTGCCGGAAACGTCGTGCATTGATCCGGCCATCGGGGAAGTGCAGGCTGCTGAAGGTGACGCAGCCCATCTGCAGGCTCTCCGCAAGTTGGGGCTCGAAGCGCTCGCCGATAATGAACTCGGTGCTGCCGCCACCGATGTCGATCACCAGCCGGCGGCCCCGATCGTCAGCGAGGGTATGGGCGACGCCGAGGTAGATCAGCCGTGCCTCTTCGCGTCCGCCGATGATCTCGACCGGGTGCCCGAGAGCTTCTTCGGCGTTCTCCAGGAACCGCCGCGAACCGCGCGCCTTGCGCAAGGTATTGGTGCCGAGCGCCCGGACGCTGCCGGGCGGCATCTCCCGCAGACGCTGCCCGAACCGCTCGAGGCAGGCCAGCGCGCGCGCCTGGGCGGCTGCGGACAGACGGTTCCGGTTGTCCAGACCACTCGCCAGGCGAACCGTCTCCTTGAGACGATCAACCATAATGACCTCGCCCTCGTGCCAGCGGGCCACGATCATGTGGAAGCTGTTCGAACCGAGATCGACGGCGGCAACCGTCTCGAAACCGTTGTGCTGTCTGCTCGCTGGCATCGCGTGTCCCTGCTGCTGTTCCGCTGTCCTGCTAGTGGGCCATATCGAACTTCCGGCGTGGCCCACTAGAGACGCCGAAGGCCATACTGGGGCAGTTTCCAGACCAGTTCCACCTTCCCGGGCACGATGTCGCCGGAGATCCGGAGCGCACAGGCCGCGCCCTTCTCCATCGGCACCGGGGCACGGCTGCCGGCACCGCAGAGCCAGTTACCCAACAGCGTGGAGAGGTCAGGCTCGTGACCGACGAGAATTGCGGTTCCGCCCGACGCCAAGCGGGGTTCCAGCCAGTCCGACAGCGCCCGGTGCCCCCACGGAGGTTCGAGCGCCTTGGGAGCCTCGGCCGGGCAACCAAACACTTCGGCGATACCCTGCGCGGTCTGCCGGGCCCGGGTGTAGGGACTGCTCCACACGTGATCGGGCGGTCCGATCAGACGGTACAGGCCCGCGGCAGCCGCCGCGTTGCGTTTGCGGCCCTCGCCGGTCAGGGGCCTTTCCCGGTCGGGCCGGGCGGTCTCGCGCCAGAAGCGTTCCGAATCGCCTGCCTGCGCGTGCCGCACCAGCACCAGCAGGCGCTCGCCCGGACCCGGAGCGGTCTTCTTCACCGGAACCTCCGGTGCGGCGGAATGAGGCGCGAAAGATTGATCGACATCGTTCGTTTCAAGCGCAGAAGGGCGCAGTGGCGCGAGTGCATTGCTCGGGCGGGAAAGCTACCATGAATCACACGCCGCGACCCACCCCGCGAGGTCAGCCATGTGCCGTCACGTCGCCTACATCGGCCCCGAACTGGCGCTGCAGGAGATCCTGTTCCTGCCGCCGCACGGCCTGGCACGACAGGCCTCTGACCCGGAGGAGCTGCGCTACGCGCGGCTGAACGCCGACGGCTTCGGCTTCGGCTGGTACGGCGAGGACGACACCGCCGTGGTCTACCGGCGGGCCGACCCGATCTGGCAGGATCCGAACCTCGTGCCGCTCGCCCGCAACCTTTACGCCGACCTTTGGCTCGCGGCCGTGCGCAGCGCCACGCCAGGATTCGGAGGCGACGTCGTCAACGCGCAACCCTTCGCGAACGGCGACCTGCTCTACAGCCACAACGGTCTGATCGACGGTTTTCGCCCGGACATCCGGCGCGAAATCCAGAATCTCCTGGAGCCGGAGGTGGAGACGGAGATCCTCGGATCCACGGATTCGGAGTACCTTTTCGCGCTGATTCGACAGTACCTGATCGACGACGCAGACCTCAGTCTGGAGGGTGCGGTGATGGAAGCCTTCACAACCCTCGAACCATGGATGGGGGCGGGCCGTGCACTGTTGAACGTAATCCTTACCGATGGCGACCGCCTGGTCGCCAGCCGCCATGCGATCAATGATCCCTGCCCCAGCCTCTACTACACCAGCGACGACGACGGCTTTCCGGAGGGTGCTGTGGTAATCGCCTCCGAGCCGCTAACGGAACGCGAGCGCTGGCGCAGTGTCCCGGAGGGCCACATTCTTGTAGTCGTCCCCGACGAACCGCCGGAATTGCTCGCGCTACGGTGAACCCGGGACGGCGCCTGGCACCCGGCGGTGACCGGTTCACTCGGGGCAGTTCAGGGGGCGAGCTGCAGCTTGATCCAGCCGTCGCCGACCTCCACCGATTCGATTCCGGCACCGAGCGCGCTCAGGGCGGTATCCTCGAGGAGATCGCGACCCTTGAATCCTCCCAGCCACGCGTCCGGCATCGGCACGCCAGCCAGACTGACGCCGAGCAGCCGGGCCTGAACCCGGTCATCCTCGGTCGTGAGCCGCAGCCCGGCCTGAACCCGGAGCCGTCGCCCGCCGAGCAGCGGCAGATCCTCCGGGACATCCACCAGAAAGTTCGCGGATACCCGTTCCGGCGAGAGGCGCACCGCGGCCCGGCCGGCCAGTGCAGGGTCGCGGGCGATCGCCGCATTCAGCTCACGCTCGGTGAACCGGAGAGACCGTTGTGCAGGGTCCTCTTCATACACCTCGGGAGCGAGTGCCGTCTCCGGATCGGGGGCTACACGCGCCGCGGGTTCCGAGGTCTCGGGGACGGCCCTGACCGAAGCGTCACGCAGCACGGCCAGCTTCTCGTTCAGCGTCTGCCGTTCCGCGGGCGACAGCGCCACCTCGGTCTCCCGCTCGACCTGCATCAGGTAGTAGATCCGCAAACCGGCCGCGATCAGCAGCACCGCCAGCAGCAGCACGAGGATCCATGGAAGGGGCGACGGGCGCCGCCGGTTTTCGGGGTTCTGTTCCAAGCAGGCGGGCTTCATGCAGTGACCGGCGGTTAACGGTAGCATAGAGCCGATCCATCGGCAGCGGAGCCAAACGCATGCACTGGGCATTCCTGTTCCTCACCGTCTTCCTGATCACGGGCCCTGCCCATGCCGAGCCGCTTCCATACAGTCCCGAAGCAGCTGCGGAACTCGGACCGGAGGAGCAGCGGCTTCAGGCGGAGAGACACCTCCAGCGCCAGCCGCCGGACGTGGTCGAGGCCCGCCGCTGGCTCGAGTCGGCTGCCGAGAGCGGCTCGGTCGAGGCTCTGGGCGAGGTCGGCTGGCTCTATGAACAGGGCCTCGGCGTCGAGCCGGATGTCGGCAGGGCGCTCGAGTATTACCGGGAGGCCTACGAGGCCGGCGAGAATGAATACGGACTGCGGATCGGCTGGATGTACGTTCAGGGCATCGGTGTGGAACCCGATCGCGGCGTGGCCGAGGCCTGGTTCCGGCGGGTCATCGAAGAGCGGAACGACAGTGCCGCACGTCTTGCGCTGGCGTCCCTGCTGGTTTCCGATGCACTGGCCGGCCTGCGGCCGGAACGCGGCACCGAGGCCCGCGATCTGCTGGTTCAGGCCCTCGAGGACGGAGAAACTGACGCCGCCTTCTACCTTGCCCGGATGTACATGGAAGGCATCGGCAACCTGCCCGCCGATCCGGAGAGGGCCGTTCATTTCGCACGGATCGGCGCCGAAACGGGTCATCCCGACATGCAGGCCTGGCTCGCTTCCCTGCACGCGAGTGGCGAACTGGTCCCACAGGATCTCGTCGAGGCGCACAAGTGGGCCAGCCTCGCGGCGGCCGGAGGCAACCAAACCGGGGAGCAGCTGCGGCGACAGATCGCAGCGGAGCTAAGCGATAACGAGCTGCGCGAGGCCCGACGCCGTGCGTTTCAGTGGCTGAATGACCGATAGAATGCGCGCGACGGCTGTGACGACCGCAGCCCGCCAGCTTTCCCTGCAGACAGAGGATCCCTCGCGATGATTGAAATTTCCGGCCTTCTCGGTCTCGTCCTGCTGGTCCTGGTCATCTGGGCGATCGTCAGTACCGTCCAGAGCAACGCCTCCACGGCCGCCAAGGTGATCTGGATCGTGATCCTGGTGCTGCTTCCCCTGCTCGGCTTCATCCTCTGGCTGATCTTCGGACCCCGTTCGGGTCGCTAGCGCGCTAGCGATCCGGGATGCGGTCCGCGTCCTCGTTCATCCGCCGCAACTGCGCGGCACGGCCAGCAGGGATGTCCCGCCAGTCGAAGCGCCAGCCCCAGTTGCCCTCGGTTGTGCCCGGCTTGTTCATGCGGTGCCTGCCATCGAGCGCCAGCGCATCCTGCATCGGGAATATCGCTACTCGCGCCGGTGACTCCAAGGCCGCACGGATCAGCGGCCAGGGCATTTCTCCGTCGGGCTCCCCGAGTCTCTCGAGTACCGCCTGACGAGCGTCCGGAGACAGGGACTCGAACCAGCCCAGCGTCGTATCGTTGTCGTGGGTGCCGGTATAGACGACCCCAAGCTCCTCGTGATTGCGGGGCAGATAGGGGTTGTCCTCGCCGCCGTCGAAGGCAAACTGCAGGATCTTCATTCCCGGAAGCCCGAAGCGCTCGCGCAAAGCCGTCACCTCCGGCGTTATTACGCCCAGATCCTCGGCGAGCAGCGGCAGCTCCCCGAAACGTTCCAGCAGGGCATCGAAGAACGCCGCACCCGGACCCGGCTTCCATTCCCCCCCGATCGCGGTCGGCTCATCCGCCGGGATCGACCAGTAGGCCTCGAACCCGCGGAAATGATCGATTCGCAGCGCGTCCAGTTCCTCCAGCGCCCACTCGATCCGCCGCATCCACCACGCGTAGCCCGTTTCCGCCATGAAATCCCAGCGGTAATGGGGATTGCCCCAGCGCTGCCCCGTCTCGGAGAAATAGTCGGGCGGCACGCCCGCGACAGTCCTTGGCTGGCCGTCCGCGTCGAGATCGAAGTTCTCCGGATTTGCCCAGACGTCCGCGGAATCGTGTGCCACGAAGATCGGCATGTCTCCGAGCAGAAGAATGTCGCGGCTGTTCGCCTCCCGTCGCAGCCGGGTCCACTGCCGAAAGAACACGAACTGCGCGAAACGGACCGCGTCCAGAGCTTCCGCGGCTTCGGCGCGAAGCTGCTCGATACGGCTCCGCTCGCGGTGCAGCAACGGTGCGGGCCACTCCCACCACGGGCGGTCCCCCTGAAGCTGCTTGATCACCACGAACAGAGCGAAATCTTCGAGCCAGTCGCTCTGGGCCTCGACGAAGGCCTGGTATTCCTCCCACGCGCTGTCCTCTGTGGACTCGAGAGTGCGGTGCGCCTGGGAAAGTGCTTCCGGGGTGGACATCCCGGCGGCGCTCGGGGGCAGCCATCCGTCGCGGACCATTTCCTCAGGGTCGATCAGGCGAGTGTCGCCGGCGAAGGCCGAAATACAGGCGTAGGGTGACCCGTCCCTCTGGGGCGGATTGAGCGGCAGCACCTGCCAGAGGCTGACTCCGGCCGCCTCGAGCCAGTCCAGGAAACGCAGTGCCTCGGCCCCGATCCGGCCAACCGGGCCCGGACCCGGCAGCGAGGTGGGGTGCAGGATGATCCCGGAACGGCGCTTGTCGAGCAGCCGGTTTGCTGGCCGGTTCGCAGTCATGAGTGCGCCTGGCCTCGACGCATCGTGCCGCCAGCCGCCTGCTCACCGCCCCCGGTGGACAACACCAGCGAGAGCGACTCCGGCACCGGAAGCCCGGCGCGCTGGTACAGCACGGCCAGATGCCGACGGTACAGGGTTTCGAAGTCGCTCACCGAGCCGGCCGGATTATAGCCGCCGAACCACCAGCACCAGTCCGAGCCCTCGCAGGTCGCCAGCTGTTCGATCACGGCCTCGCGATCCAGCTCCGGATGCTGTTGTAACGCGATGTCCACCGCCTGCTTCGCCTCGATCAGCCGGTCCCAGCCCGAATTCTTGTCCGGATCACCGATCCAGGTCGAAAAGGTGCCGTAGACCCAGCTCCCGGCCACCAGGCCGGGCAGCTCGGCCACTTCGCCGGTGGAGCGCGCACAGACATCGGCAAAGGTTCGCAGCCGGATGCGGGGGTGTCCGGCCAGTCGCCCGTAGAGTTCGTGGAGGAAATGGAAGCCGTTTTCCGGGTAGTACTCCCAGGCGTTCTCGCCATCCAGAATCACCGACACCACGCCGCCGGGCGGCGGCGCGTCCACGATATTCTCGAGGTGATGCACGAAGTCACCGACTGCATCGCGGGCATGCCAGTCCGCGTAGCGGAAGCCGATCGCATCGGAGAGCCCGTCGTCGCGGAAGAACGCGAGCAGGCGCGTGCCCGTGAGCCGATACGGCTGGTGCAGCCACCCGTCCCTGGGCGCCTGTTCTTCGTCGGGCACGGCCTCCGCGTCGAGCGCGGCGGCGAGGCTGTTCGCAAGCACCGTCTGGCCGCTGGCGGCCCACCGGATACCGTACTCGTCAAGCAGTTGCAGCGTGGCGGTACTCACTGCGCCCTCGGAAGGCCAGCAGCCTTGCGGGCGAAAGTTGAAGTGTTGCTCGAAGACTTCCAGGCCCCGTTCGATGTGCCAGCGCACTCGTGCTTCCCCATCCGGGTAGGCGGTATGCTCGGGCAGAAGCACCTCCGGCATGGCTTCCCGTGCGGACTCGACGTCCAGCAGCAGCGGCATGATCGGGTGGGCATAAGGCGTGAACGAGAGTTCCACCCGCCCGGATTCCGCAAGTTGCCGGTAGCGCGGAATGATGTCCGAAAGCACGTACCCGATCAGCTCCAGCAACTGGTGCCTTGTGCCGGCATCGTAGCCGTTCTCCTCTGCCAGCCACCGCTGCACCTCGGGATTATCGCGGCGCACGGTGGCTCCGAGCCACGCCAGGTGATAGCAGGTCGCAAGATCGAGAAAAAACGACGGCGCGAGGTGGCGCAGCAAAGCCGGATTCTCCTGAGCCTGCCGGGCGATCGCGGCCAGACTCCGGAACAGCGGGAAGGGCTCGATCATCCGCGGCTCATGCGCGCGCAGACAGACACGGATGATTTCGGCGCGCGCCTCGGCGTCCCTGGGCACCGTCTTCGCGGTCAGGAGCGAGAGGGTCGGATCGGGTATCGGGCGCCCGTGCTCGAGATGGGCCGAGACGTGACGCGCATAGTCGGCGATCTGCTCGAGGAGGATCGGCGCGAAATTGATCACGGCCCGGGCGTCGGGAACGGCCTCGAGATGCGCGGCCATGTCCGAATAGTCCTTCAGCGCGTGCAGGTAGGTCCAGGGCAACGCGTACTGCCCCTCGCCGTGCTCGAAGTACTGCGGCTGGTGCATGTGCCAGCACAGTACGACGTCGATCGGAGCCGCCTCGCGGCCAGGTTCCGCGCGTTCAGCGGACATAACGCGAAAGCTGTCCCAGCATCTCCGGCGTGACCACACGGACACCCCCCGGGGAGATGAAGAAGTGCCTTGCGTCTTCCTCTTCATCCACGCCGATGCGCAGACCGTCCGGGATCTCGCAGCCCCGATCGATCACGCAGCGCCGGATCTCGCAGTTCTCGCCAACGTGCACGCTCGGCAGAATCACCGAGTCGTGCACGCGCGATCCTGCGTTCACCTGGACATCGGAGAACAGCAGCGAGTGCCGCACGGTACTGCCCGAGATGATGCAGCCGCCGGAGACCATCGAATCAATCGCCATGCCGCGCCGGTCGTCGTCGTCGAACACGAACTTCGCCGGCGGCCATTGCTCCTGGTAGGTCCAGATCGGCCACTCGCTGTCGTAGAGGTTCAGCTCCGGCGTCACGCCGATCAGCTCCAGGTTTGCCCTCCAGTAGGAATCCACCGTGCCGACGTCGCGCCAGTAGGCCTGCACGCCCTCCCGCTCGTCGCGGAAGGGGTAGGCCATCACCCGGTACCGGTCGATGATGCTCGGGATGATGTCCTTGCCGAAGTCGTGGTTCGAGCGGCTGTCGTCCGCGTCCCGGATCAGACGTTCGAACAGAAACCCGGTATTGAAGACATAGATGCCCATGGATGCCAGTGCGGTGTTCGGGTGACCGGGCATCTCGGGGGGATCCTGGGGCTTTTCCAGGAAGGCGTTGACGCGATTGTTGTCGTCCACACCCATCACTCCGAACGCTCGCGCACTCTCCCTGTCGACCTGCAGGCAGCCCACTGTCATGTCGGCACCGCTCTCCACGTGGTAGGCGATCATCTGCCCGTAGTCCATCTTGTAGATGTGGTCGCCGGCCAGGATCAGCACATATTCGGGGCCGTGCTGCCGGATGATGTCGATGTTCTGGTACACCGCGTCGGCAGTCCCGGCGTACCAGGACGTCTCGATCCGTTGCTGCGCCGGCAGCAACTCGATGAACTCCCCGAATTCGCCGCGCAGAAAGCTCCAGCCGCGCTGCACGTGCTGGATCAGGGAGTGCGCCTTGTACTGGGTCAGAACCCCCACCCGGCGGATTCCGGAGTTGATGCAGTTCGACAGCGGAAAATCGATGATCCGGAACTTCCCGCCGAACGGAACCGCCGGCTTGGCGCGCCAGAGGGTGAGGTGCTTGAGCCTGGAGCCACGGCCGCCCGCGAGGATCAGGGCAAGGGTCTCCCGGGTCAGACGGCTGACGAAGCGCTGGGGTTGCGGATTCATGCGATAATCCTTTCGTCCATTCAATTGTCAGTTGTCCGCACCGTACTGGACCGGTTTTCGAGCCTGTCGGTTTCGTCGGGGCGGGAATCCAGGTGAGCCACTTCAGTATGACAACAGCCGTTAACAAATGCATCCGCCCATTGGCAGAGGAGCTGAACCGTCTGGTGCAGGCGCGCTGGCACAACCCGCACCGGCTCCTTGGACGCCATGCCCTCGATCATGAAACGGTCTGTTTCCGGACCTTCCTGCCCCGCGCTGCAAATGCCTGGCTGCTGACCGGGGTCGAGTCCGGAGACCGCCCGCAGAAGGAAAGATTGACGCCGTATCCGGAGACTCCGGGGCTGTTCACCTGGACCGGGCCGCTCGCAACCTGCCCGCTGCATCCCACGGTACTTTACGAGGAGCCTGACGGACACGCGTTACAGTTTGTTGATCCCTACAGCTTCCCGCCCAGCATTTCGGACTTCGACCTGCACCTCTTCGGCGAAGGACGCCACTGGCACGCGCACCGGATGCTCGGTGCTCACCCGGAGACCCGGGACGGCATCAGCGGCGTGCGCTTCGCAGTCTGGGCCCCGGCCGCCGAACGCGTCAGCGTCGTCGGAGATTTCAATCACTGGGACGGCCGCATGCACCCGATGGCAGTGCACGGCTCCAGCGGCGTCTGGGAGATTTTCATTCCCGGTCTCGGCAACGGCATCCTGTACAAATACGAAATACGCAACCGTGACACCGGTAGCGTTTTTGTTAAAACAGACCCTTATGGCGCTTTTTTTGAGCTCCGACCAAACACTGCGAGCCGCGTCTTCGGCCAGTCGGGTTACGTCTGGAGCGACGAGTCCTGGCTACACCGGCGGGACCCCTACGCATGGAAAGAGCGCCCGATGAGTATCTACGAGGTACACCTTGGCTCGTGGCAGCATGGTGAAGGCGGGCGATCGCTGACCTACCGCGAGCTGGCAGAACGGCTGGTTCCCTACGTGCGCGAACAGGGCTTCACGCACATCGAACTGATGCCGATCACCGAGCACCCCTTCGATGGGTCCTGGGGTTATCAGAGCACCGGCTTCTTCGCGCCCACCTCCCGCTTCGGTTCTCCTGACGACTTCCGCTTCTTCGTCGATCGCGCGCATCAGGCCGGCATCGGCGTGCTGCTCGACTGGGTGCCCGGGCACTTCCCGAAGGACAGCTTCGCCCTCGCCCGCTTCGACGGCACCGCACTGTACGAACACGAGGATCCGCGCCGTGGCGAACACCGCGACTGGGGCACCCTGATCTTCAACTACGGACGTTCCGAAGTCCGCAATTTCCTGCTCTCCAGTGCACTGTGCTGGCTCGAGGACTTCCACATCGACGGGCTGCGCGTCGACGCGGTCGCGTCGATGCTCTACCTCGACTATTCCCGGCAACCGAACGACTGGATCCCGAACGAGCGCGGTGGCAACGAGAACCTCGAGGCGATCGCCTTCCTGCACGAACTGAACCGCACGGTGCAGACCCGCCACCCCGGCGTGCTGATGATCGCGGAGGAATCCACGGCCTGGCCGGGCGTGAGCCGCCCCCCGGAGAGCGGTGGCCTCGGCTTCACCATGAAGTGGAACATGGGCTGGATGCACGACACCCTCGCCTACTTCAAGCTGGACCCGGTCCACCGCGCGCACCATCACAACCAGCTCACCTTCGGGATGCTTTACGCCTACAGCGAGAACTTCGTGCTGCCCTTCTCGCACGACGAAGTGGTACACGGAAAGGGCAGCCTGCGTGGCCGCATGCCCGGCGGCGAGTGGCAGCAGCATGCGCAGCTGCGGCTGCTCTACACCTATCAGTGGACCTACCCCGGGAAGAAGCTGCTGTTCATGGGCCAGGAGTTCGGGCAGGGCATGGAGTGGAACGAGGCCGCGCAACTCGACTGGTACGTGCTCGACTACCCGCTGCACAAGGGGCTGCAGGCGCTCGTACGCGACCTGAACCGCATGTACCGCGACGAGCCGGCGCTGCACGCCCGCGAGTTCGAGTCCGAGGGCTTCGCATGGCTCGACTGCGACGACGCCGCGCGCTCGGTACTGAGCTATGTCCGCTACGGGGCCGAGTCGGCGGCCATCGTGATCCTGAATTTCACACCAGTGGAGCGCTTCGGCTACGAGGTCCCGGTGCCGCACGGCGGCCGTTGGCGTGTACGCCTGAACACCGACTCCGAATTCTACGGCGGCGCCTCGCGCGGCTCGGAGGCCGGCACGGCCGAGATGCGTCCCCATCGCGGATTCCCGGCAACGCTGCGCCTCGACCTCCCGCCGCTGGCAGCGCTGATCCTCACCCCGGAGTGATGGCGTGTCGCATGCCGCCAGGCGGGTGCGCACCGGGCCTTCACACTGCGCGCCCGCCACTGGTATCATAGCGGGATTGGGGCGGTAGCTCAGCTGGGAGAGCGTCGCGTTCGCAATGCGAAGGTCGGGAGTTCGATCCTCCTCCGCTCCACCAAGGGTTCAATGAAAACAGGCACCTACGGGTGCCTTTTTCATGTACCCATCCAGGTATCCAACCAATGAAAAATGCTTGAAGGGCAGCCGGAGCTCTTCCCCGAACCGGACGCGACCGCTTCGTGAGTCCCTGCCCGTCGACCACCACCTGGGCACAAATCCCCCGGGCGCGGACCCCGGTCGGATGGTCCCCGTCAGGCAGGTGCTCTTGCCCGGTCCCTATCCAGCACCTCACGGCGCTCCTGGTGACCCAATTTCCAACGGTTCACGCCCTCGCATCGACGGCCCTCGTCGTCTCCGCAGGAAATATTGAACGGAATATTGATGCCCGTTGCTGAAGTGGCTAACCTTCGATGCTGCAGCGCACCAATCGCGGCTAGTGAGGTTCCGGCAGCCCGGATACCCGCCGCAAACTCCGGTCGTCCATCAACCATACCGCAACCCGCCTCAGCCTGGGGATCGCCATGAACACCATTCATACCCCGCACACGGATCCCTCCTACGACATCCTGCGTTCCGACTACCTGCACCTGCGCTCGATCTTCGCGCCCCGGTCCATCGCGCTCATCGGCGCCACTGACCGCCCCGGCAGCGTAGGCCGAACGCTGTTCTGGAACCTGCTCAGCCACCCCTTCGGCGGCACGGTCTACCCGGTCAACGCAAAGCGTCGCAGTGTCCTCGGCATCCGGGCCTACCCGTCGATCGCGGAAGTGCCGGAACCGGTGGATCTTGCGATCGTGGCAACGCCGGCACCCACCGTACCCGGTGTGATCCGGGAATGCGTCGCAAACGATGTGCGCGGCGCAATCGTGATCTCGGCGGGCTTCCGCGAGGCTGGGCCCGAAGGCCTTGCGCTGGAGGACGAAATCCGCCAGGCACTGCGGAACAGCGCGCTGCGCGTGATCGGGCCGAACTGCCTGGGGGTCATGAGCCCGCGCACCGGATTGAATGCGACCTTCTCCGGCGTGATGGCCCAGCCGGGCCACGTCGCCTTCATCAGCCAGAGCGGTGCGGTCGGCACCGCCGTGCTGGACTGGAGCCGCCGCGAGAACGTGGGCTTCAGCAACTTCGCATCGATCGGCTCCATGCTCGACGTGAACTGGGGCGACCTCATCTACTATCTCGGGGACGACCCGAACACCCGCAGCATCGTCATCTACATGGAAAGTATCGGGGACGCGCGCCCGTTCCTCTCCGCGGCCCGCGAGGTGGCGCTGACGAAGCCGATCATCGTGATCAAGGCGGGCCGAACGGAGGCCGCGGCCAAGGCCGCAGCCTCCCACACCGGCTCGCTCGCAGGCAGCGACCGGGTGCTCGACGCCGCATTCCGACGCAGCGGCGTGCTGCGCGTGGATTCCCTCGCGGAGATGTTCGACGTGGCGGAGGTACTCGCCAAACAGATCCATCTGCCGCAGGGCCCGCGCCTGACCATCCTGACCAATGCCGGCGGTCCCGGCGTCCTCAGCACGGACGCGCTGATCCAGGGCGGGGGCGAACTGACCCCGCTGGACGACAGCACGATCGGCGCTCTGGACGAGGTGGTGCCGGCGCACTGGAGCCATGGCAATCCCATCGACATCCTTGGAGACGCGGACCCGGAACGGTATGCACTGGCCTTCGAACGCGCTGCGGCAGATCCCAATGCCGATGGCATCCTGGTGATCCTGACCCCGCAGGCCATGACCGATCCGACCCGTACGGCGGAGTTGATCAAGTGCGAGGCCGAGGGCCTGAAAAAGCCGGTCCTCGCAAGCTGGATGGGTGGCGCCGAAGTCTTTCCCGGCACCAGCCTCCTCAACCAGGCGCGCATTCCGACCTACTCGCAACCCGATGCCGCCGCGCACCTGTTCAACCTGATGTGGCGCTATCACCGTAACCTGAAGGCCCTGTACGAGACCCCCACACTCGCGATGGGCCGGAAGGAAATCGGCGTCGCCCAGGGCCGTGTTCACCAGTTACTGGAGACGGCGCGGGAGAGCCGGAGGACGCTGCTCACGGAGTTCGAGTCCAAGACCTTGCTCCAGACCTACGGCATTCCAATCGTCGAGACGCGCCTGGCTGCCACCGCCGAAGAGGCCGTCCGGCAAGCCCGCGACATCGGCTACCCGGTGGTGCTGAAACTGCACTCGGAGACGCTGACCCACAAAACCGACGTGGGGGGCGTGCGCCTGAACCTGACCGATGCCGAAGCGGTGACCGAGGCCTTTCACCGGATCCAGTCATCCGTCGCCGAACTCGCCGGAGCGCATCACTTTCAGGGCGTGACCGTGCAACCCATGGTAAATCGCGACGAAAGCTACGAACTGATACTCGGCAGCAGCCCGGACCCCCAGTTCGGACCCGTGCTGCTGTTCGGCGCGGGTGGCCAGATGGTGGAGGTACTGCGGGACACCGCCGTCGCCCTCCCGCCGCTGACCACCACCCTCGCCCGCCGGTTGATGGAACAGACGCGAATCCACGAAGCGCTGAAGGGCGTTCGCGGCCGTCCGGCCGTCAATCTGGCCCAGCTCGAGAACCTTTTGGTGCGCTTCAGTCAACTGATCGTCGAGCATCCGGAGATCCGCGAGGTCGACATCAACCCCCTCCTGGCCTCGCCGGACGCCGGGAATGGAGGGGACACCATCAGCGCGCTGGACGCGCGCGTGCTGCTGCACGACCCCGACCTTGATCTCTCCAGCCTGCCGCCGCTGGCCATCCGCCCGTATCCGGCGCAATACATCTCTGACTGGACGCTGAACGACGGACGCCGCGTCACGATCCGACCGATCCGTCCGGAGGATGAGCCGCTGATCGCGGCGTTCCACAAAACACTCTCGGAGCGAAGTGTCTATCTGCGCTACTTCCACATCATGCAGGTGAGCCAGCGTGTCACACACGAGCGGCTCACCCGGCTCTGTTTCACGGACTACGACCGGCAGATGGCGCTGGTTGTGGTCTACCGGGACCCCGCCGACGGAGAGCGGCGAATCCTCGGCGTGGGACGCTGGAGCCGCCTGCACGACAGCAGCCACGCGGAATTCTCGATGCTGATCAACGATTCGGACCAACGGCAAGGTATCGGGACGGAGCTGCTACGGCGTCTCACGGACATCGCACACGAAGAGGGCATCGTACGCATCACCGCCGACATCCTTGCCGAGAACGTCGGGATGCAGCGGGTCTGCCGCAAGGTGGGCTTCCGGCTGGACCCCCCGGAAGAGGGCACCGTTTTCGCCGAGATCCTGCTACGGGATCGTCGCGCCGAGCACAGAGGCTGACCCGCTCCCCCGAGTGCCTGCCGCCCGCCCCTCAGAGACCACGCGGCGGGCTCGGTGGATTCGGGGTCTGCAGGCTCGGGGGGAGGCGGGAGCTCCCCATCAGCCAGGTATCGATCTGGCGGGCGACGTCGCGGCCCTCGCCGATAGCCCAGACGACAATCGACTGGCCGCGGCTCGCGTCCCCGGCCACGAACACGCCGGGGATCGACGACATCTTCCGCGCGTCACTGTCGAGCACCTTGCGCTCCGTGACCGCAAGGCGGTCGTCCTGCAGCGGATCGACCTCCGGCCCCTCGAAGCCGATCGCGATCAGCACGAGGTCAACCGGCTGTTCAATCCCGCTCTCGAGCACGATCTTCTCGGTCCGGCGGCCGTGCCGATCGCGCTTCCAGTCGACCCGTTCGAAGTCGATCCGGTCCACATGTCCATCGTTGTCCGTATCGACAAAGCCGGCGACGTTCAGGCTGAAGGCCTCCTCCCCGCCCTCCTCGATCGCATAGGTCCGGCGGTAGGTCTGCGGTTGCTGCGGCCACGGGTTGCCCTCGGGACGCGCCTCCGGCGCACGCGGATTGATGCTCACCTGCACCACCTCTTGCGCACCCTGGCGATGCGCAGTGGCGACACAATCGGCACCGGTGTCGCCGCCGCCGAGCACGACCACGCGCTTGCCGCGGGCATCGGCGACGCCAGCCACCGGCCGACCGGCCTGCCGCCGGTTCTCTGCGGTGAGGTATTCCATTCCGAACAGGATGCCCTGCAGGTCACGCCCCGGCACCGGAACGTCGCGTGGCCGCAGCGCACCGATCGCCAGACACACCGCATCGAAGCTCTCCTGAAGCTCCGGGAGTGACACATCGACACCGACATTCACGCCGGCCCGGAACTCGATGCCCTCGTCGCGCAACTGCTGCACACGGCGCGCCACCATATGCTTGGCGAACTTGAAATCGGGAATGCCGTAGACCATCAGGCCCCCGATCACGTCGTCGCGTTCGAAGACGGTCACCGCGTGCCCCGCACGATTGAGCTGCTGTGCGGCGGCGAGCCCCGCCGGCCCGCTGCCGACGATCGCTACCCGCTTCCCGGTCCGCTGCGTCGGCGGACACGGCACGATCCAGCCCTGCTCCCACCCCATGTCGACGATGGCGCGCTCGATGTCCTTGATGGTCACCGCGTCATCGTTGCTGGCCAGCGTGCAGGCCGGCTCGCACGGCGCCGGACAGGTGTAGCCCGTGAACTCGGGAAAATTGTTGGTCGCGTGCAGCCGCGCCAGCGCCTCCTCCCAGAGACCACGGTGGACGAGATCATTCCACTCCGGGATCAGGTTGCCGATCGGGCAGCCGCCCATGCAGGTCGGCACGCCACAGTCCATGCAGCGCTGGCCCTGGTTACTCAGCTCCTGGCGGTCCCAATCGAACGCGTAGATCTGCCGATAGTCGCGCGTGCGCGAGCGGGTGTCCCGGTAGCCGATCGTCCGCCGCGGGTGGAGCAGAAATCCGTCGGGGTGATTTTCTGACATGGCTCGCGTCCTCATGCAGCCCGTGGTGGAGGCGCCACGCGGATATCCCGGCCGGTGGCGAGGTGCTGTGCCACCGCATCGGCGTAGGCGTCAGGCACCACCTTCACGAAGGTCTCGAGCGACCGTTCCCAATCGTCCAGGATCCGGGCGGCCAGATGGCTGCCCGTGTAGCTGACATGGTTCTCCAGCATCCGCCGCAGCAGCTCGCGGTCGCGCGCATCCCGGATCGGTTCAACCCGCCGGCCATTGGGGTTCAGATACCGCGAGGCGAGCCCCTCCGTGTCGAAGATGTAGGCCTCGCCGCCGCTCATCCCGGCGCCGAAGTTCCGGCCGATCGGCCCGAGGATTACCGCCACCCCACCGGTCATGTACTCACAGGCGTGGTCGCCCACCCCCTCGATGACGCTCAGCGCCCCCGAGTTGCGCACGCAGAAGCGTTCGGAACCACGGCCATTGAAGTAGGCCTCGCCCCCGGTCGCGCCAAACAGCGTGACGTTGCCGACGATCGAGTTCTCGGCGGCAGCATAGCCGGCGTCCGGCGGCGTGCGCACGCTGATCAGTCCACCCGAGAGCCCCTTGCCGGCGTAGTCGTTCGCATCCCCGACGAGATGCAGCGCGATTCCCCGGCACAGGAAGGCGCCGAAACTCTGACCTGCAGTGCCTGTGCAGCGCACCGCGATGGTGCTCGCCGGCAGGCCCTCGGCGCCGTAGCGGCGGGTGACCTCGTAGCTCAGCAGCGTGCCGAAGGTCCGGTCGCGGTTGCTCAGCCCGACCTCGACCTCCACCGGCCGCCCCGCCTCCAGCGCCGGTCGGGCCTGTTCGATCACCGTGTGATCGATCTTCGTATCCAGGCCGTGGTTCTGCGCGCGGGTTCGGCGCGGTGCATCCTCGGAACTGCTCCGTCGCAGCAGTTCCGAGACGTCCGGCCGGACACCCTTGGGGTGCACGACCTGCTGCGGCCGCAGACGCTCGACCCGGCCGATCATCTCGTCCATGGTGCGGAAACCGAGAGCGGCCATGTGCTCGCGCACCTCCTCGGCAACGAAACGCATGTAGTTGACGACATGCTCCGCGCGCCCCTGGAAGCGAGCGCGCAGGCGCGGATCCTGCGTGGCGATCCCGACCGAACAGGTGTTGCAGTGACACTTGCGCAGCATGATGCACCCGAGGGCCACCAGTGGCGCTGTCCCGAGGCCGTACTCCTCGGCCCCCAGCAGGGCCGCGATCACCACGTCACGCCCGGTCAGCAGCCCGCCGTCCGCGCGCACGGTGATGCGCGAGCGCAAACGGTTCGCCTGCAGCACCCGCTGGGTCTCCGCGAGCCCGAACTCCCAGGGCGCGCCGGCGTGCTTGATCGACGTCTTCACCGAGGCCCCGGTGCCACCGGAGTCCCCGCTGATCAGCACCGCGTCGGCACGGGCCTTGGCCACGCCGGCGGCGATGGTGCCGACGTTGGCCTTCGAGACCAGCTTCACATGGATCTCGGCGTTCGGATTGGCACACTTGAGGTCGTGGATCAGTTGCTGGAGGTCCTCGATGGAGTAGATGTCGTGATGCGGGGGCGGGGAGATCAGGCCGACCCCCGGCACCGTAAACCGCACCCGCGCGATGCCTTCGTCCACCTTGCCGCCAGGCAATTCGCCGCCCTCCCCGGGCTTGGAGCCCTGGGCCATCTTGATCTCGATCTGCTTCGCCTGCGCCAGGTAGTGCGCGGTAACCCCAAAGCGCCCGCTCGCCACCTGTTTCATCGAGCACTCGCGGTCGGTGCCGAAGCGCTCGACCTGTTCTCCGCCCTCGCCGGTGCCGGACTTGCCGCCGACCCGATTCATCGCGATCGCGAGCGCCTCGTGGACCTCCTGGCTCAGCGCACCAAACGACATCGAGCCAGTGGAGAAACGCGTCATGATCGCCTCGATCGGCTCCACCGCATCAAGTGGAAGCGCGGCGGTCTCGTCGCGCACGAACGTCAGCAGACCCCGAAGATTGAGCAGCCCGCCCCCCTGTTCATTGGCGTGGCGGGCGAAGTCCCGGTACGCCTCGGCATCGTTGCTTCGCGCGGCCTGTTGCAGCTTGCCGATGGTGTACGGATTCCAGTGGTGGCGCTCGCCGTCGCGGCGCCAGTAGAGATGCCCCCCGGGGTCGAGCGGCAGGTTGCCGACCACCGGCGTGCCGAACGCAATCGCATGGGCCTCGAGCGTCTCCCGTTCCAGTTCCTCGAGGCCAACCCCGGGGATGTGGGCCGTCGTGCCGGCGAAGAACGCGTCGATGAACTCGTGATCGAGCCCCATCGACTCGAAGATCTGTGCACCCTTGTAACCCTGCAGCGTCGAGATTCCCATCTTCGACATCACCTTCAGGATGCCGCGTTCGAGGGCCCGTCGGTATTGCGTCAGACTGTGCTCGATTTCGCCCTCGAGATAGCCGCGCGCCGCCATGTCCGCGATGCCGCGGTAGGCGAGCCACGGGTGGACCGCATCCGCCCCATAGCCGATCAGGGTGCAGAAGTCGTGCACCGTGTGCGGTTCGGCACCGTCCAGCACGATCGCCGCGCGGGTCCTCAGACCGTTGCGCACGAGGTGATGATGCAGGGCGGACACCGCGAGCAGGCCCGGGATCGCGACCCGCCCGGGTCCGACCGCGCGATCGGTGAGTAACAGGATTCCGCAGCCCGCCTCGATTGCCCGCTCCGCCGCCTCGCCCACCGCACGGATTGCGGCGCCCATCTCGCCACTCTTCGGATAGGTGATGTCGATACTCCGGCTGCGCAGGCCCTCGCGGTCGATGCGCTCGATGGCGCGTGCCTGAGGACTGCCCAGAACGGGGGACTCGAGGTAAAGCTGCCGGCAGTGGCCCGGCGTCTCCTCGAGCAGGTTCCCGCGCGGACCGATCGAGTCGCCGAGGGACGTGACCAGGGCTTCACGGATGTAGTCCAGCGGCGGGTTCGATACCTGCGCGAACTGCTGCAGGAAATAGTGGCTCAGCGGCCGCGGTCGCGAAGACAGGACCGCCGGCGGGGTATCGTTGCCCATCGCTCCGATCGGGTCCGCCCCGCTCGCTGCCATCGGCTGCACGAGGACACGCAGCGACTCCATGGTGTGTCCGAAGGCGCGCTGGTATTCGGTCAGCGGACGCTCCAGCGAATCCTCCGACAGCGCTGCGGCTGCAGGATCCACGAGGTCTTCCAGCGCCACGCGCCCGGCCTGCAGCCATTCCCCGTAAGGTCGATCGGCGAGCTCGGCAAAGACCTCGTCCTTCGGCACGATGCCGCCCCGGGCGGGGTCGAGCACGAACAATGCCCCCGGTTTCAGCCGTCCCCGGGCGAGCACGTCGCGCGGGGACACCTCCAGTACCCCGGACTCGCTGGCCATGATCAGGCGTCGGTCCCGGGTAATCGTGTAGCGGCAGGGACGCAGCCCGTTGCGGTCCAGTACGCCCGCGAGCCGTTCGCCGTCGGTGGCCACCACCAGGGCGGGGCCGTCCCAGGGCTCCATCAGCGCGCTGTGATAGGCATAGAAGGCGCGCCGGTTCGGGTCCATGTGCGGATTCTGTTCCCACGCCTCCGGGATCAGCATGCGCAGGGCGTGGGGCAGGCTGCGGCCGGCAACCACGAGCAGTTCCAGCACGTTGTCCAATTGCGCGCTGTCACTGAGCCCCTCTGCCGTCAGCGGCTTGATCTTCTCGATCTCGGCCCCGAAGCGCGGCGACGCGAGCGCCGCCTCCCGCGCCCGCATCCAGTTCTGGTTACCGCGCAGAGTGTTGATCTCACCGTTGTGCACGAGATAACGGTACGGGTGCGCAAGGTCCCAGGCACCGAGCGTGTTGGTGGAAAAACGCGCATGCACCAGCACCATCGCCGAGGTGACCCGTGGGTCGGAGAGGTCGGGGTAATAGGACCGGAGTTGCGGGCAGGTCAGCAGGCCCTTGTAGACGATGGTGGTCCGCGACAGCGAGCACACGTAGAAGACCCGATCGCCGAATCCGACCAGCCCCCGGAACAACGCCTCGTTCTCGATCTCGCGCCGCAGCACGTACAGCGCGACGTCCATTTCCCCTGGCGCCATCGGCTCCCGCGGCTGGACGAAAAACTGCTGGCTGAGCGGTTCGCTCTCGAGCGCGGTGTTTCCGAGCTCGCGGTTGTCGGTGGGCACGTCGCGCCAGCCGACCAGCTCGAATCCCCGCGCCCCGCAGCGGGTCCTGATCACGGAACGCAGTGCGGCCCGCTGCTCGGCGTCCCGGGGCATGAAGACCTGGCCGACCCCATAGCTCCCGGGTTCGCCCAGCCCGCGGACCTCTTCCAGAAAGAGGGTGTGCGGCACCTGCAGCAGCATGCCGGCCCCGTCGCCGGTGTTCTCCTCGGCCCCGCGGGCGCCCCGGTGGTCGAGGTTCTCGAGGCACTCGATGCCGTCCTGTACCAACCGATGGCTTCGCCTGCCGTCCAGGTCCGCCACGACGCCGACACCGCAGCTGGAGTACCCGGCCCCGTACAGCGACCGCGCATCTTGCGGCTCCAGGTGAGACGCCACGCGCTGCAATCCCTCGAAACCCGTCATATGCACACTCCGCACGAATCTGCTCATGACCTGCAAGAGACTCCGCTGACACTCTGCGCCCTACTCCGCCCCGAATCAATTTCGAGCAAAGGGGTCGGGTCTTGCGTACCCACCTGGCGGTGGCCGCGCCACGCCGGGTGCGGAAAGCGAGGCGGTCGGAGCGTACACTACCGACAAAGGCGACCTGACTCCGAGCTCTGGAAACGCCGTAATGAGCGAACGAAGACAAAGAGCAAGCGCACTTGGCGGAGCGGCGGGCGTCCTGCTCGTCGCAGCAGGCGTGGCCATTCTGCTGCCGCTCGCCGTCATTGGCAGCCTGGCGGCGATCGGCGTCACCCTCACGCCGGCCCTCGTCATGGTGCTTTCGATCCTGCTGACGCAGGGCGTGAGCTTCGGGGGCGTGGCGCTGCTTTACCTCGCGCTTCAGCGCGGAGCGCTGCGCGTCCCGGTGCGGTGGCCGACGCCCGGTGATCTCAACTGGATGATCGGCGGCTCGGCACTCGCGCTTGCGGCGCTGATCGTCGGCTGGCTCGTGGTATCACTGCTGGGACTCGACGTCGGCGAACACCAGATCCAGAGAGCCGGAGCGGGCGATCCCGGAATCTTCCTGCTGCTAATCCCGCTTTCGCTCCTGATCATCGGCCCCTGCGAAGAACTGTTGTTCCGCGGCGTGGTGCAGGGCCGCCTGCGTCAGGCATTCAGTGCTGCTGCCGCCATCGGCCTCGCCGCCGTGACCTTTGCGGCCCTGCACATGCTCGCCCTGACCGGCCCGCTAGACGCACGCATCACCACGGTGATGGTCCTCGTGCTGCCGAGCCTGGTCTTCGGCATCGCCTACGAGCGGACCGGGAACATCGCGGTGCCGGCAGTCATCCACGGCGTCTACAACGCCACGCTCCTGGCTGTGAGCTACTACGCAGTGCATACGCAGGCCATTGCCTGACTGCCTGCGGCATCAACGCCAATCCATCAGCGTTTGCCTCATGTCCTGAGTCAGGACACTACCGGCACAATGGACCGACCTGATAGAAACGGCGGCAGCGAAACTCCGCTTCACAGGACGCGAGCTGGCTCTGGTAGCGGGCGGCGCGTTCGGCGACCTGACGAGCTGCCCGCTGCACGCCGGGCTTGTTTCGCCAGGTGCCGCGGTTGTAACCGCCCTGCCCCTCGTGATAGGCGTAGTAGAGGTGCTCGGGATTGTCCAGCGAAACGCCGGTCATGCGCTGGGTTCGGGCGTTGTACCAGCCGATGAAGTCCGTAGCATGTTTCATGTGGGTGCGGCGCGCGAGGAAGCTGCCGGCCTCGTCACGGTACTCGCCCCAGACCGGATCCTGTGCCTGGGCATAGCCGTACGCGGAAGAAGGTCGACGCCAGGGGATGATTCCGAGCAACCGGTCGCGGGGCGGTCGCACGCGGCTGCGGAACGAGGATTCCTGCTGGATGAAAGCCATCTGGGTCGCGATCGGTGTGCCCCACTCGCGCTCCGAGTCCAGGGCGTAATCGTACCAGCGGGGCTCTTCGCGAAAGATCTGGCAAAGATTGTCCTGATTCGGCGGCGGCGCGGGCCCGCGCACTGCACAACCGGCAGTTGCGACGATCAAACCTGCAATTAGCATGGCCCGAATGACGACGGTCCGGGATGGAACTCGCATGGGCAAAGGATCTCCCGGTGGCTGGTGCTTCCGGGGAGCCAGTATAGCGAAGGACCGCGCAGCCGGCGCGGCCGGTGGCACGCCGTGGCACAATTCGGCGTTCAACCGCCGGCACCAGGAACCGATTCATGTCCCGCCTCCTCAAGGCCCCGGGCCGAATGATCAGGGGCCTTCCCCTGTTCCTCGTCCGCTACTTCGGCTGGCTCGCCCTGAGCGCGTTCGTGACCCTCGGCGGCGGTACCGTCATCATGCTGTTCAAGGACTGGTCCCTGCTCACCATCCTCGCGTCGCAGCTGGTCTGGCCCCGGCTGATGCTCGGCATGCTGATCGCCATCCCGATCGCGCTGTTTCCGGTGGGCCGCTTCTATTTCATCAGCGCCATCCTCGGCGGCCTCGCCTACCACCTACTCCTGCTGATCCTCTGAACCCCCGTGGGTCCGCATCCTCGCACGGCGGGGGATTCGGAAAGCTCGGGATCAGGTCGCTGCGCCAGAACTGCCGGCGGTGCGGCGAGTGACCTGGAAACAGGCTGGCGCGTCCGATTGGCAGTCCGGCAGCGAGGAAGCCCGCCCACGCAGCTTCGGCCAGCGCCCGGTTCGCTGTAGCATCTGCGCATGGATTCGATCATCAAGGACCGCCCTCAAGACCCCGAAGCCCTGGCCGGGGCCCGGCGGCTCGGGCTGCATCTGATCGTCACGCGGGTGCTGGCCCATCGAGCGGCGGCGGCCGGGGTCGAACCCGACTGGCTGCTCGACTTTTCGCTGCACTCGCTCGATTCTCCGGAGGGGCTGCCGGACATTGACCGGGCCGCAGAGCGCGTTGCCCGCGCGATCCTCGAGGGCGAGATCATCGCCCTCGCTACCGACGCCGATTCCGACGGCGTCAACGCCCACACGGTGCTGACCCGCGGCCTCGCCGAGCACCTCGGGCATCCGCGCGAACACATTCAGCACTACATCGGCCTCAAGCTCTCCGAAGGCTACGGGCTGTCGGACTCGGTCTGCGAGCGCATCCTCGCCGCAAGGCCGCGCCCTGCCCTGGTGATCACTGCCGATATCGGCTCCTCCGACGGCCCGCGCATCGAACGGCTTGCCGCGGCCGGCATCGACGTCGTGGTCACCGATCACCACGGCATCCCCGCTTCCGGTGGTCCCGAAGCGGCGCTGGCCTTCGTGAATCCGCAGCGTGCCGGTGCGCGCTACCCGGATCCGCTGATCGCCGGGGTCATGGTGGCGTGGCTGCTGCTCTGGGCCGTGCGCCGGCGCCTGATCGACGGCGGACACCGGCCCGCCACCATACCGAGTTTGGGCGCGCTGTTCGGCTGGGTGGCCACCGGCACCGTCGCCGACGTCGTGTCGCTCGCGCGCAGCCGCAACAACCGGATCGTCGTGCGCGCCGGGATCGACCGCATCGAGTCCTCCGGTTACCCCTGCTGGCGCGCGTTGCGCGGCTATCTGGGCGACTCGGCGAAACCCCTGTCCTCCCGGGACCTTGCCTTCGGGATCGGACCGCGCCTGAATGCGGCCGGCCGCCTGCACGACGCGATGGCCGGCGTGCGCTTCCTGCTCGCAGAGGACGAGGCCACGGCGCGGGAAGGCGCCGCGCTGCTCGACGAGACCAACGGGGCGCGCCGGGCGATCGAGAAGCGCCTGACCGAAGAGGCGATGGGTCTCGCCCGGCCCCGGGTCGAGGCGGGCGCGTCCGCCCTCGTCATCCCGCTTGCCGAGGGCCACGTGGGTGTGCATGGCATCGTCGCCTCGCGGCTGTTACAGGCCTTCGCCCGCCCCGCCGCGTGTTTCTCGCCGCACCCCGAGACTCCCGGCCTGCTCTCGGGGTCCTGCCGGAGCATCGCCGGGGTACCGATGCTCGAGGTGCTGCAACATATCGAGGCGGCTCACCCCGGCCTGCTCCTGAAATACGGCGGACACGCCGGCGCCGCCGGACTCACCATCGAGCAGACGCGCTTCGCGGAGTTCGCGGCCGCCCTCGAGCGCGAAGCCGCGCAGCGACTGCAGGGCACGCTGCTGCAGCCGCGCATCGATATCGATGCCGATGCCGAGCCCGGAGAACTCACCCTCGAGCTCGTGCGCGCGCTGGAGGAGATCGGGCCGTATGGGCGCGAATTCCCGGACCCGGTGCTGCGTTCATGCTTCACCGTGCGCCGCACCCGCGAGGTCGGCGCCACCGGCGGCCACTGGCGCCTCACACTCGACCACGGCGGCCACCCGGTCGACGGCATCTGGTTCAACGCAGGCCCGGTCTGCCCGGTCACTGCCGGCGAGGCCGCCGTGCTGGTATTCACCCCGGAAGCGAACTGGTGGCAGGGTCAACCGCGCCTGCAGGCCCGGATCCTCGCACGCGAGACCTGACACGCAACCCGTCAGGTCAGGAGTCCAGCCCCGTCGGTGACCCGCCCCGGCATCAACCCGACTCGCGCAAAAGCGACTGCAGCCGATTCACCTCGTTCTGCGCCTCCACGATCTCGGTAACGTCATACTGCACCCCGAGGTAGTAGATCAGCCGCCCCGAGGCATCCCGCAGGGGCTGGATCGAGAGACGGTTGTGGAAGAGCGAGCCGTCCTTGCGGTAATTGCGCAGGGTCACCTCGGTCGGACGGTGCTCCCGCAGAGCTTCCCGGATCGCCTCCAGCCCCGGTTGGTCGCGGTCTTCGCCCTGAAGGAAACGGCAGTTGCGACCGAGAATTTCCTCCTGCGTGTAGCCGGTCATGCGTTCGAACACCGAGTTCGCATACACGATCGGGTTGTCCGGCTCGTCGGGATCCGAAAGGGTGATCCCGTTCACGCAGGTATCCAGGATCTGGGTGAGTACACTCGGGATGAGCCCGGTATCCTTCTCGGCGGTAAACAGCATCCTCTTCTCCGATTGGTGGGCCTTGTACAGCGAACGCGCGGCGCTCGGCTACGCAACTTCCTTCTCGATCAAGACCTTCAGGTTCCGCACCACCCGCTCGGTGCCATCCTGAACGGCGAGACGGATCAGTTTCTCGAACGGGCGCATCGCGAAATTGAGGCGCCCGAGCTCGAAACTGAAGGTCACTCCGGTGTCATCGCCGCGCTCCGTAAACTGATAGTCGATCACGAAGGGGTCGCGAACCCCCCGAAAACACACGCGCCGATGGGGTTCCAGCAGCACGACACGAAAATCGGTCTCGGTGCGTCGTCCCTGGTCGATACGCACCTGGCGCGCGGTCCAGCCCTGGCAGAGCGGCCCATCGGTCCGCGGCCGCAAACTCTGAACCTCCGGCGACCAGCGCGGGTAATTGCGCACGAAGTCCTCGACCACGAAGGCGTAGACCGCCGGCAACGGGCAGCGAATCAGCGTCGTGGATTCGGCCTTCACCATGTTCTCAGCAACGCCCCGCGCAATCGGTTCCAGCCAGTTGAACAACCCGACTCCGGAGCAGCAAACCCGCCCCGCTCCCGAGTATGGACAATGGCGGCCACCCGAACAATCTCACCAGGAGGTCAGGTCTCACAATCCAACAAGTGCGACGCCGCCGCCGGCCGCCGCCGGGGTCGGACCAGGGCAACTTACTGTTTTCCAGAGAAAACTCTCACGAAAAACCGCGAAAAAATGACTTATAGGCCCGTTTTTCGGGCAAAAACCGCGGCTCAATGACAGCACCGTGAAAAGCCCCAAGCCGCCCGAGTCTGTTCGACTGACCGCCGCCATTGAGTCGAAGCTCCCCACCGGCCAGGCCTTATCCGGGCCATTTTTATCCCGAAAACTCCCGAATAAGGCCCAAAATAGGGCCGTTTTTCGCCCCTTTTAATCACAGAAACAACCGCTTATCCTGGTCCGACCCCCGAGGGTCGACCACCTGCCCCCATCGACGGGCGTGACCCCGTCGACGGGCGCCCGGGTTTGCTCAGGAATCGTCGAGAACGTTCTCGAGCAGCGTCTCGAAGGCCGGCTCCGCCTTTTCCACAGCGCGTTCCAGACTCGGGTGCGGCTGCAGCGTGGTCATGAACTTCGGGTGCAGCACGGACAGGCGAGTGATACCTTCCTCCTCGTACAGGCCGAAATGACCGCAGGGCAGCATCGCTCCAACGTGCAACCCGGCATCCACTATGTCAGGGCCAATCGGCAGGTAACACACCTTCAGGGCGGTAATCGCGCCACCGGCCAACCCGAACTCGGCGAGAAAGATCCAGTCATCCTCCGCTTCGACGAATTCGCGGATCGCACCTGCGAGCGCCTCGCGGTTCTGTTCGCTGTCCCGAATGATGAAATGATCATCCGGCTCGGCCAGCGCGGTGCCAGACAGGGCCAAGGCCACTGTGACCAAAGCCGGCAGCAAAAGGCGTGTCGGTGTCTTCATCACGCACCTCCAGGGTGGTAAGTTCATTGACGCACGATCTCCGGCTTCAGCGACCAGGAGATCATCAATACCTCTTCCTGTTCGCGTTGGCCGATGCCGTGCTCATTCAGCGCCTCGACGATGTCGTCGAGAACCGCCACAAACTCCTCCTCGCTGACATTCATCCCGCGGTGAGTCGTCAGCATGTCGCGGCCGGTGTAGACCTGTGGCCCACCAGTGCCCGAGCAGAAGAACTCGGTGACGATGCGAATCACGTCATCGCGATCACTGTTCACGTAACGGTTGCTGACCGCCGCGTTGCGCGTGTGCTTGTCGAAGATCGTGGTGACCAGGGCTCGGATCCTGCTCTCCCCGCCCAGTCGTTCATAGAGAGTCGGTTCACGCATCGCCCGTATTCTCCGTTCCCGTTTGAGCTTGCCTTCGAGGCTAGGCAGGAAGCGCGGGACCGGCTGCCACAATCTTGCGGCGCTGGACCGGATCTTGCGGTTTTATGCAGCGGATCCTGGCGTGCGGGGCGGTTGGTCGAGGTGCAGGCGGCGGTACTCGCCTGGAGGCAGGCCCGTGGCCCGACGGAAGTGGCGGACCAGCTGCTGCGGGGAATAACCGGTGGCCATTGCGATCTCGGTGATCGATAGTGGAGTGTGCTCCAGCATCTCGCGTGCACGCTGGACGCGAAGCCGGGTCAGATAGCGGTGGGGCGGACAACCGTGGGTTTCGCGGAACGCCCGGGAAAAATGCCAGGGCGAAAGATCACAAACCGCGGCGAGCTCCGCCAGCCTGATACTTTGGCCCAAGTGCTCCTGCATGTACTCAACGACCCGCGCCGAACATTGCGGGGCCAGCCCGCCGCGGCGGTCCTCTGCTTTGGCACCCTGATCGGCCAGTCGCGCAAGGCGGACCACCAGTGCGTTCATCATGCTGTCCACGAACAGCCGGGCGGCGGGATCGCGCCGCCCCAGTTCCCGCCACAGGAGGTCGAGTCCCTGCGCGATCAGCGGGTCGCCATGATGTCGGGTGTGGACCGGGCCGAAATCGAGCGGATCTTCGGAATCGAGTTCGAGGCAGGCGCGCGCCAGGTCGCTGGGAATCCCGATGAACCGAAGCTGTGCAGGCTCGGGCACCTCGCACCAGGTCGCCACATCCGGGGCCACGGCGACGAAATCCATCGGCTGCGTTTGTCCGGAGAAACGCCCGGCACCAAGATCGCAGGTGTAGCGGAACGGTCGCCCGCAGGATTGGCTCAGCACCAGATCGCTGACCGCCGGGATCTCGAACCTTCCGCCGGGCTGCGAACTCTCCAGCATCGCGATCGGCCGGTCCGCGGCCTCGCGCGCCTCCCGCAGACGCGGCACTCGGGGCCCGCGGATGTAGGAACTCAGAATGTTGGAGTGGCGCTGCGGCATATTCATCACCCCCAGAGCACCTGTATAGGCCATGTCGTTCCAAGGGTGAAGCGTGCGGACAGGGGTTCACACGGGCACGCAGTCAGGTGTCACATTCCAGCATGGAACGCCACGCGATGTTGGAATCTCAGGCCTGACCCCACCGATCTGCGTCGTGGCCTCGGCGATCCGGGATTTCCTTCAACGCCGGAACTCATCGTGTAGACTCGGGCGACCCATTCAGAACGGTCTTTCCGCAGTAATCACCCATGAGAAAACAGAGCGCACCAGAGATCGGGCCGATTTCCCACAGGACCAGCGATGCGGCCATGCTGTCGCCGGAGGCTTCCATGGCCGGAACAGAGGTCTGCGAGTTTGCCACGGTTACGTCGGACCACGGGTTCATTCCGGAAACGTGCCCCGGCACCGGGCTTGAGCACGGGTACCGGGAGACACTGTCGAGCGAGGGGGGTACAGCATGAGCGCGATACCCGAGGCCTATTGGGAGATGATTGCGCCGCTGATCGATCGGGCGCGGATCCTTCTCGAGGACGGTGAGAACCTGCATCCCATCGCGTTCGTCGGATCGCCCGAAAAGCGAACGATAGGCACCGTTGTTCTCAGCACCGCCGAGGGGGACGTCCAGGACGGTTCCGCCGAACAGGTACGCCGGGCGGCATACCGGGAGGATGCGGACTTCGTCTTCACCATCATGGAGGCCTGGGGGCTGCCGCCGAACAAGGTGGACAAGTACCAGGCCATCCTGGAGCAATACGGGTCCATCGAGGCGTCGCCCTACGCCATCGATCTCGTTTCATTCGCGCTGGAAACCCGCGACGGCTCGTGGGTCGCGCAGGTCGAGGTGAAGCCGAAGGGTGTCTCGAAGCGGAAGAAGACCTTTGGCGAGCCCCGCTTCCGGCTCTTCACCGAGTCCGCGGGCGGATACGCGGAACTGCTGCCGCAGCGGGTGGAGCGCACTGACGGCGGCGACACCCTCCATTGAGACCCATGATCCGCGTGCCACTGCGCGGCGACGGCCGTTCGGGCCAGTCGGACATGCGGGCACCGGTCACGGGCACACCGAATCTGTGACGGGCGATGCCCCGGTTCCTCGCGCCGCGCGAGGCTGCGGTGCGATTGATCGATCAGGGCGAGATTCCGGGCAGACCGCTTCCGCAGCCCGCATCAATCGCCGAAGCTAAACTCGCTCTGCGCCCAGTACCCTGGATCCTCGGCGACCTCGCCGGCCGGAACCAATGCGCTCACACGCACTCCGAGCAGCCGCAGCGGACGGTCCAGTGGTGCCCGGCGCAGGCATTCCCGGCTCGCTGCCAGGAGCCCGGCTGCATCGTCGAGCGGCTCGCGCAACGTGTGGTCGCGGGTCAGGGTACGGAAGTCCTCGTAGCGCAGCTTGATGCCCACGGTGCGCCCGCGTACACCCAGCGCCTGGAGATCGGCGGCCACCCGGTCGCAGAGGCCGACGAGAATACCGGTGAGCTCGGCGCGGTCCTGTCGCGGATGCAGGTCGCGTTCGAAGGTGGTCTCGCGGCTGACCGACTTGCGTTCGGCCTCCGTCACCACCGGCCGATCGTCCTGCCCGTGCGCGGCTGCATGCAGCCAGGTGGCGTAGTTGCGCCCGAAGTGCTCCTGCAGCAGCCCGAGCTCCGCGCGGGCGAGATCAGCGATGCTGTGAACACCCATATGCTCGAGTCGTTTCGCCGATTTCGGACCAATACCATTGATCTTGCATACATTCATTGGCCAGATACGCGCGGTGATATCATCCGGGCCAACCACTGTCAGGCCATCCGGCTTGTCCAGCTCCGAGGCGATCTTGGCCAGCAGCTTGTTCGGCGCGATCCCGATCGAGCAGGACAATCCGGTCGCATCGCGCACCGC
>Ga0207421_10000509_pt1 | contig 49815 bp, 44 predicted proteins | sample SodLakKL_010_SED_4_FD_187542 | JGI IMG/M metagenome (GOLD analysis project Ga0207421, IMG submission 187542) | Alkaline sediment microbial communities from Lake Tanatar, Kulunda Steppe, Russia - 8KL_010_SED (SPAdes) (version 2) | ecosystem: Environmental > Aquatic > Non-marine Saline and...
TTCTTCTTTCTCTTGTTCTTCTTTCTCACCCTCCCCCTCTTCTTCTTCCTCCTCCTCTGGATCCTTTTTGTCTTCGGAGGTATCCGGAAGAGTGAAATCTTGTATTCCTTCTCTTTCTAGGCTTTCATCCCTATAGTCTACTTTTGGAACCTTTACTCCTTTTTTCTCCAATGAAGAGTTGATCTTCTCCAGTTTTTGTATCAGGTCGTTCTCTCTGCCCTTGATCGCTTCAATTTCGTTCTCTTTTTGTTTTATTTCCTTGAGCTTCTCTTCTATTTTCCACCTTTTTTTCTCTATTCTTCTTCTTTCTTCTTCTATTTTCCACCTTTTATTTTCTACTTCTTTCCTTTCTTTTTCGTTATCTATCAACTCTTCTTCCTCCTCGATTTCTCTTTCCTTGTTTACTATCTTATCTTCTTTTGTTTTTATTTTTTCCAGCCTTTTTTCTCCTTTTTCTTTTTTGGGCTTCAGTTCTTGCTCTTTTCTTTTTAAAGCTCCTTTTATGGATTTTATTCTTGAGAGTTCTTTTTCTTTTTTCTTCTTTAGTTGCCTAAGTCCTATGGTGTTCTTTTTGTCTTGCAATTCTTTTTCCTTTTTCTTTAATTTCTCTCTTTCTGTGATTATTCTTTGGCAATGAAGCTCTATGTTTTCCATTCTCTTCTTTATTCCTTCCATTTTCTCCTGGGCTTCCCATTTCTTCTTTTCTATATCCCTTCTTCTTTCTTCTATTTTCCAATGTTCTTTCCTTAGCTCATTTTCTTCCTCTTTTGTGTCGGCACTCTCTTTCTTCTTTCTCATCTTCTTTTCCTTGTTCTCTATGCTTTTTTCTCGATGGAGAATGAGCTCCAGTTTTTCCTTTACATTTTCCAGCCTTCTTTCTACTTTCTTTCTGCCGATCTCCAGATCTTTTTGCTCTTCTTTGAGGTAGAACTCTTTTGCCTTCAAGCTTTCGATATCCTTTTCCAGTTTCACTTTCTCTTCTTTTTTAGAAATCTTCTTCTCTTTTCTTTTATTCTCTTTTAATTTTTCCTTTAAGAGGCGGTATTTTTCTTCCGCTCTTTGCCTTTTCCTTCTTATTTTTCCAAGTTCTTCTTTTACTTTCCAGATCTCTTCTTCCACACCTTTCTTCTCTTCTTCCACTTCCCACCTTTTTCTCTCCACCTTTTCTCTCTCTTTCGTATCATAACTTACTCTTTCTTTCTCCTCTATTCTTTTTTTCTTTTTATCGGTTTCTTTTTCTTTTTTCTTCAAAGAGTGTAACTTGCTCTTGACTCTACTTTCCTTCTTTCCGTATTTGTTAATATCCAGCTCGGTATCTTTTTTTCTCTTCAATAACTCGAAAGACCTATTATCAATTTTTTCCTTGATCAGATTTATTTTTTTAAGCTCCAACTCTTTTCCTCTTTTACCTTCTTCTATTTCTTCTTCTTTTTCTTTGTTTGCTCCTCTTTTTTTTGTGGTTTCCTTAAAGTCCTCTTTTTTATCAAGCTCCTCCTTTTCTTCCTTTTCTTTTCTTTCTTTTTTGAGCAACTTTTTTTCTTTTGTCTTAAGAACTTTTTCCTTTTTTTCTATATTTCTTATTTTCTTGTTTATTGTTTCAAGCTCTCTTTCAAGGGACCATCTTTCTTCCTCCATGCTTCTTCTTTCTTTTTCCTTTTTCCATCTTCTTTGCTTGTCCTCTTTCTCTTTTTCTGTTCCTCTGGAAAGAGCTTCTTCTTTTTCTATTTTTCTGCACTCTGCTTCAATCTCCCTTTCTTTTTTTATTGTTTCCTCTAGCTTTTCTGAGATCCTTGTCTTTTCTGAGAATAATTTCTTCTTTTCCTTCTCGATTGAATTTTTACTCTCCATTATGAGCTGCTTGGGTTTCTTGGAAGTTTTCTTTATCTCTCTCTTCTCTTTATGAGGAGCGATTGGGAATTGTTTTTGGCTGTCTCTTATTGTTTCTTTCAATCCTTTAATTTCTTCTTTAATCTTCTTTACCTCTTCTCTTATCTCTCCTTTTCTTTCTTTTACCTTTACCACCTTGTCCTCCATTCTCCATCTTGCTCTTTCCACTCTTTGCCTCTTATTTTCTAATTCTCTATACCTCTTCCTAACCTTTCTTCTAAGCGGGCTATTGACTTCAAGAGACTCCTCCTTTTTTTCGAGCAATTCTTGTCTTTTTTCGATTTCCTTTTCTTTGCTCTCTATGTTTTTCAATCTTTCTTCTTTCTCCTTTTTTTGCTTAATTAATTTATTAAGCTCTTCAAGCAAGGACTCTCCTTTTTTTCTTTTCAATAAAAGATCTTTTATATTAACAACTCTTCTTATTTTTGCTTTTTTTCTTTTTAGATTATTGAGCTTTTCTTCTTTAAAGGAAGAGTCTTCTTCGGAGCCCTCGACTCTTTCCTCGGATTCTTTGGACAGCCTTCTTATTTGCTCAATAATAGAACTTTCTTTTTCAAGCAATCTTGATATTTTTCTCTCTTCTTCTTTTTCATGCAGTCTTTTTCTCTCTTTTTCTTTTCTTTGCTCTCTTTTCTTTTCATTTATCTTTTTGTTTATTTCTTTTTGCAGCGAGGCAAGGCCACTTCTTTGCTCTTTTATTTTTTCTTTTGTTTTCTCAATTTCCTTTTCCAGCTCGGAAAGGTGGTTTGAAAGAGAGTCCATTTCTTTTTTTTCTTCCCTTCTCTTTTTCTCTACATTTTCAAGCTCCTTTTTCCACTCTTTTTCTTCTTCTTGTGCACACCTTTCCCTTTCTTTGAGTTGTTCTTTTTCCTTTTCAAGAGCTCCTTTTTCAAAAGGATCCTTTCCGCGGCGCTTCCTTTCATTTATGTCTTTCTCTCTTTCCGTAATTATCTTTTTTATTTTAGAAATGGACTCCAGTTTTTCTTTTAATCTTTTTACTTTTTCACTATGTTGACTTGCCAACTTTTCGTGAAATGATTTTTCTTCTCTTAGAGTCATTATTTTGTATCGCAAAGAAACAATACTCAAGAGAAGCGAAAGTATTTGGTCTTTGTATTTAAGGCTTTCCGCTTTTTTCTTTCCTATCCTCTCACTGTTATCTAGTATAATTTGCCTATGAGAAAGGGAGCGAATGTTCTCTTTTATCTTTTCTATTTTTTCTATAGTACTCCATCTTTCTTTCTCGAAACCTCTTCTTTCTTTTTCTATTTCCCATTTTCTTTCTTCTAGCGACTTCTTTTTTTCCGGGTCTTGCGTGGCATCTATAGCTTGTTGTATTTCTTTTTGCTTTCCTTCTACTTCTTTTTCTTTTTTCAATAAGCTCGCTTTATTTTCTTCAAGATTGGTCATTTCTTTTCTCAGTTGCTCCTTCTTTTCTTCCAATCCTTTTTTTTGTTCCAACAGTTCGCTCAAATAACCTTTTAGTTTTTCACCATAAAGGGTGTTTTTTTTCATTCTTTCTTCCAGATCTTTTCTTGTTTTCTTTTCTTTTAAAGAAATTCTTTCCTTTTTCTTTTTTGTTTTTTCGATCCAAAAGTTTTCTTTTTCATTTTCTTCTTTCCTTTTTTTCTCTTCTTCCTCTCTCCTTTCTTTTCTTCTTTCTCCCTCTTCTTTCCTCTTCTTTTCCTCTTCTTTTTCTCTTTCCTCCTGTCTCTTTCTTGCCTCTTCTTTCTCTTTTTCTTTTAACATCTCGTCTACTTTCTCAAGATGCTCTTTTGCTACTTTATCTTTCGCATCTTTGCTTAGCACGTTCTCAAGCTTTCTTTTTGCTTCCTTGTAGTTTTTTCCTTGATAATCATTTATTGCTTCTTTGATGTTTTTTATTTTTTCTAAAACTTTCTTTGCATCTTCCTTTTCAGGATTCAATTGCAAAACTTCTTCCAATAGGTTTTTGGCCTCATTAAGGTCTTGTGATTTGTACTTTTCCAACGCAGAACTAAAAATTTTCCTTTCTCTCTCCTTTCTCCTTTCTTCTTCCGCTTGTCTTCTTTCCTCCTCTTCTCTCGCCCTTTTTCTTATTTTCTTGACCATCTCCTTTTCTTCCTCCTCTTCTTTTTCTCTTTCCTCCTGTCTCTTTCTTGCCTCTTCTTTTTTTGCCTCTTCTTCCTCTTCTTCTCTTTTTCTTCTTTCTTCTTTCTTGTTCTTCTTTTCTTGATCGTTCTCTGATCTTTCCTTGGGAGCTTCCTTCTTTTTCCTTCCCATTCTTTCCTCCTCTTCTCTCGCCCTTTTTCTTATTTCTTTGACGAGCTTTCTTTCTTCAATATCGCTTCCCTTTAGGCCCTTTTCTTCCTCCTCCTCTTCTTTCTTTCCCTTTTCCTTTTCTTCTTTCTTGCCTTCCTTTTTTTTCACTCCTTCCTCCTCCTCTTCTTTCTTTCCCTTTTCCTTTTCTTCTTTCTTGCCTTCTTTCCCTCTCTTTTTATCTTCACTTTTTTCAACAGGCTCTTTTTCCTCTTTTTTTTCTTTGGAGGTATCAGGGGTATCAGAAGAAGGCGAAAACTTATTCGCCTTTATCGGTGGAGGGTCGGTGGAAGGTGATTGCTTAGCTCTTTGAAGTATGGGTTCTAGAGAGGGTTTGCCCACATTTATTTCCTGCCCGGCATTATCAAGGTCCTTCTTCATTGTTCGAATCCCTCCTTTTTGGTTTTTGTTTTCGGGCATAAAACGAAGTTCGTTTAACTTTAAAACAAGAAGAAAATCATTTTCTGATTATAGGATAAATGATTTCAAATATCCAGAGCAGTTATCAAGAATTTCTTTTTTGGGCTTCTTTCATTGAGAGGCTTATTTTTCCGTTGCTTTCTGCAGAGATCACTTTTACGGGAACTATTTGACCTACTTTAACCTCGTCCTCTACACTTTTTATTCGACGGTCGGCAACCTCAGAGATATGGACAAGACCTTCCTGTCCGGGTAGTATCTCTACCACTGCTCCGAAGCCGAGTATCTTTACTACTTTTCCTTGAAAGATTTCCCCCTCTTTTACTTCTCTTGTGAGATTCTTTATCCAATTAACAGCTTTCTCAATAGAATCCTCGTTCTCGGAAGAAATGGAAATGAGTCCCGAGTCTTCAATGTCAATGGAAACGTTTGTTCCTTCTATTATTTCGTTTATTGTTTTTCCTTTGGGACCGATAACATCACCGATCTTTTCGGGATTGATCCTTATGGTCTTGATCTTTGGAGCAAAAGGAGAAAGCTCTTTTCTTGGCTCAGGGATAGTTTCCTTTATTTTTTGAAGTATCTTCATTCTGGTATCTTTTGCTCTTTCAAGTGTTTCTTTGATCATTTCTTTTTTGAGACCTTCTATTTTCACATCAAGCTGTATCGCGGTTACTCCTTTCTCGGTTCCGGCTACCTTGAAATCCATATCACCGTAATGATCTTCAAGTCCTTGAATATCAGTAAGCAATTCATAGTTTCCTTTCTCGTCCGTTATTAGGCCGATGGAAATTCCTGCCGCTGGTCGTTTAATGGGTACACCGGCATCCATCAAAGCCAGAGTGGTGCCACATACGGATGCCATGGAGGTTGATCCGTTGGAGGACACTATTTCTGATACCGCACGGATGGTATAAGGAAAGTTTTCGCTGTCGGGTATCAAAGGAGCAATTGCATTCTCCGCAAGCATTCCGTGACCTATCTCTCTTCTTCCGGGAGATCTGATGGGCTTTACTTCTCCTACGCAATAAGGAGGGAAATTATAGTGATGCATAAAGCGCTTCTTTTCCTCGGTAGTCTCCATGTCATCCATTAATTGTTGTTCGCCGGGAGCTCCAAGAGTAATTATGGAAAGAGCCTTTGTTCCTCCTCTTTTAAAAAGCCCCGATCCGTGGGTGCGAGGAAAGAGTCCTACATCACCTCTTAATTCCCTTAATTCATCTACCGCTCTTCCATCGGTTCTTTCTCCTTTCTTTAAGATATTCTCTCGGATCTTTTCTTCCATCACTTGCTCAAAGCAAAGAGAGGCATATTCTATTTCTTCTTGGGTTTCATATTTTTCTTCAATAAAAGATTTCATTCTATCTTTGATCTTTTCTATATTCTCTTCCTTGTTTTCGGAACAAAGAGCGTCATAAAGTTCTTCTTCCGTTTCTTTCCTTATTATCTCTTTTATTTCCTTGTTCTCATAAACGGAAAAAATAAACTTTTCTTTCCCAACTTCTTTTCTTATCTTATCTTGGAGTTCACAAATTTTCTTTATAGGCGTTTCTGCCATATCAAAGGCTTTTAATATTGAAGACTCGTCCTCCTCATTAAAGGACCCTTCTATCATATTAGTTATGAACTCTCCTTTTTCATTGAAAAAGCCGCTTATTGTGATATCCATGGAACTGTCCGCTCTTTCTTCATAGTCGGGATTGACTCTGCACTCCTCTTTTTTTCCTATTCTGACTGCTCCCAAGGGACCTTCCCAAGGGATATTGGACGTGTGAAGAGCGGCGGAGGCGGCTATTAGCCCCAGAATACCGGGATCGTTCTTTTCATCAAAAGAAAGACAAGTAACAACTACTTGCACCTCGTTATTCATTTCTTTTGGAAATTTTGGTCTTATGGCTCTATCTATCATTCTGGATACCAAGGTTGCTCTTTCAGAAGGCTTTCCTTCTCTTCGTGTATAACGGGGACCACTTATTTTTCCGGCAGCGTAGAACTTTTCCTCATAACTAACCGACAAAGGGAAGAAGTTCTTATCGCTTTCTTCTTCTGACATAGTGGCGGTTGCAAAAACAACCGTATCCCCGTAGCGCACCAACGCCTCTCCATTCGCTCTTTCCGCTAAACTGCTCAGGGTAATGGAAAGCTCTTTATTTTCCAGAACTATGCCATATTTATGCTTCATTTCTTCGATTTCCTTTTTTGCCATGTTATTTTTTATGAGTTATTGGGTGCAAATTTTTATTGAGCATCGTTCCTCTTCTTTTTCCCTGTTGATCTTTTTTGCTTTGAAGAAGTTAAAAGAAATTTCTTTTTACTGTTCTCAAGATTAATGAATTCATCGGCTACTTCTTTTAGCCTTGATGATGCCGATCTTTCAAAGGCCACTACCTCCACCCTCTTACCTCTGTTTTTAAGATATTCCACGAGAGGAATGAAATCGCCGTCTCCTGTAACAAGAACGACAGCGTCTATTCCCGAAGAGATCCTTATTGCATCTACTGCGAGTCCCACGTCCCAGTCTCCCTTTTTCAGTCCTCCGTGAAACTCTTGAAGTTCTTTTACCCTGATCTCTATTCCGATATTCGTAAGTGCTTCAAAAAAAGCCTTTTCTTCTCCCGTTTTCGTTTTTATTACATAAGCAAGAGCTCTTATGAGATTTCTTTTGCTTACCGCTTCCTTCACTACTTTATCAAAATCGACTCGAGCATCGTAAAGATGTTTTGCGGAATGGTAGAGATTTTGAACGTCCAAAAAAACTGCCACTCGTTGACCGCTATGTTTTATGAGCATATTAAAACAGGTTCAAGTAAAGCTTAAACCTTCTTTTATTTTTTCTTTAACCCTATTTTAGCGATAAGATCCTCGTGTTTCTTCTCATCCTTGCTTTTTAGGTATTTTAAAAGCTTTCTCCTTTTGCTTATCATATCAAGGAGTCCTTTTCTTGAATGGATGTCTTTGGGGTTCTCCTTCAGGTGAGCGGAAAGCTTTTCTATTTTTTTGGAAAGCAAAGAAACTTGTGCCTCGGTTCCACCCGTATTTTCTTTGTCTTTTAAAACTTCTTCTTTTTCTTCTTTTGTTAACATATTTTTGTAAATTAATTTGTTCATTGACTTGCTTGCTACTATTAAGAAAAGGAGCGTGCAAATCACTTTTCTTCTCGCTGCTTGTGCCTCCGGTAGGATTCGAACCTACGACCACCGGCTTAAGAGGCCGTTGCTCTGCCAGCTGAGCTACGGAGGCGCTTTTAATCAAGCGGGCTTTCTTGGTCAATCCGGAAATCCGGGAATGCCGTTATCTATAAGTGGCCACACCCCTTCTACTCCGAGAAAGCTCAAGAAAGAGGAAAGAACAACAAATGAAAGATAAACGATAACGAGTCCCACGATGGTTACGGTCATTATCCTGGTTCCCTCTTTCACGTGTTCTGGATTACCTCCTGAAAGATAATAACGAAATCCTCCCCACAAGAAAAGAACCGTGGCAAGAGGAGGAACTATCCATGTCAGTGTGAACCCCATAACGTTCCAGATAAGCCTTCCAAGGTGCCAGATCTCACATTGTTCATCTCCTCCGTGTTCTTCCATTCCGGGACCGCACGGCACGATGGGTATGAAGGGTGAACCTTCCCCATTAGATCCATTTGCCCATGAGGGGGTCGCCAAAAAAAGAATGACAAAAACAAACAATACAAACTTTTTCATTGAGAACAATTATAACTTTTTTTCTAAAAATTTAAAGTGTTCCTTTGGTCCTGAAAAAAAAGATTCTCGCCCGAAAAAACAGGAGCGCGGGCGAGCTTGGCGCCCTCGGCAGGATTCGAACCCGCAACCTTGTGGGCCGAAACCACACGCTCTATCCAATTGAGCTACGAGGGCGTTTTTAATATACCAGATAAACCGTTTTTGTCAAAGGCCATTTTTCTTACAGCCCCTTTTGTGATTGAAAAAAAGGGGAAAATGAAATAGAATTACAACGCATTTTCCAAGATGATCAATTGATATTGTTTGTAAAATGGATCTTCCCAGAGAAATCAAGAACATAATAACATCCCTTGAAGAACAAGGATTTGAGGGTTATGCCGTGGGTGGCTGTGTAAGGGATATCATAAAGGGGGTTGACCCCGAGGATTTTGATGTAGCGACCAATGCCAAACCGGAGGAAGTGGAAAGGATCTTTAAAAAAAGTTTCAAAGATAATGAGTTTGGGACGGTTACGGTTCTTACGGGATCTAAAAAAGAGAATTTGGAAAAAGTGGAAGTAACGACTTACAGAAAAGAGGATGAGTATGAGGACAGAAGGCATCCTAGTAAAGTAAATTTTGTAAGCCAGATAGAGGAAGATCTAAAAAGGAGGGATTTCACAATAAATGCTATGGCGCTTGGATTGAAGCTTTGCAAGAAGAAAAAGGAGTCTTATTACTTGATAGACCCCTTTTCAGGTAAAAAGGATCTTGAAAAGAAGATCATAAGGGCTGTGGGTGATCCGGAGGAAAGATTCTCGGAAGATGCTTTGCGAATGATGAGGGCCATAAGGTTCTCTTCTTCTTTCGGGTTCTCAATAGAAGAAAAGACAAAAAGAGCTATCAAAAAGAATGCTCATCTTTTACGTGAGATATCAAGGGAAAGGATAAGGGACGAGTTCATAAAGATAATAATGAGTCCTGGAGCTGTAAGCGGGATAGAGGAACTTAGAAAGCTCAACCTCCTAAAAGAGTTCATTCCCGAATTACTAGAGGGGTACAAGGTTGATCAGAGTAAGCATCATATTTATGATTGCTATACCCACTATATTTACTCCCTGGATTATGCTGTAAGACGCAATTTCAATTTTTACGTAAGAATGGCAGCCCTTTTCCATGACATTGGAAAACCCAGGGTCAAAAAAGGAAAGGGCGAAAAAGCTACTTTTTATAACCATGAAGTAGTAGGAGCAAGGATGACCAAAAAGATCCTGGAAAGGCTTAAGTTCAAAAAGGAAGATATAGAAAAAATCTCTCTTTTAGTTCGTTATCATCTCTTTTATTATAATGTAGGGGAGGTTTCCGAGAGTTCGGTGAGGAGACTTTTGAGGAAAGTGGGAAAGGAGAACATAGAAGAGCTTTTACAAGTAAGAATGTCAGACAGGATCGGGTCGGGAGTTCCCAAGGCTGAGCCTTACAGATTGCGTCATATGAGATATTTGATAGAAAGAGTGTCTCGGGATCCGATAAGCACGAGCATGCTTGAAATAGACGGAAATGATGTAATGAAAATAATGAACACCTCGCCGGGTCCGATAGTGGGCGAAGTTTTAAATATTCTTCTTTTAGAGGTAATGGATGACCCCTCTAAGAACAGGAGGGATTTTTTGGAAGGAAGGGTGAAGGAGATCGGTCAATGGAACGTGGATGAAATAAAAAAAGAAGGAAAGAGAGCGTACAAAGAGGTGGAAAGGGTAGAAACAAAAAAAGATGAGATGACCAAAAAGAAGTACTGGGTAACGTAAAGGAGGTTGGAAACAGGAAAGGTGTAAATGTTCTAAGTAAAGGTTTTTGCTATACGGGGCGTGGTGTTAACGGCAGCATACATCCTTCGGGTGGATGTGGACTCGGTTCGAATCCGGGCGCCCCGAAATGGAATAAAGAATATGGTGGAGATAATAATTCTCATTTTGTTGGTAGGGATATTTTTTACTTTTGCGCATGGAGCCATAAGCGGAGCTCCATGGGTTCCCACCGGAAAAAGAGATGTAGAGCGCTTTTTGGAAATTGCCAATATAAAAGAAGGAGAAAGAGTTTATGACATGGGCTGTGGAGACGGAAAAGTGCTTTTTGCTTGCGCCAAAAAAGGTGCTAAAGCCGAGGGTTTTGAGATAGCGATATTTCCTTTTATCTTGGCCAAGATACGTCTTTTTTTCTGCAAAGAAAAAAAGAATGTAAAGATTCATTATGGAAATATATGGAAGTGGGATCTTCGAGGTGCGGATGTTATCTATATCTACCTTATGCCAAAAGCTTATCCAAGAATGAAAAGGAAGCTAGAAAAAGAAGCTAGAAAGGGGACGAGGGTGGTAACCTATTGTTGGCCCATAAGAGGATGGGAATCCTCCCTTAAAGAGCGAAATGAGAATAAGTTGGGATTCTTTCTTTATGAAATATGATTTATTATATCCCCGGGAGTTGTTCCGGACTTTCTCCGGTTTCTTCTTGAGGTGTTATGATATCAAAATGTGACTCATCTTCATCAGGGCGGAACAACCAACTTATGGCGAGTATAACAATGGAGATAAGAAGAAGTATGAGTAATTTTTTTGTACTGGGAGTCATTTGTAAAGTTTTTATTAGTAGCTCTTTTAAATCTTAAACAAGAAGAGTAATTTTTTCAAGAGAAGGAGGATGGAAAATGAAAGAAAAAGAAATTCTTGAATTGCTCTTTAGAAGTGGCGTGATCATGGAGAATGTGCACGTTTCTTATTCTTCTGGTCTTCATGGGTCGGTGTATGTAAACAAGGATGTGTTGTTGCCGGATATTGAGCGAACGAAGAGTGTCGCTGAGGCACTTGCAAAGAAGATCGCAAAAAAAGGGATAAAAGTGGAAACAGTACTGGGGCCGGCTCCCGTAGGAGCAATATTTGCAAGAGAAGTGGGAAGAGCGCTTGCATGCATCATGAGAAAAAATGTCTACGCGGTTTATGCAGAGAAGCGAGATGATAAAGAATTTTTTATCGGACGTGGACAGGGAAGGTTTGTAAAAGAAAAGAAGGTGCTGGTGGTAGAAGATATCATTAATACCGGCGAGTCTGCAAAGAAAGTAATAGAAGCGGCAAGAAGATGCGAGGGAAATGTTGTAGGTGTAGGAGCATTGCTCAACAGAGGAGGGGTTTCTAGAGAGGACCTGGGAGTACCCTTTCTAGTTTCTCTTGTGTCTATGATCTTGGAGGCCTGGGCAAAGAAGGATTGTCCTCTCTGTGAAAAAGGAGTGCCCTTGTACTCAAGGTCAGAAGAAATATAAAGAGTTGCGAATGCAACTCTCTTTTTTTATTGATGAAAACCTCTTCCCGTGGTATCATAAAATGCACTGAATAACTACTAATATCGTCAATTATGGAAAAAGAAAGAAAAATAAAAGAGCTTTTAAGCAGAGGAGTGGAAGAAGTGATAGACAAGAAGAACCTGGAAAGGAGGTTGCGAAGCGGGAAGCGCCTTCGTGTTAAATTGGGAATAGATCCTACCAGTCCCAACTTGCATCTTGGAAGGTCCATTCCCCTTTTAAAGCTTAAAGATTTTCAGGAACTGGGACACCAGGTTGTCTTTATTATTGGGGATTTCACAGGCATTATTGGTGATGCTTCCGACAAAGAGAGTGAGCGTCCAATGCTTTCTGAAGAAATAGTGAGGGAAAATCTAAAAAATTATATAAAGCAAGCGTCAAAAATAATAGATACGGAGAAGGCAGAGATTTGTTATAACAGTAATTGGCTTGGTGACCTGGGTTATGGAGAAATAGGAACGCAGGCCAACATTTTTTCTTTGAACGAATTCATTTCTCGTGAGAATATAAAAAAGAGGCTTGAAGAGGGTAAGAGGATATCTTTAAGAGAGGTTCTTTATCCTCTCATGCAAGGGTATGATTCGGTAATGGTAAAAGCTGATGTAGAACTTGGAGGAACTGATCAAAGATTCAATTTGTTGACCGGAAGAGAGATGCAGAGGTTTTACGGACAAGAGCCGCAGGATATGATAACAAACCCCCTGATAGAAGGGCTTGACGGAGAAAAAATGAGCTCCAGCAAAGGAAATACCATAAATCTTCTGGATGGTCCCAATGATATGTTCGGAAAGATAATGTCTCTCAAGGACGAGCTTATCGGGAGGTATTTCAAATTGCTTACGAGAGTGAAAAGCGAGGAAATAAATGAATACTTGGAAGAAGCGAAGAGTACTGGAAATCCCAGAAATGCCAAATTAAGATTGGCACATGAGATAGTCTCTATTTATCACTCAAGGGAGGATGCGAAAAAAGCAGAGGAATACTTTATAAATACATTTTCCAGAAAAGAGACCCCAAAAGAGGTTCCGGAGCTCAAGCCCAAATCATACGAGATCATTTCAGTACTTCTTGAAAGTGGGCTTGTTCCTTCAAGGTCGGAAGCAAGAAGAGTAATAAAGCAGGGAGGGGTAAAGGTTGAAGGAGAAACAGTGAAAGATTTTGATCTTAAAGTAAAACCGGGAACAATGGTGCAAAAAGGAAAGATAAATTTCTTGAGAGTCCTTTGAGATTATTTGACAAACTGTTTTATTCTGCTATTCTTTCCTATGAAGGGTGTCTTGAATTTTTGATTGTCCGTTGAGAAACGGGCATTAATTTTTTAAAAAGAGGTAAATAAAAAATTATATGGATGTAAAAGGATTCACTTCGGCAATATCTCAAATTGCTGCCGAAAAAGAAATACCACAGGAAAAGGTGGTGGAAATCATAGAGCAAGCAATAGCCACTGCCTATAAAAAGGAATACAGAGAAAAAGGAGAAGTAGTGAAGGCCAAAATAGACCCAAAGACAGGGGAGGCCAGCTTCTGGCTTGTTAAAACGGTAGTGGACGAGAGTACGGCTGTTTTTACAGAAGAAGAAGGAAGTGAGGAGGAAGAAGAAGAGATCGAAGAGGGAAAAGTTAGGTATAATCCCAAAAGACATATCACTCTTGAGGAGGCCAAGAAGGAGAATGATGATGTGGAAGTTGGGGACGAGATAGAAACTCCGTTGGAAGCAAAACAAGAATTTGGAAGAATTGCTGCTCAGACGGCAAAGCAAGTGATCTTGCAAAAGATAAAAGAAACAGAAAGAAACATTGTCTTCAATGAGTACAAGGAAAAAGAGGATGATGTTATTTCAGGCATTGTTCAGAGAGTGGAAGGAAAGAATGTGCTTATGGATATAGGAAAAATATTGGGAGTGCTTCCAAAGGAAGAGCAAATACCCGGTGAAGTGCATCGATCGGGCCAAAGGTATAAAGCTTATGTCATGAGTGTGGAGGATACTCCCAAAGGACCCAGTGTTACGCTTTCCAGGGCTTTTCCAAAGTTCGTTTCAAAACTTTTTGAGCTCGAGGTTCCGGAAATAGCTGCGGGAACTGTGGAAATAAAATCCATTGCAAGAGAACCGGGTTCACGAACAAAAGTTGCCATTTCTTCGGAGGAAGAAGGAATAGATGCTGTAGGAACAGCGGTTGGACAAAGAGGAACCAGAGTGGAAGCGATCATCAATGAGTTAGGAGGAGAAAAGATAGATATTATAGAGTACGAAGATGAACCAAAAGAGTTTATAAAAAAAGCCTTGTCTCCGGCAAGAATATCAGAAGTTGAGATTGAGGATAACAGAGCGCTGGTAACGGTACCCGAGGACCAACTGTCCCTTGCCATAGGAAGAGAGGGGCAAAATGTCCGGCTAGCAGCAAAGCTTACCGGATGGAGGATTGACATAAAAGCAATCGGAAAGGATGAGATAGAAGAAAGTGCAGAAGCGGAAACAGAATAATTTCTCTATAGGGAACATTAAGTTTAAACTTTAAAAGAAAAATATGAATTTAATTCCAACAGTAATAGAAAAAACTCAATTCGGAGAAAGAGCTTATGATATTTATTCAAGACTTCTCAAGGAAAGGATCATTTTTTTGGGAAGTGCTGTTGATGATAATGTCGCGAATGCAGTGATAGCTCAAATGCTTTTTCTTGCCAGCCAAGATTCAAAGAAGGACATAAAGCTTTACATAAACAGCCCGGGAGGATCCGTTACTGCGGGAATGGCGATTTATGACACGATGCAGTACGTTGATTGTGATGTTTCCACAGTTTGCGTGGGAATGGCCGGATCAATGGGAGCGGTTCTTCTTACTGCCGGAGCTGAAAAAAAACGTTTTGCGCTTCCCAATTCGGAGATATTACTTCATCAGGTAATGGGAGGAGCCCAGGGAGCAGCCTCGGAGGTGGAAATAACAGCAAAGCAGATCGTAAAGATAAAGGAAAGGCTTAACAAGATCATAGCACATCATACAAAACAGCCGCTCAAGAAAATACAAAGAGATACGGACAGGGATTTCTATCTTTCCGCGGATGAGGCAAGAGAGTACGGAGTAATAGATGATGTGATAAAAAGTAAGAAAAAATAAAAAAGAATTGACTTAAAGTGTTCGGGCCCGGGAATTTCTTCCCGGGTCTTTTGACAAAGAGCCTCTATTCTGATACTATAAAGCACAGTTTAGCAATTAATTTTTGGCTTGAAGCCCTGACTAGAATTGTGTCCGAGAAAAAGAATTCTCATCAAAAAAAACGCGCAAAAGTCGTTTCATCTCTAAAAGTGAATTCCTCAGAAGAACAACCGTTTTTCTCATAACACGGGTGTGTTTTTGACTTGTCGGACAAGGGATCTAAGGTGCATCAAGTCATCAAAACTTAATCATGGAACAAATAATTTTATTTCTAGTGGGAGCAATATCTTTGCTCGTTGGTACTGCGCTGGGGTATCTTGCCCGCCAGTCTATTGCGAAAAGAGATCACAAGGCACTTGAAACAAAGGTGCAAAAAAGGCTTGATTATGCCAAAAAGAGAAGTTCGGAGATCATAAGCGAAGCAAAGGAAAAATATGCGGAAATGATAGAACAGGCGAAGAAGGAGACGGAAGAGAAGAATGAAGAACTATTCAAAAGGGAGAAATTCATTTTAAAGAGAGAGAATGCCGTGGATAAGAAGTTTGCTGACTACGAGAAAAAGGAAAAAAGTTTCAATCAGAAAGTGAAGAGACTGAGGGAGCTCAAGGAAGAGGTGGATGAAATGAAGAAAAAGGCGGAAGAAGAGATTAGTAAGATAGCAGGGCTTTCAAAGGAGGAGGCAAAGGAAGAGTTTTATAGAAGGCTTGAAAAAGAGAACGAGATGGAAGTAATGGAGAGAATGAATAAGCTTGAAAGAGAGGGAGAAGAAAAATATCTGACAAGGGCGAAAGAAATATTATCCTCCGTCATTCAAAAATATTCCACTTCCCAGGTGGAGGATCTTACCACTACGAACGTCAGTCTTCCCGATGATGAGATAAAAGGAAGAATAATAGGGAAAGAAGGAAGAAACATAAAAACTCTTGAAAAACTTACGGGAGTGGAGATTGTAGTGGATGATACTCCCGAGACAGTGGTTCTTTCCAGTTTTGATCCTATCAGAAGGCAAATTGCCAAGATAGCTCTTGAGAAACTGATATTTGATGGCAGGATACAGCCAGCAAGGATCGAAGAGGTTGTAGAAAAAGCGGAGGAAGAAATATCGGACCAGATCAAAAAATCGGGAGAAGAAGCCGTGTATGAAACAAGTATCGTTGACCTTGATCCAAAGGTAGTGAATCTCTTGGGAAGATTAAAATTCCGTTCCAGTTATGGGCAGAATGTTCTAAGCCACTCCCTGGAGGTTTGTTTTTTGGCGGAAGCGCTTGCTGCGGAAATCGGAGCGAATACTTCCGTATGTAAGAAAGCAGGTCTTTTGCACGATATAGGAAAAGCTTTGGATCATCAAGTAGAAGGATCACATGTGGATATAGGAATGAGGGTTCTTGAAAAATTCGGAGTGGAAAAAGAAGTGATAGATGCTATGAAGTCTCATCACGAGGAACACCCTTTTGAAAGCATTGAAGCGGTTATTGTGCAAACTGCCGATGCTATTTCCGGGGCAAGACCCGGAGCAAGAAAGGATACTTTGGAAAATTACTTAAAAAGACTGGGAGAACTTGAAGAGGTTGCCAATTCTACGGCGGGCGTGGAAAAATCCTATGCGATACAGGCTGGAAGAGAGATAAGGATTTTTGTGAAGCCGGACGAAGTCGGCGATCTGGAGGCTAAAAAGATGGCAAGGGAAATAGCAAGCAAGATCCAGTCGGAGCTAAAATACCCGGGAGAAATAAAGGTTACTCTTATAAGGGAGCAAAGAATAATCGATTATGCGAGATAATTGCCTTTTTTTCGGGAATCGGTTTGAAACAAAAAAACGGCAAAAGCCGTTTTTTGTTTTTTGGAGCGGGCGAGCGGAATCGAACCGCCATCAGTAGCTTGGAAGGCTACGGTTTTGCCGTTAAACTACGCCCGCAAGCAACTACCTACGCTATAATACTAAATAAATTTTCCTATTAGTCAATAGCGAGTGGAAGTATGTGGGGAAGGTTTTTCGGAGAGCCGGGATTCGAACCCGAACTACATCCTCCCAAAGGATGCGTGCTGCCATTACACCACTCTCCGCCAAGACATCGGGGTGATCTTCTTTTCCCCGAAAAACTCTTTCTTAGTAGCAGGGTGATAATTATAACAAATTCCGTTTCAATTTAAAGGAAAAAATTTTATTTTTGGCTGTTTGGTGATATTATTAGAAACATGAAAAAAAAGAAATTGATTCTAATTGACGCGAATTCCATTATACATAGGGCTTTTCATGCCCTTCCTCCCTTGAAGACGAAAAAAGGTGAACCTGCAGGAGCTATTTACGGTTCTCTGCTTGCTTTTTTTAAGATATTATCGGATTTTACTCCTGATTATGTAGGAGCTTCTTTTGATTCTCCGGGGAAAACCTTTAGACATGAAGAGTATGAGGACTATAAGGCGCATCGACCGGAAGCTCCTAAAGAACTTATTTCTCAAATAATAAAGACGCAAGAGGTTTTTTCCGAAATGGGAGTGAAAGTTTTGGCTCACGAAGGGCTTGAGGCGGACGATATAGTAGGAAACATATCATCCTTAAAACCCGATGGAGTGGAGGCGGTGATCGCTACCGGAGACCTTGACCTTCTTCAGCTTGCAGCAAAAGAGGTGAAAATATATACTTTCAAAAGAGGAGTTAAAGAGGGCGTGCTCTATGATAAAGAGAAGGTAAAAGAGAAGCACGAAGGAGTTCCTCCCGAGAGAATACCGGACATAAAAGGCCTCCAAGGAGATCCCTCGGACAATATTCCCGGAGTGGAAGGTATAGGAAAGAAGACTGCTATAAAGTTAATAAAGAAGCTCGGAAGCATAGAGGAAGTGTATTCAAAAATAGAAAGCGATAAAGCGCTTGAAGGATTTAATGATAATATCGTGAAAAAGCTCAAAAAGGATAAGGAGAAAGCCTTTTTAAGCAAGGAACTTGCCACTATAAGAAGAACGGGGTTTCCCGAAATGGAATTCTCAGAACTCTTTTTTAAGATGAACAACGATAAAATAAGAGGAGTACTGGAAGAACTTGGCTTTAAGAGTCTTGCTAAACGATTTTCAGAGGATAAAGAAGATTCTTCTCGAGGAAACGCTACTTCTAACAATGAGAGCGAAAACAATTTGAGCTTTGATTTTTAGATTATTTTTGCTCAAAAATATTTATGGGCTACCAGGTCACGGAAGAAAAAATACGTAAACCATAAATGCCAAAGAAGAGGGGTATCAAATTTTTAATTGAATGGTGAAATGATCGAAGAAAAAAAGGAGTTGGAAAAATTAAAAGAGGATGTAGCCCTGCTTGAAGATTATGCGGAGGATCTTTTTTCTTTTATTCCCCTTCCGCTTTGTTTTGTAAATTCTCAAGGGGTTATTTTGGACGTTAATCCTGCTTTTATGAGGGTGACTGGGCAGAAAGAAGAGGAGTTAATAGGAGAACCCATTTCCACTTTCGTTAGAAAAGATGATGTGGAAGAAATGCTCAGGGAGGCAAAGAAAAGTGATGATATCAAAAGGAAGGAGACCAAAATAAGAAGGATCAAGGGAAAGGATATTCCTGCCACTGCTTTTGCCAAGGCCCGCAAGATAAGGAAGGATGTCTCCGGGGTATTCTTTTCTTTTCTTGACATTACGGAGATAAAGAAAAAAGAGGAAGAGGTTAAAAAAATTAATAGAAGGTTGAGAGAAAAAGTGGTGGAAATGGAAAAGATCAATCGTCTTACCATAGGAAGGGAGCTCAAGATGGTTAAGCTCAAAGAGAGGATCAAGGAGCTTCAAGAGGAGCTGGAAAAATATAAAAAAGAAGGAAGTCAGTCATAAACATGGAAGAAAAAAAGAAGGAGGGAAAAAATGAAGAAAACAACGAAGAACTTGAAGATCTTCGCCGTTATATAGAGGATCTTACATCTTTTCTTCCTTTGGCCTTTTGCATGGTAAGCCCTCTTGATCGCGTATTGGATGCAAATCGGAAATTTGAAGAAATGACCGGATATGAAAAAATGGAAGTGGCGGGAAGCAAAATAGATTCTCTTTTTCGGGATAAAAGAGAGGTAGAAAGATTTATAGCCCTTGTTACGAGCAAGGACAGCGTGGAGGAAAAGGAGATGACCCTTGTTACTAAGCGAGGGATGGGTGTTCCCGTAAAAGTATCAGCTCTTGCAAGAAGGGATGCCGAAGGGGAATTTTCCGGTTATTTTATAACCATTGACGATATTACCGAAAAGAAAAGATTTGAAGATGAACTTGAAAGAAAGATAAAAGAAAGGACAGAAGAGCTTGAAAATGCCAAGGAAAAACTAGAAGAGTCGGAGGCTATATTGGAAGTCAAGGTCAATGCTCGTACCAGAGAATTGCGGGAGTTGAATGAAAAACTTGAAGAGAGGGTCAGGGAAAGAACAAAGAAGCTCGAGGAGAAAGCGAAGGAGCTTCAGGAAAAAGCGAAGGAGACAAAAAAGACTCAAACAGCACTGTTGAATATAGCCGAGGATAACGAGAAGGCTTTGCATGAGGCCCAAGAAGAGAAACAAAAAACACTTGCTATTGTAAAGAATTTTGTTGACGGATTGCTCCTTTTTGATAATAACGGCAAGCTTTCCATGGTGAATCCCAAAGCAGGCGAGATGTTCGAGGTGGACTCAAAAGAAGTTTCGGGAAAGAGTATAACGAGCTTAAAGAAGTTTCCCAAGTTGAAAAAGTTGATAAATGAAGTTACAGGAGAGGAGATAAAAAAGGTTTTTCGTGAGGAAATGGAATTGGAGAATGAAGTGTTCTATGAAATTACCGTGATTCCTATTGAGCACGAGAAGAGGGAGATCGGAAGACTTATTACCGCTCATGATATTACGAGAGAAAAAAGTATAGAGAAAATAAAAAGCGAATTCGTATCGGTTGCCGCTCATCAATTACGCACTCCTCTTGCAGGAATAAAGTGGACTCTTCAAGCTGTTATAGAAGAGGATGAAGAAGCTGATATTCCCGAGGAGATCATGAGTTTTGTCAAGAAAGCATACGAAGCCAATGATCGAATGGTGAATCTTGTTAACGATCTTCTCAATGTAACACGAATAGAAGAAGGAAGGTATGCATATAAACCAAAAAAAGAGGATCTCAAAGAAATAATGACGACTTTAATAGATGAGTACAGAAAGGAGATAGAGGCAAAAGGAGTTTCCTTTAAAATAAATGAGCCCGAGGAAAAGTTACCTCCAGTGGAAGTTGATAAGGAAAAAATAATTCTGGTGGCTCAGAATTTTCTTGATAATGCTATGAAGTACACTAAAGAAGGAGAGGTTGTGATGTCTATGGGGCTAACAGAAGATGGAAAGAAAATAAAAGTATCTGTATCCGATACGGGCGTGGGAATACCTGAAAATCAGCAAGAGAGGATGTTTAGCAAGTTTTTTCGTGCGGACAATGTGCAACGAATGGAAACAGAAGGGTCGGGACTTGGATTGTTTATTGCCAAAAATATTGTAGAAGCGCATAAAGGAGCGATTTGGTTTGAGTCGGAAGAAGGGAAAGGGAGTACTTTTTACTTCACTCTTCCCGTGGCAAAGAATGAAAAAGATTGATGTTAAAGAATTTTGTGGTATTTGACATTATCCATGGGGGTGGATAGAATAAAGCAGTATCTGTTCTTTATGGTAATCGGATTATCAAAATTTTAAACATGAAAAAAATACTTATAGTAGAAGATGAGGAGATCCTTAGAAATCTACTACAAAAAAAACTTACAAAAGAAGGTTACGAGGTGGATACTGCGGAGAATGGAGAAGAGGGGCTCTCAAAGATAAGGGCGAATAAACCCGATCTTATTTTACTTGATATTATAATGCCTAAAATGGGAGGGTTTGAGATGATGGAAGAGGTACAAAAGGATGATAATATTTCCAGCGTTCCGGTGATTGTCGTTTCTAATTCAGGGCAGCCGGTAGAGATTGACCGAGCCCAAAAACTTGGAGCTTGCGATTGGCTTGTAAAAACAGAATTCGATCCTCAAGAAGTGATAAACAAAGTGGTGACTCAAATAGGAAAAGGAGAAAAAGAAGAAGAGGAAGATTAAAGAGGTAAGAGGTAACTAATATTCTATTCATCAAGAAAAACATAATAAGCGTAAAAAGTAACCTTTTATGACTAAAATATTAGTAGTTGAGGATGACAGGTTCCTAAGGGAAATGATCTCTCGCAAGCTCAACAAAGAAGGGTATGAAGTGATCGAGGCTGTTGATGGCGAAAAAGGGGAGGAAAAAATAAAAGAGGAAAAACCCGAGATAATACTTCTTGATCTTATTCTTCCTGGTATTGATGGCTTTGAGGTTCTCGAAAGAATAAAAAAGGACTCCGAGGTAAAAGATATTCCTGTTATAATTCTTTCTAATTTGGGGCAAAAAAGCGAAGTAGAAAGAGGACTGAACCTCGGAGCCGTTGATTTTCTAATAAAGGCTCACTTTACTCCCGCAGAGATCGTAAAAAAGATTAGGGAGCTAATTTGATTTATTGAATTTTTCTCTCATGCCGGAGCTTCCTGAGGTGGAAAGCACAGTGCGTTCATTAAGAAAAGAGGTCTTAGGAAAGACCTTTGTTGGTGGTTGGCAAGAAAGCGGAAAAGATTGGGTTGAAAGGGCAAAAGGAAAAAAAGTGGTGAATATAGAAAGAGTGGGCAAAAATATATTACTCCTTCTTGATGACGGGTACACCATGCTTGTTCATCTTAGAATGACGGGATATCTTCTTCTTGGCAATTGGAAATACAAGGACAATGAATGGATTGCAGAAGAAAAAGATTTAGAAGAAAGAAGTAACAGATTTTTAAGATTCATTCTTTTTTTGGATGATGGTAGAAGTCTTGCTCTATCCGATGCAAGAAAATTTGCCAAGGTATCTTTTATTTCAAGAAAGGAAGAAAGGGACTTGCGTAGAAATCTTGGTCCTGATCCGTTTTCTCTAAGCAAAAAGGATTTTCTCAGCCTTTTAAAGGGAAAAAAGAGGGAGATAAAGCCACTTCTTATGGACCAAAGTTTTCTTGCGGGGATAGGCAATATTTATGCTTCTGAAATTCTCTTTAAGGCCAAGATAAACCCCAAAAAGAAATCATATCTTTTAAATGAAGAAGAAATAGAGAGTATTTATTGTCACATGAAGGATATCCTTGAAAAAGCTATTGAGCTTAAGGGAGATAGCACCAGTGACTATAGGCTGACTGACGGAAGCAAGGGCGGATACCAAGAACGCCACCTTGTTTATAAAAGAGAGGGGTTGCCTTGCTTTGATTGCCATTCGAGAATAAAAAGAAGCACGGTTGGCAACAGAGGTACTTATTTTTGTCCCAAGTGCCAAAAATTATAGAAATTTTTTGGTAAGTAAAAATAAATGAGAACATGATAATTATTCTTTACGGAAAAGATACTTTCAGATCGAAGGAGAAGTTGAAGGAGATAGTGGAAGAATATAAAAGGAGACATGAAAGTGGACTCAATTTGAAATTCTTTTCTCCGGAGGATCATCCTGAAGAATTGGAGGATTGTGAGAAACAAGTATCCATGTTTGACGAGAAGAGGCTTGTAGTAATCAAGGAAGCCTTCTCTTCTGATGGGATGAAAAATGTTGTTTTGAAGCAAAAAAGAAGAATGGTGGACTCGGAAGATATATTCATTATTCATCAGGAGGGAGAGGTGAAGAAAGGCGATGAGCTTTTAAAATCGTTCTCGGAAGAGGCAGGGGGGGTTATGATCCAAGAGTTTACTCCCCTTTCCTCCAAAGAACTTCTTTCTTGGATAGAAAGAGAGTTTCGCAACAAGGAAGTAGAGGTCAGCAGAGAAGCAGTAAAAGAAATTTCCAGTCTTGGCAACGAAAATACTTGGAGAATCAAGAATGAGATAGAGAAACTTTCTTTATATAAGAAAAAAGTAGGGAAAGAGGATGTCGATCTCATGGTGGATACGGAAGCAGAAACAAATATATTCAAAACCATTGATGCGGTAGCGGAAAAAAATAAAGAAAAGGCACTTCTTTGCGCTTACAATCATTTAAAAAAAGGAGATAATCCGCTTTATCTTTTCTCTATGCTTGGATATCAGTTCAGGAACTTAATGATCGTCAAGGATCTTTCAGAAAAAGGATTTTCCTATAATGACATGAAGGAGAAGAGCGGTCTTCATCCTTTTGTATTCAAAAAAAGCTGTGAGCAAGCAGGCAAATTTTCTTTAGCGGAACTGGAAGAGATATATCACAACTTGTTTGAAATGGACTTAAAAACAAAAACGGGACAAATCGATCCCGTACTAGCCCTACATCTTTTTATCTTTGATTGTTAAGTGGTTGCTTTTGTGAGGCGTGATTTTTTCCTGGAGGCAGTATTCTCTTTTATGACTCCTTTTTTGGCAGCTTTGTCAATTAATTTATGTACTTCGGGGAGCTTTTTTTTGGCTTCTTTTTTCTTACCTTCTTTCACAAGCTCTCTGACCTCTTTTACGGCTCTTTTCATTCTTTTCTTGTACCCCAAATTAAGGGCATAACATTTTTTGTTCTGCCTAAGCCTCTTTTTTGCTGATTTAGTGATTGCCATAGTCTTTCCTTAAAGAATTATTCTATCAAGTAGGCTATTTTTTATCATTTTTTCACTTTTTAGTCAACTCTGGTATAATTAAGGCCACATTTAATAAGAAGCTCGAGAAAAAAGTAATTATTCATGATTTATTACTTAAAGGGAAAGATTGTCATAAGAAAAGAAGAGTTTTTGGTTATTGATGTTGGAGGCATGGGTTATAAGGTTCTTGTTTCCCCCGAGGTCAAGGACTCGCTAAAAGAGAATGCCACTTTATATTGTTTTGTCCAAAAAGGAGAAAAAGAAGATCGCATTTATGGCTTCAAAAGTGAAGAGAATCTAAAGCTTTTTGAAAGGCTTTTGAAGATTTCGGGGATAGGGCCCAAGACGGCTCTTACGATTGCCTCTTGTGCTTCCATGGAAGAATTAAAGAAAGGAATAGAAAAGGAGGACAAGAAAGTAATGGAAAAAATATTCAGTGCCGGAGAAAAAAAGGGGCAACAGGTGATCTTTGAGATCTCAAGAAAAATGGTCGAGAAAAGAGAGAAAGATGAAGAGGGTAAGGACGAAGCATATGAAACCTTAAGAGGTTTGGGATTCAAAGATGGTGAAATAAAAAAAGCCCTAAGAAAAGTCGGAAAAAATGAAAAGAAAGAAAAAAGAGTAAAAGAAGCGCTAAAAATGTTGGGAAATGAAGAACATTCTTAAAAAATTGTTCGATCATCTAAAAAGCGTTTATCATTTTCTTTTAGCGTTCTTCGGAGCGCTCGTTTATCGTTTTCCCTCGCGGAGAATAAAAGTTTTCGGAGTTACAGGAACCAACGGAAAAACCACTACTGTAGATCTTGCTTGTCGAATATTTAAAAAGGCGGGTTATAAGGTGGCTGCTTTTTCTTCCATTAAATTTGAGATAGCCGGAGAGGAGAGACAAAATCTTTACAAGATGACCATGCCCGGAAGAGCTGCTTTGCAAAAACTTTTACGTGAAGCGGTTAACAAAGGTTGCGATGTGGCGATAATGGAAGTGACATCCGAAGGAATAAAACAACACAGGCACAGATTCATAGATTTTGATGCAGCATGTTTTACCAATCTTACGCCTGAGCATATTGAGTCACATGGAGGGTTTGAGAACTACAAAAGAGAGAAGGGCAAACTTTTTCAAGCTACCAAGAGTGTTCATATCATAAACAGCGACGATGAAAATGCAGGCTATTTCTTAAAATTTCCGGCGGAAAGAAAAATTATTTTCGGTATTAAAGATAAGGAGCATCTCAGCAAGAAAGAAGAAGAGGAGCATCTTGTGTTGAATGCGGAAAAGGTGGAAGCTTCAAAGAATGGTATTAACTTTAAGGTGGAAGGGAAGGAGTTCTTTTTGAGTTTGTCGGGAAAATTCAATATTTATAATGCTCTTGCCGCTATTGCTTTTTCCAAAATAGAAAGAATTGATCCTGGTAAAGCAAGAGATGCCCTAAGAGAGGCAAAGGTGATACCGGGAAGAATGGAAGAGGTTATAAGCTCACCCTTTAATGTCATCATAGACTATGCTGTAACCCCTGATACCTTGGAAGGAGTGTATACGGAGATGAGGGAAAGTCTCTCCGGTGGAAGATTGATGGCGGTACTTGGTTCTTGCGGAGGTGGGAGAGATAAATGGAAAAGACCGGTATTGGGAAAGATAGCGGCAAAGTATTGCGATAAGATCATTATTACGAATGAGGACCCTTATAACGAAGATCCGAAGGAAATATTGTCAATGATAAAACTTGGAATAATGGAAGCGGGATTTCCGGAGAAGGATCTTTACGAGATAATTGACAGAAGGGATGCAATTGGAAAAGCCTTGGATTTGGCGGAACCCGGAGATGGGGTGATAATCACCGGAAAAGGAGATGAGCCCTGGATGTGTGTTTCGGGTGGGAAAAAGATTCCTTGGAATGAACGTGAAATAATAAAAGAGGAATATGAAAAAAGAGAAATTCAAGAGAATAAATGATTGGACTTGGGAGGCCAAAAAAGAAGAGGGAATGAGAGTTCCTGCCAGGGTTTATGCTTCCCGTAAAATATTGGAAGAAACAGAGGAGGATGCGCTAGGCCAGTTAATGGATATAGCAAGGATTCCCGGCATTGTTTCTTATGCTCTTGCCATGCCGGATATCCACTCAGGATATGGACCTCCTATTGGAGGAGTGGGAGCTATGGATAAAAAAGAAGGAGTTATCTCACCTGCCTTCATAGGGTTTGATCAAAATTGTGGCGTTAGAATTCTAACTTCTCAAGTGAAAAAAAGTGAGTTGAAAGGAAGGCTAAACAAAATAGCGGAGGAGGTTCATAGAATGATTCCTGCCGGCTTGGGAAAGGGAGGAGGGTTAAAGTTGAGTGCAAAGGATATCGATAACGTTCTTGAAGGAGGAGCTCCTTACTTGGTATCGAGAGGATGGGGAGAAGAGGGTGATATTGAAAGATGTGAAGAGAGGGGGAGAATGAAGGAGGCGAGAGCCGATCTTCTGTCAAGAAAGTCGAAAGAGAGGGGGAAGGGTCAACTGGGAACTCTAGGATCCGGGAACCATTTCTTGGAGATCCAAGAAGTAAAAGAGATTTTTGATGAAAAAAGAGCTCGAGATATGGGTCTTTTCAAAAATCAAGTGGTTTTTATGATACATACGGGCTCCAGAGGTTTGGGCCACCAGAATTGCAGTGATTATCTGGAAGTGGCAAAAAGGTTCATGAAGAAGAGTAATATGCCGCTTATAAACAAGGATTTGACATATTTTCCTTTTTACTCCGAGGAAGGTCAAAAATTTTTTGGATCTATGGCGTCCGCTTGCAATTATGCTTGGGCGAACAGGCAGGTCATCACTTCTTTTGTAAGAGATTCTTGGAAAAAGATCTTTGGAAAGAAAGAAAGATTAATGCTTCTCTATGATGTAGCGCACAATATAGCAAAGATTGAAAAGCATGAGGTGAAAGAAGAGGAAAAGGAATTGATAGTGCACCGCAAAGGAGCCACAAGAGCCTTTCCGGAACAACCTGTTATTATTCCGGGCAGCATGGGTACATCTTCCTATGTGCTTTCGGGGACAAAAGAAGGGAGTTCTTCTTTTTATTCTACTTCTCATGGAGCGGGAAGGCGTCTTTCAAGAAAAGCTGCTAAAAAAACAATTTCTGGAAAAGAGACCATAAAAAGGCTTGAAAAAAAAGGAATAATGGTAAAATGCACCTCTGTGTCGGGAATTTCCGAAGAAGCTCCTGAAAGTTACAAGGATATTGAAGAAATCATAGAGGTGATCTATAATGCCAAGCTGTCAAATAAAGTTGCAAAATTAACTCCCCTTGCTGTAGTGAAGGGGGAATGAAAAAATGACCAAAAAGAAACTTCCAAAAAGCATAAGAAAGTATTTGAGAAAGGAAAAGGCTCGTATTAGAAAATATTTTTCCGACTCTGAAGAGCAAGACAAGCTCATAAAGGAGCTTCTTGAGAGATATAAAAACGATAACAATGTTCCGCAAAGGTCTTCCCGGTAAAGCGGACAATCTTTTTTTATGAAAATAAAAGATATTTACAAGCTTTCCATTGAGAAAGGAATGGAGTTCGATCCCAGAGGAAAGGAAGAAGCGAAGAAGATCCTTGAAAAAAGGAAAGAGGAGTACGAAGAAATGAAAAAGGAGGAGAAAGAGGGTTTTGACATGGAGAAACTTTCCAATCCCTATGATGACACCAGAATTCTTTATGGAGATGGAGAAAGGGAGGTGAAAAAAGTAATGGTCGGAGTGGATATAGACGGTGAGGAGCTTTTGCTCGCTCGTTATTTGGGAGATATTGATCTTGTTATTTCTCACCACCCTAGAGGAAATGCGTTGGCAGGGCTTGACGGGGTGATGGAGCTTCAAATAGACATGCTTCACAAGTACGGAGTTCCTGTGAATATTGCCGAAAAATTGCTTGAAAAAAGGATCAAAGAGGTATCAAGAAGCCTTTCTCCGGCCAATCACCAAAGAGCGGTAGATACAGCAAGAATTCTGGATATACCTTTCATGTGCATTCACACTCCTTGTGATAATATGGTAGCTGATTTTGTCGAAAGGAAGATTGAAAAAGATGAACCTTCGAAGTTAGGGGACGTAATAAGATCTCTAAAAGAAATACCCGAATACAAGAGAGCTTCGATGCTTGGCGCGGGTCCCGAACTTTTTACGGGAAATAAAAGAAGTAGGGCCGGAAAGATCCTTCTTACTGAGATCACGGGCGGAACAGAAGGGTCTGCAGATATCTACGAAAAGCTTGCACAAATAGGAGCAGGAACCATTGTCGGAATGCATCTTTCTGAAAAAAATAGAGAGGCGGCGGAAAAAGCGCATATCAATGTGGTGATTGCCGGGCACATATCTTCTGACTCCATAGGGATCAATCTTTTCTTGGATGAAATAGAAAAGAAAAGGGTGGAAATAACTTCTTGCTCAGGACTTATCAGGCACTCCAGAAGAAAGAAATGAAAAGCATTGCTTTCAAATTCTTACTTTTAAAGTTCTTTGATCATGTAAGTTCTTTTTAGCTTGTACCCCATTCTTCTCCAATAGTTTCTTACGCCGACCCCTGATATAACGGCGAGGTACTTTCTCCCAAACTCTTTTTCTGCAATACTCTCAGCCTCTTTTATGAGCCTTTTCCCCATTCCTCGATGCTGGGGGGAGTCTTCACTTTTTGATTCAAAGGGAAGTTGTCTTCCATAGGTTCTTATTTCTCTTATAACGGACATGTTCCTCAATAGAGGAAACGAAGAATTGCGTTCATCTCGCAATCTGAGCAAGGCATAAAGTTTCCCCCTTTCCTTGTTCTCGATACTCAAGAACAATTCTTTTCCCCCCGAGGCTTCGTAATCCTCTCTAAAGAGAGAGAGTTCTTCTTCAGGATTATACTCTTCTTTCACCTCTCTGCATCTTATACACTTGCATTGCCAGTTATTCTTTATTTGATCATTTTTTATTACTTCTCTTAGATTGGAGATCTTACATCCTCCTTCTATGTCTTGCACGGGAATATCTCTGAAAAGCCTTTGAATTCTAACGTACCGGGGTATAGTGTTCTTTTTTATCTCTATTATCAATCTTGCCAACTCCTTGTCTTTATAGACTCTGTGTTCTCCTCTTTTAAAAAGATCATAAAGAGGAGTGTTTTTTATGACCAGACAAGGATAAATTTTTAAGAAGTCCGGTTTGAACTCAGGATTAGCGAAAAGCTCTGTAAATGTATCCAGGTCTTCCCGGTAAGAGCTTTTGGGAAGATTGAGCATCATTTGATAGCACACCTTGAATCCGGCTTTCTTTAAAAGTTTAGTTGCTTTTATTGTCTCTTTTCTCCCGTGTCCTCTTTTTGTGAAAAATAATACTTTATCCGATAAAGATTGAACTCCCATTTCTACCATTGTCACTCCGAATCTTCGTAATCTGAGCACTTCTTTTTTCGTGATATAGTCAGGTCTTGTCTCAATTGAAAGACATACTATTCTATGCAACGCCTTTTCGTTTTTCTTTTTTGCTTCCTCAAGAGTATTACTTTCTTCCTTATTGCATGCATCGTAACATTTTTTTATAAACCATTCTTTATATTTCTCGGAGTAAAAAGACCATGTTCCGCCTACTATGCGAAGCTCTATTTTCCCTGTGGGATGCCCTGTTTTACTGAGGGCTTCTATTCTTTTTTTTACTTGTCTTTCGGGATGATAATCATTCTTGAGCGCTCGCATCGCGGCTGGTTCTCCTTTGAGATAACTTTTTGGCATCCCTTTTTCTTCGGGGCAATAGATGCATTTTCCGGGACAAGGGAAGGGTTTTGTAAGAACGGACACATTAACCACTCCCGAGAGAGAGCGAACGGGACGTGTTCTTAGAAGCGAAAGTATTTTTTGATTCCTTCCCTTCATTTTTTGATATTCTTGTAGTAAACTTGCGTTAGTAGGGAAAGAGATCTTTCGCTTTTTCGATATTTTTCTCTTTATGCTCTCCAGCTCCTTTTTGGAGTTTACTCTTCCTTCTATCAATTTTTTGATTATTTCTCTTTTTCCTTCTGTCATGATTAACGAAAATTGATTGTTTGTTATGAGAATTTATTTGGAGATATTTTAAGTCACAGCTTTCTAATTCTATTTTATGAAAAAAGAAGATGCAAAAAGAATAATGGAAAGATTAAAGGAGGATTATGATCTCATATCTTCTTCTTTTGCAAAGAACAGAGAGAGGGTTTGGCCGGAAATGAAGTTTCTTTTTGATAAGGCAAAAAAGGAAGAAAGGGTCTTGGATTTAGGATGCGGGAATGGACGATTTTCACAGTATCTCGAGCACACTCATTATACAGGAATTGATTTTTCGGAAAAGATGATAAGTGAGGCGAAAGCGAGATTTCCAAAAAAAGATTTTTTAGTAGGCGATGCTCTTTCTCTTCCTTTTCAGGACAATTCTTTTGACAGAGTCTATAGTATAGCGGTGATTCATCAGATACCTTCAGAAGCTCTCAGAATAGAGGCTCTTAAAGAAATAAAGAGAGTTCTAAAACCGGAAGGAAGGCTATATATTACGGTTTGGAATATATGGAAGAACAACAAGTTCTTTTGTGTAAAACAAATGATGTTAAATTTTTTCTTTTCACGCTCTTTGGGACCGAGGGACATAATTTTGAAAAGGGACAGATATTATTATGTTTTTCGGAAAAAAGAACTTTCCCGTCTTGCTGAAAAAGCAGAGCTTTCTCCGGAGGAAGAGGGGCTGGTAGAGGAAGGGAAGAGAAGTAATTTTTATCTCATTGCAAAGAAAGAGAAAAAGAAGTAGTGAAATGGATCTGCTTCTTGACAAAAAAATATAAACTTTTAATATTAATATACCATGAAGGAAGAAAAAAAAGTCGCAAAGAAAGAGAAAAAAGATTCGTTCCTGAAGCGCTGCAGGAGTTCATTTATGATCCCGGTATTTCCCAAGTGGGGAGAAGGTTAAGGTATAAAAAAACAGCACCTATCGGCATAGTTACTCCCCCTTAAACACAGGGGATTAATTTTTATAAAACATGGAAAAGAAAAAATATTATCTAACCAAAGAAGGATTGAACAGAATAAGGAAAGAGTATGAGGATCTCAAAGAAAAAAGAAGAGAAAAGCTTAAAAATGAAGCACCGGAGGTGTTCCATTCCGAGGATGTGAATCCTGAGTATCTTACTTTCCGAAGAGATCTTGGCATTCTGGAAGAAAAGATTTCCAAAATGGAAGAGGTGTTGAATAATGTGGAAATAATAAGTTCGCCGGAAGAAGGTTGCAAGGAAGTCAAATTGGGAGCTCGAGTTACCATAGAGGCCGGAGGGCAAGAGGATGAATTCCATCTCGTAGGAACAATGGAGGCCGACCCGAATCTTGGTAAGATATCCAACGAATCCCCGGTTGGTAGAGCTTTAATGGGTCGAAAGGAGGGGGAAGAGGTTCCGGTTTCTTCTCCTATAAAAACAGTGTATAAAATTAAGAAAGTTCGTTATCAATGAAAGGAATATTGAACCTTCTAAAAAAAGTGGGTACTTTAAAGGAGAAGCCCAGAAGAGGGTGGGTCATTCATGGAATAGATAATCCCGAGACCACCGCCGAACATATTTTTCACACAACTTTTTTAGTATGGATCATTGGCAAAAGAAAGGATATTGATCTGGAAAGAGCCATTAAAATGGCTCTCATACATGATATTTGTGAGGTGTATGCTCCGGACATCACTCCTTCCGATACCAAAGGGCTTAGCGAAGAAAATATTGAAAGAAATGAGATACTCCATGAAAAACTCAACAAAGGTTATCCCACTACCGAGCAGAGAAAGAAGATGGAAACAATAAAAAAGAATCTGGAGAATGATGCTATGGGAAAATTATTGGAAGGAACTGAGGGTGATTTGGAGAAAGAGGTTTGGGACCTTTGGAATGAATACGAGGGAATGGTCACTCCGGAGAGCAAGTTCGTAAAACAAGTGGACAGAATAATAAATCTTTTCCAGGGATTGGAGTATCATAAAGAATATGAGAATATTGAATACGAACTTTGGATAAAAAGAGCGAAAGAGGTGATTGACGATCCGGACCTCTTAAAGCTTCTTGAAGAGATAGAGAGAGATATAAGCGAAAAGTAGCTTTTGAATTTTCCTTTTTTATGTAGTATTTTAAAGCAGGTATGAACCTGCTTTTATTATTTTTTTGAAAAATGAAGGATGTTCTAATTTTTTTATCGGAGGCGGGAAAACTCAAGGAGATGAAAAGAAGGGGGTGGGTGATAAATCGCATCAAGAATCCCGAGACGATCGCGGAACATATTTTTCGTGCCGCGATAATGGGATGGATGTTGGGAAGAAAAAAAGAGAGTCTTGATACGGGAAGCCTCATTAAGACGGCTCTTGCTCACGATCTTTGCGAGGTTTATGCAGGAGATATTACTCCCTATGACTCTGTGCTTCCTGATAGTGAAGAGGAGCTACGAAAGCTTATGAGAACCTGGCCGAGGTTTTCTTCTTCCCAGAAAGAAAAAAATAACAACAAGAAGCACTTAAAGGAAAAAGCTTCTTTGAGAAAGCTTACTAGCATATTATCTTCTCGTCCCTTCAAGGGGGAGTTGATGGAGCATTGGATGGACTATGAAAAGAGAATTACTTCTGAAGGAAAGTTCTTCAATCAGGCCGACAGAATGGAAAATTTTTTACAAGCTTACGAGTATTGGGAAAAATACAAGAAGCCTCCGTTGGAACCCTGGTGGATATGGGCGAGGGAATTTTTTGACGACCCTCTCTTGCTTGAGTTCATGGAAATTTTGGAGCTTAGATTTCATAGGCGTGAAATACCCGAAGAACTGGAATCTTCTTATTCTATGGTGAGATTCTTTAATAGGATATGTGATCTTAAAAGGAAACCCAGAAGAGGGTGGGTGATTCACGAAATAGAAGGGGCTGAGACCACGGCAGAGCATCTGTATCATACTTCTCTCTTAACTTGGATCTTGGGAAGCGAAAGAAAGGATATTAATTTGGAAAAAGCCTTAAAGATCGCTTTAGTTCATGACATATGCGAGGTATGTGCTCCGGACTTTACCTCTTATGATGCCGCCTCACTCTCAGAGAATAAGAAGATCACAGAAGAAGAAATAGGTAATATAAGGCCGATCAAGAAGCGTCCCACAAAAAAACAAAGAGAAAAGATGGAGCTTATAAAAAAAGAAATGAAAAACGAAGCCATTGATAACGTGGTCAAAGGGCTGAGTAGTGATATTGGGAAAGAGGTTCGTGATTTATGGAAAGAGTATCAAGAAGAGAAAGGTGTGGAGGGTGTTTTTGTGAGGCAATGCAATCAAGCAATAAATCTCTTTCAAGGAATGGAGTATCACAGGAAATATGATAGAATTGACCGTAAACTTTGGATAAAAAGAGCAAAAGAGGTAATTGACGACCCTCAAGTCCTGGAATTTGTGAAAGTCATGGAGAAGGACGAAAAATAGAGTATGTACGTAATGAAACCCAATAAACTTATAGTCAAGCTGATTGTTACCAGTTTTTTTATTAATGCCGGCTGGGGGCTTATTCTTCCCATTTATGCTATCTTCGTAACGGAGCAGATAGAAGGGGGTTCTCTTGAGATGGTGGGTTTAGCAGTGGGTATTTTTTGGCTTGCAAAGGCGACCTCGCAACCCTTTTTTGCTTACAAAATGGACGTAGTAAGGGGGGAGCACGATGATATGATCTTTTTGTTAAAAGGAACTATTATTGCCGCTTTGATACCTCTTATTTACATCTTTGCTTTTGATGTTTGGCACATTTTTATCTTGGAAGCCATCAGAGGTTTTGGTTTTGCAATGGTAGAACCGACCTTAAGTGGAGTTTTTACAAGACATGTGGACAAGAATTGGGAGGCTTATGCCTGGGGGCTTCACAGTGCCTCTCTCGGATTTGCTTATGGTTTTTCAGCGATTTTCGGAGGAATGATCGCTTCTTTTTTAGGCTTTAACACCCTATTCGTTCTGATATCATTATCAAGCTTCCTTTCCCTTATCATTGCTTATTTGGCAATAAGAAGGGATCCTTGGCTCAAGGATGGAACAGAGGAGGACTAAAACAAACCCGCCCAAAGAGGGCGGGTGGTTGGTTTTTCATCTTGAGAGAAGTATTATTTCTTTACTTCTTCCACTATCTTTGAGAAGGTTTCCGGTCTTTGCTTGGCAAGAGTGCAAAGTGCCTTGCGATCGAGTTCTATATTTTTCTCTTTCAGTCCACCGATGAAATCACGATAATTCATTCCATTTTTTCTGCACGCATTGTTTATAATAATGTTCCAATGCCTTCGCATCTCTCTCTTTTTTGTTCTTCTGTCACGGTAAGAGTAACTCCAAGCTTTCATTAAAGCTTCCTTTGCGGCCTTGTACTTTGACTTTCTTCCCCACTTAAACCCTTTTGCGCCAGCTAGCACCTTCTTTCTTTTTTTGTTGGTCGTTTTTCCCCTTTTAGTTCTGGCCATATTAGTACTTTAAGGATTTTTTTATCTTTTTCGCTTTCGGCTTATCCACTTGAACATATCTGCGAAGCTCTCTTTTCTTTTTTCCGCTTTTTTTGGACCTGTAGTGCATTTGTCCCACTATCCTTCTCAGGATCTTTCCTCCTTTCGTTATTTTGAACCTCTTAGAGAGGGATTTTCTTGTTTTCGGTTTTTCCTTCATTTTTTGATAATGGTTGCCGTTAATCCTCGCGGCTCCTTATTGATTTGTTTTTGAATTTGTATGTCGGACCTTTCTTGCAATACATCCAGAAACTGGCTCATCTTTTCTCGGGCTACATTTTCCAGTGCTTTTTGTCTTCCCTTGAGAGGAAGAACCACTCTTACGGAGTCCCCCTCATTTAAAAATTTTTCGGCCGATTTTGCTCTTATTTCCATATCATGCTCGGAAATAGAGAACCCTAGTCTTATTGATTTTACCTGCGCTTTATGCCCCTTCTCTTTCTTTTTCTTCTTCTTTTTTTCTTCGTAAGCGTACTTTCCGTAATCTATTATCTTGCACACGGGAGGCTCTACATTGTCTGTTATTTGAACCAGATCCAGCCCCTTTTTTTGAGCTATTTCCAAGGCTTTTGTAAGAGGCATCACTCCAGCGTGTTCTCCGTCATCGGAAACGACTCTTACTTCTTTTGCCTTTATTTTGTTATTTATAGGTGTTTTGTTTTTTCTCAAGTTTTTTATAGGTTATATGATTCTGACTTAGAGATATTATTCATGGTGGAGATGGGGAGATTGAACTCCCGTCCGGGATCATGAAAAAAACGAATCTACAAGCTTAGTTCGGTTTTTAGTGAGCAAGGAATGTGAACCGAACGAAACTTCCTTGCACTGAGTCCGTTATGGTTTCGGGTTCCTGAAAAGGACTCGCTTTCAAAAACCCTATCTCCATTTATGACACCCCTTGGCCGCCTATGGAGACTTAGCGGTGGGATGCCCGCATTTAAACAGCTGGTGCTAATGCGGGTTCTTCTTCAAATAAGTTGGCACTTATTTTAAAGATGCAGGTTTAGCGAGTCTGCGCTCGGCTTGCATCATTTTTTTCAAAGGATCCCGTCGAAACATACATCCCCATGTTTCTTAAGCACTCCGTAATATACACGAAAAACTTGTTTTAGTCAATAGCTTTCAAGGAAGAGGTTGTTCTTTTTCAATGTTTCATTTTTCTTTTTATTTCCCTGTCTATCTCTCTTTTTTTTATAGCCTCTCTTTTGTCGTACTTTTTCTTTCCTTTTACTATTCCCAATTCCAGTTTCAAAAAATTTCCTTTAGTGTATATACTAAGAGGCACCAAGGTGACTCCCCCTTCTTTCATTTTTCCGTAAAGACTGTCGAGCTCCTTCTTTTTTAAAAGCAATCTTCTTTCCTTTTTTGGATTATACTCTTCGGGGGTGTTCTTTGGTTGATAAGGAGCAATATTGGCGTTAACAAGGTATGCCTCTCCTTTTCTTATGGATACAAAAGCTCCGGAAAGTGAGATCTTACCGCTTCTTATTGATTTTACTTCTTTCCCGGAAAGCTCGATTCCCGCCTCTATTCTCTCAAGGATATGGTAATCGAAAAATGCTTTTTTGTTCTTGACCAGAACTGCCATAATGGTTTCATTCTAACATAAATGGCAATTTTTCTTAACCCCCTCAAATGGACAAAAGAGGGTAATTAATGTAAAATAAACGAATATGAAAGAAAGATTGGAAAAAATATTGGAAGAAGAACTGGGAATGGTTATAACCCTTGAAAGGCCCTTAAAAGAGCATGGGGATTATGCCTCCAATGTGGCTTTCTCTCTTGCAAAAAAAGAAAAGAAAAGCCCGAGGGAGATAGCGGAAAAATTGGAAAAGAGGGTAAGATCGGAGCTTTTCTCAAAAGTAGAAGCAAAAGACGGGTTTCTTAATTTTTTCCTCTCGGAAAAAGCTCTCAAAGAAGAACTTTTGACCGTGATAAATGAAAGGGAGGATTATAAAAGAGGAGGAGAAGGGGGTGTTATGGTAATTGACTATTCTTCTCCCAATATTGCCAAGCCATTTGGGATAGGGCACCTCAGATCGACCATTATTGGTCAGTCCTTATATAATATTTATAGCTTTTTAGGATGGAGCGTTACCGGAATCAATCATCTCGGGGACTGGGGAACGCAATACGGAAAGCTTTTGTATCAGATAAAAAAAGAGAACAAAGATCCCGAAGAGCTTTCCGTGAAGGAATTGGAGGATCTTTATGTGAGGTTTCATAAAGACATGGAGAATGATCCTCGGTTGGAAGAAAAAGGAAGAGAGTGGTTCTTAAAACTTGAAAAAGGAGAGGAGGAAGCAAGAAGATTGTGGCAGATATGCAAAAGAAAAAGTCTTGAAGAGTTTGAAAAGATATATGAAGAATTGGAGGTGAGCATAGATCATACTTTAGGAGAAAGTTTTTATGAGGATAAGCTTCAAGACATAATAGAAGAAGCAAGAAAAAAGGGTGTGGCGAAAGAGAGCGAAGGAGCGCTTATTGTGGAGTTCAAAGATTTGCCGCCGGCAATGCTTTTAAAATCCGATGGGAGTACCACCTACTTCACAAGGGATCTTGCCGCTGTTAAGTATCGATTAGAAAGATTTTCTCCCGACAAAATGGTTTATGAAGTGGGGGCTGACCAAGTTTTGCATTTAAAGCAACTTTTTGAAGCGGCGGAGAAGCTCGGGTTGGCAAACAAAGAAAATTTCTTTCATGTAGCTCATGGAATGTTTCGATTAAAAGAGGGAAAGCTTTCTACAAGACGTGGAAGAACGGTGCATCTCGAAGATGTTCTTTCTCGCATTAAGGAAAAAGCGAGAGAAACGGTCAAGGACTCGCCTTCGTTGGAGGGTCTTTCCCCGGACAAGAAAGAGAGGGTTATAAGCAAGATAGCGGTGGGAGCCGTAAAGTACAATGACTTAAAGAGGCATTACAAGAGGAGCGTGGTCTTTGATTGGGATGAAATGCTTAGCTTGAAAGGAGATTCCGGCCCTTATTTACAATACACATGTGTAAGATGCAAAAGTGTTCTTAAAAAGGGAGGGGAATATGATAAGGCAATAGATGAAGAATTCAACGAAAGAGAAAGGGAGTTGGTAAAGATGATAGTTGCCTTCAGGGAAATCGTGGAAGCGGCGGGGAACAATTTTTCCCCCAACATTATTGCCGAATACACGCATAAACTAGCCAAGGAATTCAATTCCTTCTATGACGAGTACAAGATATCGGGGAATGACAAAAGGATGGCGATCACGGAAGGAGTTCTTGTGATAATCATGCAGTGCCTTTCTCTTTTGACCATCTCTGTTCCGGAAAAAATGTAGAAAGGAGTATGGATAAAAAGAGGCTAAAAAATACATATTTTTTATTAAGGCACGGGAGTACCAGTTATCAAGATCAAGGAAAAGGAAAGATCTATCCCCGGGATAGTGTTAATGATATTCCTTTGTCCGAGAGAGGAAGAAGAGAAGTGCGAGAATCGGCGAAGGAGATCAAGAATCACAAGATAGATCTCATTTATACATCTGATTTTTTGAGAACAAGACAGACAGCGAGTATAGTACAAAAAGAGTTGGGATTACGGGAAGCGCTTTATGACAAAAGACTTAGAGACATGGATCTGGGTGTTTATCATGGAAAGAAAAAGAAAGCTTTTTACTCCGATTTTCCCATAGAAGAGAGCGTGTTCTTCAAAGCACCGTCCCAAGGAGAGAGTTATGCGGATGTAATGCACAGAGTGAAGAATTTTCTTTTTGAAATGGAAGAAGAAAACGAAAAGAAGAGAATTCTTGTCGTTAGTCACGGAGACACCTTGCTTCTTTTGGAGTGTTACTTAAAAGGTCTCGAAAAAAAAGATTTTATGAGCAAAAAAGAAGAAGGATCCGGAATGAGGCCTGCCGAATTTCGGAGAATCAACTGACTTTCCTGCCTATATTTGCGGATAGTTGCATTAGGTGATATATATTCAGTCAAATAAAAAATTCATTAATATAAGATCAGTCATGAGTTTATCAAAAATAGAAGAGGAGGTCTTGGAATTTTGGGAAAAGGAGAATATTTTCAAAAAGTCCATAGAGAGGAGAAAGGATTCTCCCGTTTTTACTTTTTTTGACGGTCCTCCTTTTGCTTCCGGAAGTCCTCATTACGGACATGTTCTCGCCAGCTCCATCAAGGATACGGTGCTGCGCTATAAAACAATGAGGGGTTATAAGGTCCCAAGAAGGCTTGGGTGGGATTGCCATGGTCTCCCCGTGGAGAATCTCATAGAAAAACAGTTGAACATAAGTACTAAAAAAGAAATAGAAGAGATGGGAATCTTAAGATTTAACGAGGCTTGCCGTAACAATGTATTCAATTGCGTGGATGAATGGAAGAGCACCTTAAGAAGAGTGGGAAGATGGGCGGATTACGGAAATGATTATGCGACAATGAACAATGATTACATAGAATCGGTTTGGTGGGTACTGAGAACGCTTTGGGATGAAAACCTCATTTATAAGGATCATAGAGTTACTCCTTATTGTTGTCGTTGCGGAACTCCTGTTTCCAATTTTGAAGTGAATTTAGGATATGAGGAGGTTGAGAATCCTTCCATATTTGTTCGCTTTAAAATAGAAAAAGGACGATTCAAAGGTGCCTCACTTCTTGCATGGACCACTACTCCTTGGACTCTTGTTTCTAATGTGGCTCTAGTGGTGAATCCTGAAGTAACCTATGTACTTGCAGAAGAAGAAGGAGAAAAGCTTATTCTTGCAAAGGATAGGGTTTCTGTTCTAAGCGGTCCCAAGATAATTGAAGAAATGAAAGGAAAAGAGCTTGAAGGAACGGATTATGAGCCGCCCTTCAATTACATTACCAAGGAAGCTCCCAAAGGGGTAGAAAATGCTTTTAAGGTTTATTCGGGCGATTTTGTTGGCACGCAAGAAGGCACGGGTGTAGTTCATACTGCAGTAATGTACGGAGAGGATGACTTTGAGATAGGGAAGAAAAAAGGACTCCCCTTCTTTCATGCGGTGGATGAAACAGGTAGGTTTTCTTTGGGAAAATGGAAAGGAAAGGGAGTAAAAGAAACGGAAGAAGAAATAATGGATGAACTTGAGAAAAAGAACGTGCTAAAGAAAAAAGAAAGGATCACTCACAGTTATCCGTTTTGTTGGAGATGTGATACTCCCCTTCTTTATTATGCGTTGCAAACTTGGTATGTGAGAGTTACAAGAATAAAGGATAAGATGCTTGAGAACAATGAGAAGATATTCTGGAGGCCTGATCATATAAAAAGAGGAAGATTCGGGAAGTGGCTGGAGGGAGCTCGAGATTGGGCTTTTTCAAGGAACAGGTTTTGGGGTGCTCCCATTCCTATCTGGGAGTGCGAGGAATGTGAAAATGTAAGGTGCGTAGGGAGTAAAAAAGAACTTGGAAAGGAATTAAAAGATCTTCACAGGCCCTATATTGATGAGATTATTTTTGAATGCGAGAAATGCGGAGGAAAAATGAAAAGAGTTGAGGAGGTTTTTGATTGCTGGTTTGAATCGGGATCCATGCCTTATGCGCAATGGCATTATCCTTTTGAGAACAAGGATTATGTAGAAAAAACTTTTCCGGCGGATTTTATAGCGGAAGGAGTAGATCAGACTCGCGGTTGGTTTTACACTCTCCATGTTCTGGCAACAGCTCTTACCAAGAGCGGTACTGGGCTTGGAAGAGATAAGCCCGCTTTCAGAAATGCTGTAGTCAACGGTTTTATTTTTGATGACAAAGGAAAGAAACTTTCAAAGAAACTGGGTAACTATCCTGACATGGGTGATATTTTTTCTCGCTACGGGGCGGACTCTTTGAGATTCTTTCTTCTCTCCTCTACTCCTATCGGAGAAGATTATCGTTTTTCCGAGGAGAAAGTTAAAGAGGTTTATACAAGAGTTATATCAACCTTTTATCACTCCTTTTCTTTCTTTGAGACCTATTGCAAAAAAGAAGAAAAGAAGGGAAAACCTTCCTCTTTCTTGAATAAATGGATCGTGGCCAGAGTTAATGAAGCAAACGAAAATGTAGTGGAAAGAATGGAAGAATATGATCTTACAAGAGCGTCAAGAGAAATTGATGCTTTCATAAACGATCTTTCAAATTGGTATATAAGGCGTAGCAGAGATGTTATAAAAGACGGTGATAGGGAGTCTTTGGCCATATTACGATCCGTGCTTCTTTCTCTTTCCAAGATGATAGCCCCCTTTACTCCCTTTATTTCCGAATATGCTTATAGAAGGCTTGCGGAAAATCTTTCTTCTGTTCACCTTGAGGACTTCCCTTGTCCGGATAAAAAGCTTATTGACAAAAATATTCTAATTGATATGAAAAAAGCAAGGGAAATATCTTCTTTGGGATTAAAAAGCCGGGCGGATGCAGGAATAAAAGTAAGGCAACCTCTTTCTCTTTTGAAAATTTCCTCCTCTCGTTTTCCTTCGATAAAGAACAAAGAGGAGGTGATGAATCTAGTAAAAGAAGAGGTGAATGTGAAGGAGGTGCGCTTTGACAAGGATCTTAAGGAAGAAGTAGAGCTTGATACGAACATCTCTCCCGAGTTAAAAGAAGAAGGAATGATAAGAGAGATAACGAGAATGGTCCAGAATTTAAGGAAAAAAGGAGGGCTTGTGCTTGATGACGAGATAATTCTATTCTATGAGGGAGATGACTTTGAAAGAATGTTCTCAAAATGGAGCGACTACTTGAAAGAAGAAGTTACAGCGAAAAGAATAGAAAAAGGGTCTTCAAAAAATACTCTTTCCAGAAAGGAGATGGAGTTGGAAGGAAAGAGGCTTGTTCTTGAAATAGAGAGATCCTCTTAAATTGGTGCCATGACTCGGTACTTTCACTTAAAAATAGTAAAATGTTCACTCATCACCGTGCCAGAGGAATAATCTTGAGTGCCAGAGAGAAAAGAGATTCCGATATAATTTTTACTATTTTTACGGAGGATATTGGAAAGCTGGAGGTCATAGGAAGATCGATAAGAAAAGGAGGCTCGAAGCTTGCAATGGGAATGTCTCTTTTTTCTTTTGTAGAAATCGGGTTTGTTGAAGGGAGAACTTGTAATACTCTTACAGATGCGGTGCCGATTCGCGACTTCAGGGAAGCAAAAAAGGATCTTGGTAAGCTATCTCTTTTGTATCGTGTATCCGAAATAACCCTCTTGCTTGTACATGGCCAAGAAAAGGATGAGAGAATTTTTTCTCTTTTGCTTTCAAGTATGGAAAAGATAAATGAGCTTTCGCTTTCGCGAAGAGAACTCAAGCTTTTTCTTTGTTTCTTTTCTTTTCACCTTCTTTATTTTTTAGGTTACAGGATGTATACTAAAAAATGCGTGTTTTGCAAGGGAAGAATAAAGGGAGATTGCTATTTCAACCCCAAAGAAGGAGGGGTGGCTTGCAAAAGATGTTTTAAGAGAAAACCTTCGGGAATTTATCTTGAAGATGTGAGTTCATTGAACTCCTTTTTCAAGTCCGATGTTAGTGAGATCTTAAGTGAGAACCCTGCTGTCTTCCTGAAGGTTCTCGATAATTATCTTTCCTTTATACCGGAAGCAAAGGGAAAGAGGTTTGTATAATATTCATCTTCATGAAAACATGTCCGATCAAAAAAAACTAAAAAAAATAATTCTTTTTCTCATTGCACTTATTATTGTTACGGGAGCAGTGGGTTATGTTTACTACCAGAGGAATATCTTTGGTGATGACAGGTTGAGATTTGAAATAGAGGCTTCCGAGGAGGTGGAGGCGGGAGAAGTGATGGAATATACTTTACGCTACAGAAATAATAGTGATATTCGTCTCGAGAATGTGAATCTTATTTTTGAATATCCTCAAAATATGGAACCGATGGACGAAGAAGAAGATGAAGATATTGTAAGAAGAGGAGAGGGCAGAAGAGAAGTAAAAATAGGAGAGCTCAATCCGGGAGAAGAAAGAACAACAATCTTTCACGGACGTCCCTTTGGAAAGAAAGGTGATTCTTTGAGAGCTCAGGCGGAGATCAGGTATATTCCCAAGAATCTGACTGCGAGGTACAGTGCCGACAGAGAGCATATGGCAAAAATAAATCGGGTTCCGATAGACCTTTCTTTTGAGATCCCATCCACAGTGGATCCCAGCAAGGAGGAAGGTATCAGGCTCAGATTTTCTTCCGAGATAGAGCTTCCTATAAGCGATCTGGAGATAAGATTGGATTATCCGGAAGGGTTTGATTTTGTGAGAAGCACTCCCGAGACCGATGCAGAAGATAATGACACTTGGTCCTGGTCTATGTTGAACGAAGGAGAGGATGGTACAATCGATATAGAAGGGGTTTTAAGGGGAGAACCCGGAGATGGGAAAGTATTCAGCGCTGTTTTGGGGATATGGAGGAATGAAAGATTTATTCCTTTAACGGAAACAAGTAGAGGAACCTCTCTTTCAGAGAGTGACCTTATTGTGGACATTCAAGTAAATGGCGATATTGATTATATAGCTTCTCCCGGAGAGTTGTTGCATTATGAGGTGTTTATAAGAAATGTGGGAGAGAAGACTTTGGAGGACCTCTTTTTGCTTGTTGATCTGGACAGAAATACTCTTAATCTGGAGAGAGTAGAGCCGGTAGATGGCAGATTCCAAGAAGAAAGAGGTGTTATCATATGGAGCCATGCCTTTGATTCCGGTTTCCATTCCCTAAAGGAAGGTGAAGAGGAAAGAGTTGAGTTTTGGGCGGAGGTAAAAGAAAGGGATCTTCCTTATGAACCGGAAATAGATGTAAAGGCTTCTATAGAGAGAGCAAGAAAAGAGATTGCCACCAAGGTGGGTACCATTCTCTTAGTGGACGCAGAGCTTCTTCGAGAAGACTCTCCTTTTGAAGAATCAGGACCTTTTCCTTTTGAAGTAGAGGAAAAGTCCAGTTATACGGTAAAGTGGGAAATAGAAAGTTCATTCAATGATTTTCGTAACGTAGCAATAAAGACTACCCTTCCGGAGGATGCCAGGGTTACCGGGGAGAAGTACCCGACAGAAGCCTCTCTTTCCTTCGATTCGGATACTGGAGAAGTTAAGATTGAAAAGGATCATTTCTCCGCGGGAGTGGGAGAAGAGGTGTTCTTAGAGGTTGAGATAGAGCCTCGAGAGGAGCTTATGGAAGGTGATGTGCTTGTTGGGGAAACCAGCATATCCGGAGAAGATAGGCACACGGGGGAAAGAAGGACGGTCAGCGTAGAAGAGCTCACTCTAAAAGATCTACTTGAAAAGTAAAAATAAGATAAAAGTTTTCTTTTATGACCGATAAAATGCAAAGAATAATATCTTTCTGTAAAGAAAAAGGATTTGTTTACCCGAACTCTCTTATTTATGGAGGTATGGCGAACTCATGGGACTACGGACCTTTGGGAATAGAGCTCATAGAGAATATAAAAAGAACTTGGTGGGACAGATTTGTCAGGGGAAGAACGGATATGGTCGGTATTTCCAGTGCTCTTATCATGAATCCTAAAGTATGGGAGGCTTCGGGTCATACTTCCGGTTTTTGCGACCCTTTGGTGGAATGCAAGAGTTGTCATGCTCGCCATAGGGCGGATCATCTTGTTTCCGAATCGGATTGGAAAAAGATGGAGGTGGAAATGGAGAAGGAGGATGACAAAGAGGGGTTTGTGAATAAGAACCTTCCTTCTTGCCCCAATTGTGAAAAGAAGGATTATACTGCTCCTCGAAACTTCAACCTGATGTTTAAGACTTTTGTGGGGCCCGTTGAGAATGACGCTTCCGTTGCTTATCTTAGACCGGAAACTGCGCAAGGGATGTTCGTTAATTTTTCAAATGTTCTCTCTTCTACGAGAAGAACTCTTCCTTTCGGTATTGCGCAGATAGGGAAGGCGTTTCGTAACGAGATAACTCCCAAGAATTATATTTTCCGCACAAGAGAATTTGAGCAGATGGAAATAGAGTATTTCATTGAAAAACCTGAAAAGGAAGAGGATTGGCAAGAACATTTTGAATATTGGCGCGAAGAGATGCGTTCCTGGCTTGACCTATTGGGAATAGATAGAAAAAATATAAAAGAGAATGACATACCAAGGGAAGAACTGGCTCATTATTCAAAGAAAACAGTGGATTTCGAGTACCATTACCCTTTTGGTGTAAAAGAGCTTTACGGGCTTGCTTATCGCACTGATTACGATCTAAAGAATCACGAGAAAATGAGCGGAGAGAATATGAAATATCGAGACCCGAAAACGGGCGAAGAGTATTGGCCTCATGTTATAGAACCTACTTTTGGAGTAGAAAGAACTCTTCTTGCCGTAATAACAGAGCATTATGACGAAGAAGATTTGGGAGATGGTGATAAAAGGACGGTCTTGCGCCTTCCCTTCTTCCTTTCTCCGGTCAAAGCAGCTGTTCTTCCTCTCTTAAAGAACAAGAGTGAACTCACCAAGAAGGCCGGAGAAATATTTGAAGAGCTTTCTTGCGATATTGCTTGTCATTATGATGAAAGCGGTTCCATCGGAAAGCGATACCGCAGACAGGATGAGATAGGAACCCCGGTCTGTATAACCATAGACCATGACACTATCAAGGATGATACAGTTACCTTAAGAGAGAGGGATAGCATGAAACAGGTCAGAATAGAGAAAAGCAGATTAAAGGAGGTGTTGAAGGATGTTGTGAAAGGTGACACTTCTTTGTTCCGACAAGATGCTTAAAGTTTTTATTTGGTCTTCCCATGAAAAAGAAAATTTTGGAAAACGGACTTAGGGTTGTCACCATACCTCTTAAGAACACCAAAGTCGCAACGGTTTTTGTTCTGGTGAAAACAGGGTCAAAGCACGAGGAAAAAGATATTTCCGGAATATCCCACTTCTTGGAGCATATGCTCTTTAAGGGAACAAAGAGAAGGCCAAGCCCCCTAAAGATTGCGGAGGACCTGGATAAAGTGGGAGGTCTTTATAATGCATTTACCGGAGAAGAGTATACCGGTTATTATGCAAAAGTTAATGCCTCCAAGATGGGCCTTGCTGTTGATTGGGTCTCTGATATTTATCTCAACTCCTCTTTACCAAAGAATGAAGTGGAGAAAGAAAAAGGAGTTATAAAGGAAGAGATAAACATGCGTTTTGACAATCCTATGTCCCATTGTCAACTTTTGTTCAATAAGCTCCTTTACGGCGAGCAACCTGCAGGAAGAGATATAGCAGGAACCAAGGAGACGGTTTCCTCCATGGACCGAAAAGATCTTCTTTCCTATATGGATTCCCAATATGTATCCGAAAGTACAGTGGTGGTTGTCGCCGGAAACATAAAAGAGAAGGAGGCAAGAGAAGAAGTTGAAAGGGCTTTCTCGGGAATAAAAAAGGGCAAGGCAAAAGAATCTTTTCCGGTGATCGAAAAGCAAAAAGAGCCGAAGGTGTTGAATTTTAAAAAGAGTACGGATCAAACCCACATGGCATTGGGAGTGAGAGGGTTTGGGATATTTCATCCTCATCGATACACCCAAGAAGTAATTGCCGCGGTGCTCGGAGGAATGATGAGTTCTCGTCTCTTCATCAAAATAAGAGATAAGATGGGACTTGCTTATTACATAAGGACCACTGCAGAGGATAATCCCGACACGGGGTTCTTGGTCACTCAAGCGGGAGTTGACAATGAAAAGGCCAAAAGTGCAGTGGAGGCAATACTGGAAGAGTACCGAAGGATCAGGGATAGGAAGGTTTCAGCAGAAGAGCTAAAAAAAGCAAAAGAACACTTAAAAGGAAAGACGGCCATTCTTTTGGAATCTTCCGATGCACTTGCCTATTTCCATGGAACAAGCGAGATCCTCGAGGGCAGGAGTTATAAACTGGAAGATATATTCGCTCTTATTGATGAAGTTACTGCGGAGGACGTAAAAAAAGCAAGTTTTGAAATGTTTAATCCGGAGAAATTGAATCTTTCTTTAGTGGGACCTCATAACAAAAAAGAGTTTGAGGAAATATTGAATAATTTTTAAAGCAAATATATTTGTACGCTTTCTAATGAATTGTGTTATGATGACCAAAATAAACATTCCTTTTCTTTATGTCCGATAATAAGCAATTTTTAGATATTTCTTGGGAAGGTATAGCGAGAATACTATTTGTCTTGATCATAGCCTATTTCCTTTACCATGTGGCGGAGGTTTTGATTTGGATCGTTTTTGCACTCATTATTTCCATACTCTTTAATCCCATAGTGGATTATTTGCAAAAGATAAGAATTCCGCGAGGAGTGAGTGCGGCTTTTGCTTATTTGGGAGTTTTCGGTATCATTTGCTTTCTTATTTATGCGGTTATTCCCGGACTTTATGAGGAAATAAGAAGTTTTTCAGCTCTTCTTCCTGATTATATTGAGAGAGCGGCTCCCTTTCTGCAATACATTGGAATAGAAGGTTTTGAGACCATGGATCAAGTGGTTGAGACCTTGAAAGAATCTTCGGATGAAGTGGCAAGGAATATTTTTAATGCTCTTTCGGTAGTGTTCGGCGGCATTTCTGCCGCGGCTTTCATTATCTCTTTGGCTTTTTTCCTTTCTCTTGAAGGGAATAGTGTGGAGAGAGCCATTCGAATTCTTATTCCAAAAGAGCAGACCAATTATGCACTCTTTGTTTGGAAAAAGTGTCGCGATCAGGTAAGTAGATGGTTTCTTGTGAGAATATTGGCCTGTCTCTTTGTGGGTGTTTCCTCTTTTGTAGTGTTCTATCTTTTTAACGTGAATTATGCCTTGCTCTTTGCTATTATCGGAGGATTATTCAACATAGTTCCCTTCATCGGTCCCGTGATAGCCGCTCTTATATTTTTTGCGATAATTTCTTTAGAGAGTGTTGTGCAGGCTGTATTTGTCTTGGTGGCTTTTGGCGTTATTCAGGGGATAGAGAGCATTATTTCTCCCCTTCTCTCTGAAAGAGTTATGGGAATCTCCCCTGCTCTGGTCTTTGTGGCCATTGTTATAGGCGGATCTTTATGGGGAGCTCTTGGGGCTATTCTTGCCATACCTTTACTCGGGATAATTTTTGAATTCTTTAAGGCTTATCTTCAAAGAAAAAGAGAAAGGGAGGTCACTGTTTAAGAGTGTGTTTCCAATAAACTCTGCCTTATATCAACCATCTTTTTTATTCAATAAAGGATGGTTTTTGTTTTCACTGAACAAATCTTATGGATTTTAGAGAGTATAAAAAATTTTTTTTACGCCTCGTTAACTTGGAAAGACGAGAAGAAATGAGAAGGCATAAAGAAGAAATAAGAAATCTTTCTCCAAGAGAAAGAGAATCCAAGGGGCGTGCCATATTGAGGCTCAAAGGAAAAGATGCCGGAAAAGTTCTTGGAGGAAGATATCTTGTAAGGTTTTCGCGAAAAGGTGAGCTTTCCGAAAACGAAATTTCCGTGGGAGATCTTGTAATGGCAAGTACGAGCAATCCTCTCAGTATTGGAAATCCCACCGGAACGGTAGCTGAGAAAACAGGTTATTCTATTTCGGTGGCCTTTGAAAACAAGCCCCCGCAGTTTCTTTATAAGAAAGGGGTGCGTTTGGATCTTTACGTTAACGACATAACCTTCCAGCGAATGATAGAAGCAATAAGTACTTTTAAAGAACTTCCCGACAATGATCCGGTGAAAGAATTACTTTTAAACAACAAAGAGCCGCGTTTTAAAGAATTGAGAAAACCTCTTGTATTCGAGAATAAGAATCTTAATGATTCTCAATGTTTGGCGGTTCAAGGTGCTTTGGAAGCAGAGGACGTTTTTCTGATCCATGGCCCTCCCGGGACGGGAAAGACCACTGTTTTAGCGGAAATAATAATTCAGCATATCAAAAAGGGATGTAAGGTGATCGCCACGGCGGATTCAAATGTTGCGATTGATAATTTGGTGGAACTCCTGGCATCTCAAGGAAGAAATGTAGTGAGGGTGGGTCATCCTTCCAGAGTTACTCCTGCTCTTCAAAGGCATACAGTGGATTATTTAATGGAGGAAAGCGAGCTTTACAAAGGAGCGCAAAACTTGAGGGAGAGAGCGGATGAGATGCAAGAGGAGCAAAGAAAACATGCCCTCCCTTCTCAGCAGATAAGAAGAGGGCTTGGTGATGAAGAAATAAAGAAGATTGCTTCCCATAACAAAAAAGAGAATATTAGAGGTGTTTCTTTTAAAAAAATAAAAAGCATGGCGGAGTGGATCAAGTACAAAGAGGAAATAGGAAAACTTTCAAAAGAAGCCAAGGCTTTGGAGGAAGAGGCGGTAAACATTCTCCTTGAAAAAGCGGAAGTAGTTTGTACGACCAATTCTGGCGCAGGAAGTGAGATAGTCTCCGGATGGGGTTTTGACGTGGCGGTGATAGATGAGGCTACTCAATCTACGGAACCTTCTTGCCTCATTCCTGTCTGTCGTGCAAGAAAGATCTTGATGGCCGGAGATCACAAGCAGCTCTCTCCTACGATATTAAATGAAGAAGCAAAAGAAAAAGGGCTTGATAGAACTCTTTTTGAAAGATGGCTCAAGGTGTATGGTCAAGGGATAAAGAGAATGCTCTCCGTTCAGTACAGAATGAATAAGGATATAATGGATTTTCCAAATACCAAATTTTACGGAGGGGAGCTTGTCGCTGATAGTGATGTTCTAAATCAAGTTCTTGAAATAAATGGAGAAGTGACGGAGAAGGATTATTTGAGAAAAGTTCTGTCTCCGGAGAACTCAGTTGTTTTTCTTGATATGAGAGAAGGGAGCAAGGAAGAGACTCTCCCCGGCTCAACTTCCAAGAGGAATAAAGAGGAAGCTTTAATAACGGAGGAGATTGTGGAATCTTTTCTTGAAAGAGGAGTTTCTCCTTGTGACATCGGAGTAATATCTCCTTATGATGATCAGGTGAGGTTGCTGAAGGAAAATTTCGGAAAAAATGAAACAGGGCTTGGAAAAAAGGAGGTTGAAGTAAAAACAGTTGATGGTTTTCAAGGAAGAGAAAAAGAGGTCATTATCATTTCTTTTGTAAGATCCAATAAAGATGGAATTGTAGGATTCCTAAGTGATCTTCGCAGGCTCAATGTTTCCATTACTCGGGCAAGAAAAAAGCTTATCATGATAGGAGATACAAACACCTTGAAAGAAGAGCAAGTGTATAGAGAGCTTGTTGAGTATATCAAAGAGAGGGGTGTCTTGCTTTAAATTTTGTGATATAAAGGGTAAAGTGTTATTGATTTTATTTTAAAGAAGAGGCAAAGTAAAGGAATAGTATTTTATTAAATAGATGACAAATATGAGATCCATTGATTTTAGTAACAAAAAAACATTAATCGGCACCGGAATTGTAGTTTTTATTTTATTATTTGCAGGGATTTTTGCTTATTTTCATTATTACGGATCACAAAATGACATATCAGAAAAAGAGGAAGATGTTCGTTATTCGGTAGAAGAAGGAAGTATTTCTATAAAAGAGATCTATCTTTTAGAGAGAAAGCCGGGAAGAAAAGAGGAAACTAGCAAGTTTGAACCACAGAGTTATTTAGAGATAAAAGGAAAATTCAGCATAAGAGAGGGAAAAGGAGTAAAGTTCCATCTTTTAGATGAAGAAAAAAATATACTGGAAGAGGATTTCTTGCCTTCGATTACAGAAGATACTCTTTCGTATTATCGACATGAGGAAGATGAGGAATTCAGTAGATGTTGCGGAACAACCCCTCAAAAAGAAGGAAATTATTATGTAGGGATTTTTGATGAAGAAGTGCAATTAAAAAATTTGCCATTTACAGTTATTGAAACCGAAGATCAATAAATATTTATATTAGCTATATAATTGATTTTTTTCTAAAATAAAGATCATGCCCTCCCCAATACGTCGCAAAAAGTTCATAAGGATATTTTTGATTATTCTGTTTTTAGGTGCTATTGGTATAGCACCTCTTGTTTACGGGGAATTCAGCGAAACGTTTGAAGCTA
>Ga0207421_10000511_pt1 | contig 49778 bp, 57 predicted proteins | sample SodLakKL_010_SED_4_FD_187542 | JGI IMG/M metagenome (GOLD analysis project Ga0207421, IMG submission 187542) | Alkaline sediment microbial communities from Lake Tanatar, Kulunda Steppe, Russia - 8KL_010_SED (SPAdes) (version 2) | ecosystem: Environmental > Aquatic > Non-marine Saline and...
TTTTTAGGTTTTCAACTTCAGGTTCCAGTTTTTAGGTTTTCAACTTCAGGTTCCAGTTTCTGAGAGTTTCATTCCTCCTCAAAATGTCCGTCCTTCAACCCCTTCAACTGGTCAAGAAGAAGGACACAGACCATCCTCCACCGCAAACGGTTACAAATATCAATGCCGCCCATCTCCTTCAGCAGCCACTCCAGGAACTGAGCATCTGTGGCCTCACGAGCGGTCAAAGTCTTCTCGGTGGTCGACCACAATTGAGTCTCATCCAGCAGGCTGCTGTCCCATAAACCATCCTCAGTCCTTTGGGTGAGTTGTTGAATGATATTCTCAGTCATCCTGGGCCTCCCTCCCCGGGCCATTCCTGGTCATCCGGATCCTCCCAGTGGGCGGTGAAGTCGTCCAGATGTTCCAACGTCTCATCGAAGTCTCCACGGAAACACACTGCCCGATCGTCGATGTAGGCGAAGCTGGGTAGTTTCTTCTTGGTGACCCGGTCCACGTGCTGAAGCAATCCATGAACCGCTAGCCAATCAACGATTTTGGTGATGGGACCGCTCCGGGCGGTGAGGATGACCACCTCGTGCCCGCGATCCTTGAGATCCTCCAGAAACTCGGCTGCCCCCGGCCTGGGTTCATGCCAGAAGTCCTCACCTTTCCAGCCGTCGTACATGTCTAGCACTCCGTTTAGGTCAACTGATACCCGGTTCGGCATTTTGGGCCCCCCTCCCGCCAATCACCGCTCTACCACATCGTGGGCAGTAGTAATACTCATGCTGCTCCGGTGTCCCTTCCAGCTGGGCGGAGTATCCGCACTTCACACAATCCCATTTGCCCCATTCAGGATTATCTAACACGAAACGGGTTTTCTCATCGCGTACATCTCCTTTGTCTTCGCGAGGTGCCTCTCCGCTTTTCCCCAGTCCAATCTTTCAGCCATCGTCACCCTCCGTCCTTTGCCTTGGCGATGGCTTCACGCAGCTCTGACAACACTGGATGCTCAACGCCCGTCGCACCCTCCAGCATCTCGTAATACTCGCAGGCGCTCTTACAAGCCTCCAGTAGTGCCGGTGCGGCGGCTATGAGTCGGGCGTGCTTTTCTCGCTCGGGGAGTGTGCCTTTGGGAACATATGCAATCGCAAACTGCTCAGATCCTTGCTCCCCGTTGAAGATGATGTAGTCTGCCGAGTCCTCAAACACTTCCCACTTTTCTGATGTCTGCTCACTCATTTTCTCCCTCCTTTGCCTTGGCGATGGCTTCTACCATCGCATCTTGTGCATCCCGCCATTCTCCGTCGGTGATGTGACCAGAGCCGTCGCGACTCACTCCATGCGCAAGGTGCATGAGCCATCTGCCGGCCTTCAATAAATCCGGTGCGGCACAAATCAGGTGCGCGTTGGCGGTCAACTCCTCAATGTCGTCGTAGTAGTCAGCGTCCAGAATGGCTATGATTTGACCCTCAGGCCCTCGGATTGCGTGCCAGTTGTCTTTCTTGGTTGGAGGGTTGAAAAGTAGGGGTTTCCACGGGCCTTCCGTATGCTTACTCATTGTCACCCTCCCCGCCCCTGTGGTATACTATAGGTGCACGAAACCGGTGCTTCTTCTCCTCCATAGTATGACTCCTGAGGTGGGCCCATGTTTGGGCCTACCTCTATTTTTGTCAGTAGTTTTTTCCGTGCAGGTGTGGTCTCTGTTTGTTGTATCTCATCTTTTTCGTTACTTCGCTCTCCAGGTCGATGTTATATGCACCGCACGTATCAGCGACCCGGATGATCACATCAGCGAATTCTTCCTTGACGCCCGGCCAGTTCCCTTCCCTGTGGGCCTCAAGGCACTCCGACAACTCCGAGTGTATGAGTGAGATGATAGTTCCAAATTCTCTCTTTTTGTCGTGGAATCCGTTTGCTCTGGCAGTCAGATAGGCTTGATCCACCACACTATTCAGTTTCACGAGATCTTCCTTCCCATTTGGAGATGATTACGGTTGACATTGGATCCTTTGGGTCCAGTTCGATGAGGATGGAGTCTCCGGTGGAAATTCCCACGGACCTCAGCATCTCTCGCGGTACAGACAATCGACCGCCTGATTGCAGCTGTCTAATGCGTGCCAAGTTGCCCCTCCTTCCCTTGGTTGCCTCTCTTACCATTATAGCCTATTTATGACTATGACACAAGGATAGTTCTGTGGTATCCTCAAAGTACTGATGTGGGCTATGTTTCCAGTGCGGGGAGGTGCTGCCACTGTTCAGTCCTGCAGAAGAGAAGATACTTAAAGCTGCGGCAGGAGGCCGTGCGCGTGTGGATGATTTGGCCGACGCCGCCGGGGTTTCGCCCCGCACGGTCTACACGGCGATGCGGAATGAGGAGTTTCGTCTGATGTTCGTTGAGGCACTGCGCGGAAATCTACATGCGGATTTGCCCCAGGTGATCGATGCCTACATTCAGGAAGCCAAGGAGGGCAGCCATCAGCACGGCAAGACCCTGATGGAGATCACCGGACTCTACGATCCCAAGAAGCGAATCGATGCTGATCTTCGAGTGTCTACCACAGATGTTCCCTTCAATTCAAAGGAAGAGATGGAAGATTTCGCCAGAGAGACTATGGAGCGCTGGGCAGAAGTGGAGGAGGAGGAAGAGGATGCTTGAGTTCGCACTTGGTTTTTTGTGTGCTCTGGCGTTGATGGCCGTTTTTCTGCTGCTTCTCCGGGGTGTCGGGCATGAGGCGGCGAAGGCGATGGAGGAGATGATGGAGTCAGAGGACTTCATCAAGAAGAAGTTGCCGGGTGGAGGAAAATTCAAGACACCACGACCGAATAACAAGAAGGCCCAGCAGATTCGCATTCGGGAGGGCCTGATGGAAGGAGAGCTGGAGGATGCGAAATCCTCTGGATCTAAAACCCGAGGAAGAAGCAGCGGTTAAGGAGCGGGTCCGGATGCTCTGCCGGAAGGATCTGCATTACCTGGCAAAGCACGTCCTCAACTATGATCGGGTAACGGACCACATCCACAAGCGCATGGCCCGGGATGTGGACACACCCGGCTACCGCTTCAAGATGCTGCTGTGGCCCAGGGGATCTTTCAAAAGCACCATTGCCACAGAATCCGGGGCCATCCAGAGACTCCTCCGGGATCCTACCGAGCGGATCCTGATTACCAATGCCAAGTTGGGTAACTCGCAAAAGTTCCTCCGGGCCATAGCCAACCATTTCCACTACAACTCCAAGTTTCGCTGGTTCTGGCGGGATTGGTGGATGAACGAGTACGCTACCCCCTACGACCGGCAGGAGCAGGAAGGTAATCTGGACTGGGTGCAGCACGATACACAGGACGAGTTCACTCTTTTACGGCCCGGTACGCGTCGCGAGGCCAGTATCTCCACCGCTGGTGTAGGTGCTTCCATGGTTTCCCAGCACTATTCGGTCATCATTGCGGACGATCTCGTGAATCGTGAGGCCGTGACCACGCCGGATATGGTGGAGAAAAGCATTCTGCATCTGAAGGACCTCCTGGACCTTCTGGATCCCGATGGGGATCTTATCGTGGTAGGCACTCGTTGGTCATACATGGATCTTTATGGTTGGATCATCGACGAGTTTGGGCACCGTGCCAAGATGGTGGTCCCGGATGGTTATCTGAAGGAGCAGAAGGAGCGTTCCGACGAGTCGAACCTGCGGGAGGATTGGCTGATTTCGGTGCAGCCCTGCTATCACGAGAATGGAGATCCCATCTTTCCAGAGGAATATGATCACGAGGTGCTCAGCAGGCTGGAGCACGCCAAGGGTTCCTACGAATTTGGCGCACAATATCTCCTTGATCCGGTACCTCGGGAGAGCCAGAAGTTCCGGGAAGAGTGGTTTGTGAAGCAGGATACCATGCCGGACCTGCATGAACTGGATGTCTGCATCACGGTGGACCCGGCGAAGTCTCTCAAGGAGACAGCGGACCGCACGGCGATCATAGCCTATGGGTACGATCGGGCCAACTATATGTATCTGCTGGATGGAGTCAACGAGCGGCTGACACCAGATGAGACGCCGGATGTCCTGTTTGATATGGTGAGGAAGTACCAACACGAGTGTAGACACTTTTACCCTGTGGGGTTTGAGGCCGTTGGGTTCCAGGAAGTGTTTATTTACAACTTGGAGCGAATGATGTTGGAGTACGGACATTTTTTCCCCATAGAGCCCATCACGAGGAGACAGTCTTCCAAGGAGGAGAGGATCTTACGGTTAGTGCCCCGTTTAAAGAACGGCTTTATTGTTCCCCACACCCTGATCAAGTACCCTCATGGGGGGCGGGGTGAGGAGTACGATCTGGTCCGTAGGCTGCTGTGGGAACTCACCAGGTTCCCCTTCGGAGAATATGATGATCTGGCCGATGCGACAGCGGATCAGTTGAATATTGTACACGCAAAGAAACTGCCCGGATCGGGGCCCCGACAGAAGGATGAGAAGGTTGTGGACTTTGTGCACCCCTCTATCAATGAGGACCAAAGAAGGATGCGGGGACGCACTCCTCCAGCGGGTGCTGGGTATAATGATGCAGTCAGGACGAGGAGGTAGGCAGTGGTAGAGATACCGTGGAGAGACAAGAAAAGAGAAGAGGAAGATGATCTTAACCCTCGTGACCACAACACGGAGGAAGAGAATGATCTCTTGGACTATGCCAAGGAGCGGTATGAGCTTTCCCGCGCCAACAAAGTAGACGGCTCTGGGGAGAATCTACATGCCAAATGGCGTGAGATGGATAAGCTGTACCGGGGCGACCAGTGGCAGGCCAACGTGCCTGCGCATCGCTCCACTCCTGTGATAAATGTGGCATTTGCATTTATTCAGGCGTTAGTCCCCCGACTGATGGATCAGGCTCCCGACGTTTTGATAATGCCCCGCTTGAGCAACCAGGATCACCGTATCGCTGAACTTTTGATGAATGTGCAGGGGTATCTCTGGTACAGGAATCGGATGCAGAAGGAGCTGACCGAGGCGACTGTCGCCTCGATGAAATATGGGACATCCCTACTCAAGACGGTCTGGGACCCAGATGCACTTGATGAACAGGGTGAGGTGGTGTACGCCTCCATTCACCCGAAAAATTTCTTTAACGATCCGCGAGCATATGAGATAAAACAGATGGAGTATTGCCTGACGCGGATACCCAAACCTTTGGAGTACTTCACTCGTCGCTGGCCGGAGAAGGGATACTTGGTTACAGAGAGTCGAGAAATCTCTGATACCGAGGGCGGCAGGAGCTCAGGAGCATTAAGTGAGTACTCCGCGCCGTTGATGGAGTACTGGTTCTATGATGAGGAAGGCAACCTGTGCTGCATGTACTACGCTGAGGATGTGGTCTTTCAAATCATCGGTGGTGAGTACGATGGCTCGGGAGAGCCAGTGTACCGGCACAACCAGTTCCCCTTTGTGAAGCTCGATGACTACCCCATCGACAAGCAATTTTGGTCCATGGGTGAGATCGAGATTATCGAGAGTCTCCAGAGGCTTATCAACGCGTTCGAGTCACAGATCATTGACAACACACGGAAGTTTGGAAATCATCAGTGGATTGTCAACAAGAGGGCCTCCGGCCTCACGGAGGAGGATGCAGACGTATTCAACGACGTGCCGGGTAATGTAATCTTCACGCAGGATGGTGGAGTCGAGAGGGTGGAGGCAATTGGCCCACCGGCGCATGTACAGCAGCATCTACAGTTCTTGATCCAATCTGCTGAGTACGTCTCCGGGATCCACGATACCACACAGGGTAGGCGACCGGAGGGTGTCCGGACGGCCAGTGCAATTGTGGCACTGCAGGAAGCAGCGAATATCCGCGTGCGGCAGAAGGCCAGAAATTTCGAGTACGCCCTGGTGGACTTGGTAGATCAAGCCAACTATCTGGTGCTGGAACACTACGATGAGCCCCGTAAGGTACGACTGACGGGCACAAATGAGATCGTCACGCTGGACGTCCGGGAGGCGCTGGAGGAGAGAGTATTGGACGAGGCGGCTGCAGCGGGTATCATGCAGGAGCTGGGTTTAGCTCCACATGAGATGGAGCAGCTGCCGCCAGAGGTTATGGACGAAATACTGAAGGAGATGAAGTTTCCTGAATTCGATGTGGAGGTACACATCGGGCCGAGCGTACCTTACTCTCAGGCCCTCGTTCATGAACAGGCCAAAGAGTACTTTCAGCTGAACGCCATTGACCAGCAGGCTCTGCTGGAGTCTACAAACTTCCCGAACTGGGAGCAGGTTATGGCGCGTATGCAGCAGATGCAGCATAGAGAGCAGGTGGGCGAGCGCACCTTCGGTGGGGGACCCGAAGGAGCGGGACCCGGGGGACTCCCTGGTGCTGGAGGCCCACCGCCGGAAGGCCCACCTGAAGGGAGGTAATTAACGTGACGAAGAAGAAATTCTTCTCCAAGACATACAAGTTTTCGGACAGAGGCACCGCATCCGAACGGCCTGATCCAAATCTGCCGACCACGAAGACGGAGGCGGGAGAACCGCCGCTCAGTCCAGAGAACATTGCAAAGGGAGAGGACGGGCAAGGTTTTCCACCCGATGAAATTATGAAACGGAACCCATCGTAATCCAGATAAGCCTCACCGGACCGACGGGTCCTTAAACACGGCAGGCCGACGGGCCTCAAAAACGGGAAAGGAGAGGTGACTGATGCCAAGGTATCGTGTGGGAGATGCAGGAAATACGGAAGCCGTACCGGATGAGGATGTTCGTCCTGAGGAGGACACCGCATCGGAGACGGAACCGGAGACGGAACCGGAGACGGAAGGAGACGAGCAAACTGCCGACCTGGATGAGGATAAGATCCAGAAGATAATTGATCGGAAGTTTGCCCAGTGGAACAAGAAACAGGAACGGCAACTACGCAAGACGTTTGGAACCACCAATCTGGACGAAGCACGGGCCTACTACGATGCAGGTAAGGCTGTCACTGACAGCGCGGGAACTTCACCGAATGAGGTGGTGAGTAGATTGCAGGCACGAAGACAGCAGCCATCCAATCCCCAGCGAAAGACTCCCACGTTTGGGACTCAGAGGCCTGGGCAGGAGCGGACCTACGGACAACAGCCTCAACAGTCCGGCAATCCGCAGGCGCCCAATGATGCCGTTCTTTCTGAGATCCGGGAGATGCGGGAGTTAATCCAGGGGCGTGAGGTTGCCGAGGTCCGAGAGAAGGAATCAACGGAGGCCAAGCAGGAATTCGGTCATCTCTATGAAGAGCACGAGATGGATATTGAGGACTACGCTGAGGACCACGGCCTGAGCCTGACTGATGCTGCGGCTGTGGTGCTGCGCCCGCATCTTGCGGAGTACTATGAAACGCGTGCACGGAAGCGGCGGGAAAAGTCTCGTAGCAGGAAGGTGGAGTCCTCTGAGGGTGTCTCCTCAGGAGATGATGATGAGGGTGTGAATTATCAGGCCGCGCTCTCTCCAGAGCTTCGCCGGATTGCAGAAAAAACTGGTGTCGGATACAAGAAGATGTATGAGAAGCGGAAGGAAGCTGGAAAACCACTGGAGTGAGGTGAAAATAAATGGCGTTTTCCTATATTCGAAACCTCTATGGCGGAACAATGGTGGCTCCTCCAAGGGACAACTACCCCTTCACGGCCCATGCTGGTACTGAGCCGGAGGCGGGCAAGGTGTACTCCTATAACGCAGCTGAAGAGACGCTGGAGGAGGCTGCTGATACGGAGGAAGAGGCTATTGTCATTGCTCTGGAGGACGCAGATGATGGCGAAGAGTTCCGGGGCATGTATATCGTTCCGGGCGCCATCTTCCGGGCAGACTGTGAAGGTACAGGCGAGCCCACAGAGATCAAAGAAGGCGTTGTAGGAATGCAGCTGAACGATGCGGAGGAAGTCAAGGACTCTGACACACTGACCGGTCCCCTGACTGTCCTTCGAGTCTATGAGAGCGAGCACGACGAAGACGTCTGGTACGCTGATGTCGTCTTCAACGAGTGCGCGATAGCACTGTAAGGAGGGGTGAGATAAATGGTAGTCGCACGTAGAGAACACTTTGGCAGTCAGCTTGAGGACGGCTTGAGTGAGATATTCTACGAGACCTGGGACCTCTTCCCCTCCCTGATTCCGGAACTGTTCAATGTTCAAACTACGGACAGGCCGTGGGAGAAGGACCAGGCTATCGGGGGGTTCAAGTACTTCCGTAAGTTCGATGGTACTGTGAACTACGACCGAATGTATGAGCAGTACGAGACGATGTATGAGTTCCCCGAGTACGCAGAGGGCTTCCCAATCGAGCGGAAGCTCTACGACGACGAGATGTACGGTGTAATCAACCAGCAGCCCGCAGGACTGGCGGAGTCCGGGCAGCGTACCCGTGAAGAGCACGCGAGTTCGGTGTTCAACAACGCCTTCGACGGCAACTATCCAGGTGGAGATGGGGTGGCGCTGTGCGCGTCGGACCATCCAACAAAGTCTCCGGATGGGCCTCCCGAGCGGTCCAATGTCGGTACTCTGGAACTGAACCACGAAAACCTCTGGAATACTGTGCTGGAGACCCGGAAGACGATGGATGATCGGGGCAATAACATCCCGATCACTATGGATACTCTTCTGGTTCCAGATGCTCTGCACGAGGATGCATGGAAGCTGGTCAAATCGGATCAGGTCGTCGATCAGAGAGATGCCAACCCAAATATCCTTCAGGGCCGCTTCAAGTTGGTGACTTGGAGAGAGCTGGACAATCCCGAAGCATGGTTCCTCATCGACTCCAGGCACATGAAGATGTTCCTGAAGTGGTATGACCGGGTTCCCATCGAGTTTGCGTGGGAGGAGGACTTCGACACTCTGGTAGCAAAGTTTCGTGCTTACATGCGATACGAGTGTGGGTTCTCCAGTTGGGAATGGATTTACGGTCACGATCCGTCGGAATGAGCCCGATAGGGTGGGGTGCCTAGATGGTGGCTGTACCTCCTAGCTGCCCCACCCACAAACCTAAGGAGGCAGTAAAATGTTAGATCTTCTGCATGGATATGGTATGCGCATCAAGCGTGCTCTCGTGTCGGGTGGCTTTGCCGTCCGACCCGACAAGGAGGATCCCCACACTGTGGTGAGCACCTTGGGATTGGTGAATCCCCGCACCTTGGTGTACGCAGGTGAGGAGCTTGATGAGGGCGACCTCATTGCTATCTCCGGGTGGGATGCTGGTGGGGGAGTCCCCCAGGCAAAGAAGGCCGCCGCTGATGCTACAGAGATGAATGAGCGGGCGGCCATTTTTGTGGCTGCCGAGGACATCAGTAATGAGGATATTGGGTACGCTGTTGGGGTCCACATCCTGGAAGAACAGGATACTGATGCTGAGGATGCGGGCACGCCAGTCTACTTGGACCGAGATACCAATCAGGGAGAATGGACTTTCAGCCTTACATCACACGCGACGGGTGAGGCCATCCAGCAGGTGGGGGTGTCGCTGGTTAAAGACGATTCAGAAGGTACAGTCCTGTTGATGCCCTTCTACACCAAGGTGATCACTGAGGAAGCCTGAGGCGGTTAATCCGTTTCGTAGAGGGGAGGACTACACATGGTACGTCAACCCAGGGGACATCTGCACTTTGACTATAGTAATGTGGGCTACAATGGCAACGCTTGGGGGGATGAGGAGACTGGGATAGATGGCTTTTCCCGGATCGTTGATACCAAAAACTGCCCTCATGTAGCCTTTATGGTTGCGGTTTCCGACTTAACAGTTGTGAGCTGCTGGCTGTCGCAGGACGGCATGGACTGGTACTACTCTGAGGACATCTCTGACGAACTCACTCCTGAAGAGCCCCCGGACTACCCCGACTGGAGCGACGATAGTGTTGAGTACTACGAGGGCGACATTGTGAGTCACAGCGATGACGACTGGGTATGTATAAAGGACCACAAGAGCAACTCCAACCGGGAGCCCGGCACCACAGGGGGCGGGATATACTGGGAGGAGTATGAGATTGTTGATGACCCGGAGGTGGACTATCCCCAGTTTGTGGCTCTGACCACCACGCTGCCTGCCAGGTTTGTTCGCCTGCAGTCCAGCAATGATGTGACGGCGACGGCAAGTATCATAGCCAAAGCATAAGGGGGAGAGCCATGGACAATAACAACAAGGAAGACCTCCCTTCGCGTGATGTAGAAATAGCGATAGTAAAGGGCCAACTGCAGGAAGTAGACAGGAAGGTTGACCGTACTCAGGAAGATGTGGAGCATATCAGGGACGAAATATACGCCAATGGACTGTCCGATGACATGACCGAGGTCAAGCGGGATGTGGCACTTCTCGTGCGGGAGATGGACCTGAGGAGTCAGTATGGGCTATCAGTACGGGAATGGATAGTAGTGGGACTTTTGGGTGCCACCCTGCTGGTGGGAATAATTGGTTGGTTCATGTAGGGAAACCACGATCACTGAAGTAGGAGGGAGCTCATGACCACAAAAAGGATATTAGCCGACCGCGTTACTTTCAGGCACAATCCTTGGCGCACGCTGGGAGACTTCTGCCGGGAGTCGGGAGCAGAGGGCGGTATCAATGCTGGGTTTTTCAGCCGTGGCAGCAGCCACCCCCACGATTCTCGCGTGGTCGGTATGGTGGTGGTGGACGGTAAGCGCGGCCGTGGTGGGTGGTGGGATCCCTCCGCTTTTTGGCACGGAGTGTTGCAGCCAAAGGATGAGCCCATTCAGATCATGCGGAGTCCGGAGAGTTACTGGCATTTCTATGATCTGGAGGACATTGAGTGGGCCGTGAGCATGGGACCTATTGTACTGGCAGATGGTGAGGTTCGGGTGTTGGATGGGGATCGATTCCCCGGCACTACACCCAACAGTCGAGTGCAGCGTGTGGCCTTCGGACTTACTCCAGATCAGGGTGAGGCTGTATTTGCCTATCGTACTTCTGCCACTGCAGCAGAAATGGGGCAGATATTGTTGGAGCAGGGTTGTCACCACGGTATTCTTGGTGATGGCGGTAGTAGTGCTCAGTACCAGGACGGTAACACCCGACATGGCAGCCAGCTAGTGCCGAATGTGTTAATGTGGACACCGGAGGTGGGCGGCCTGAGATGGGCAGACATTCAAGGACAGGGCACCAACCACTTCCAGATCGCCAAAAACTTCCAGCTATACGAGTTCGAGTGCAGCCACTGTAACGTAGTGAAATTGAAGCCTGAACTGGTGCGCCGGGTTCAGAAAATCCGTGATCACTTCGATGCCCCGTTCATTATCACATCTGGCTACCGCTGCCCCGAGTGGGATCGAGCGGTCGGGGGCTCCGGTGAGGGTACACACACGCAGGGGCAGGCCCTTGATGGATACATCCAGGGGGTCTCCCATTCAGAGCTTGCTGACTATGCGGAGGACATGTTCCGCAATGATGGGTTGGGACGGTACAACAACCACACGCATCTGGACGTGCGGGGATACCGCGCAAGGTGGGAGGGGTAGCCAGGATAGAGGAGACTCTGCAGAATGTTGCCGATGCATTGAAGGGGGTGTAATCATGTTGGAGATAGTTATAATCATAGGCATTACGATGGCTATTACTGAGGCCATCAAGAAAAAGACGCCTTTTCCAAAATCACTGCTGTTTATTCCCGTGTTGGGGCTGGCTGCCGGATTGAATGCTGCCAATGCTTACTTCTTCAATGGTGTGGAGATAACTGAGGCTGTGGCCGAGGGTATCAGATACGGTGCAGTGGCAGGTGGAGTATACGGTCTTGGTAAGGAAGTACTCGAAGGATTCCTCACTGACGAGTAGGTAGATCGGAGGGCTACAGTTGGAAATATATATGTTGGAGCCAGAAGACATATGGGAAGCCTCCGATATAGATGCAATTGATATGGCTATCAAAAGGACTTCGGAAGAGGATGCACCTTCTGATATAGAGATAGCTGTGGTTTATCTCAAAAATGGTGAAGTTCATGTGGCTCAAATGTATCAGGCAGATCTATCTCCTTTATGGAACAGATTACAAAATCGCAACTGGGATTATTTGGGTTCTCTGGGTCCTGCTGTTGATGTCAGTATTGAATGGGATGGTTACTGGACTCTTCCACAAAACAAGGAAGGTCTGTGGTGGGTTAAGGGAAATCCAGATACTCGCTGGATAAAGATTTCAGAAGGAGAGCCTTGGGTTTTTTGGATTACACCAGAAGGTGAATTGAAGGCACAGGAAGGTATGGGAGGAAGTACACTCTCACTGGCGAACGGTGAAATAGAGTCCTGTCGGACGGTGCGTAGCTGGAAGAATATCAGACATCCTGATAGAGACCACGGATTAATTGTAGCTTATATAGAAAATGGTGAGGTCTTCTATCGTAATCGCTGCACTCAATCTGATGACTCAATAATTTGGGAATCTGAGAAACCTGGAGAAGAAGACGATCCTCTCTTTGATGGTACTGTTACACATGTACAGCCATTCCGTACCAACGATTATCGTACAGGATTCCTGGCGGTAGTAGACGGAAATACTGAGTGGATCTTTACTGAGAGAAATTGGGCTGGTATGGCTATACCACACGAGCGAATATCTGCCAGCTTAACAGATTTCACTGCAGACTTGATAAGAATTCACTATGAGAATATATCTCATGAGGAAAACATTACTGCTTCTCTTGAGTCATTGGAGAATTGGCTGCTGTGGGCAAGTGAGACGGAAGTGCAGTCGGCAGAAAACATCATGACTGAATGGCCTGTAGAAGGAGAAGAGCTGGGTGAGGGAGATGGCACAGAAACAGTATTTCCTATAGACTATGAACCAATAGAGGATACTGAGACGATATACTTCGATGCAACTGCTCAGGATCCGGAAACTTATACCTTACACCCGGTGGACCATGAGGAACATGGGTACAGTGCCGAGGTTGAGTTCAATGAAGCACCGCCATCAAACGTACTGATAACAGCTGACTACGAGTGGGAAAACTGGGGCAGACGGATTCGGATCGTGTTCGAGCACGGCATAAGGAACCCCACCGGGCAGGATACCCATTTGGACATCGAGGATGACGGGAATTCCTCTTACAGCGTTTACGAGACTTACCCCGAGGATACCTGGTACAAGGTCGGGCAGACACCGCAGCACCCCGATATATTGGACACCATGTGGCAGGTCATGCTCCTGGAGACCGCCGACCTCAACGTCTCGGAAGGCGACATTACGGTGATATATGATGAGGCAGGTGGCCTGCTGGGCGAGGCCGAACAGGACGTGTCTAGCTTTACCTTTACCTTCACCCCAGAAAATCTTGTAATTCTCGACTTACCAGTGCCGGAAGTAGAGGCGATATACAATGAGTAACTTCGAGAAAAAGGATGGAGCATACATCATCATCCAGTTCACCGAACCCCTCACCGAGGGAGTGGTGGGGCAGCATGGTGCGTTTGTGGTGACGGGTGACGAGTACTTGGGTATTCCCGACGGTCCCATCATCAACCGGGAGTTTTTTGTGGACGATACCGACTATCGCCCATCGCCCGAGGTAGCAGATTTACTCGACTCCGACGAGGACTGGGATGAAGGAACTACTGACGGACTGATGGTCGTCGATGAGGGTCTGCGTTTGGATGTGAGTGCCTATGCCTGAACAGCCAGATTGGACATTTGAAGCGACTTCAACGGGCAGAGATGGCACCATTCAATCTTGGGAAGTCCCTGCCACCGGATACTATGGTATTACCGCTTATGGAGCAGAGGGTGGACCAGGTAGTAGTGACCTCGGCGGCAAAGGAGCTAAAGTTTCCGGGACGTTTTCTCTAACTGGCGGGCAAATCGTAAAAATACTAGTAGGGCAACAGGGTATTCAGGGTAGTGGCAATGCTGCCGGGGGTGGTGGCGGAACATTTGTTGCCTTTGAAAATGCAGCGGACGAGGAGGATTTATTACTTGCCGCTGGTGGCGGCGGTGGCGGCGGTTCTGATTCCGGCAACCCTGGTGTTGATGCAATAACCCCTGAAGATGCTGGTGTTCTATATAGTAAAGAGGAAGGCGAAGGAACCCCAGATAGTGCGGGAGACAAATTATACGAAGGCGATTATGGAACTCCGGGGCATGGTGCAAGAGACGGTACCAGGAGTAATGCTGGAGGTGGGGGAGGTGGTTTCCTAACCTCGGGCGATGAAATAAATGGTTCCCCGGGTGATGGGTTTTTGCAGGGCGGCTTAGGCGCTCAAGGTGGTGGTGGCGATGAAGGTGGTTTTGGTGGTGGCGGCGCTACACCGTCAGGCCTGGCTAATTCCAATTGTCCCGGCGGCGGCGGCGGCGGTTATTCGGGTGGTCAGGGAGGAGGGGCGGCTAGTGACGATAGAGTTGGCGGCGGCGGTGGTGGCTCCTACAACAACGGCACCGACAAGGATGATGAGTCGGGTGTCCGCGAGGGCCACGGGTTGGTTGAAATCACCGATCTACATCAACCCGGCGCAACGTTTGACCCAAGTCGCGCAGCCTTCAAAACTGACAACCCCGACGATGTAACCTTTGACATCACATGGGATCAGGCAACCGAGATTACTAACATAGCGGGCGAGGGTATCACTAGCAGTGATTGGTCAGTATCTGCCGATGTGTTGACCATTAACCAGTCCTTCCTTGAAACTTTTACGAACAATGACCTGCTAGAGTTTACTGTCGAATTCGATGAGGGCGACGATGTTACTATTCAGGTGGTCATTGTTCCGCTTGTGGGCACCTGGCAGTCACTACCCTACAGCTTGGAAGAGATAGAGAGTGTCATGTCTACCGTGATGGACTGGGAGCAGGAACTGCCTACGGATACGTCGGCAACCGTCTTTACAGCAGTAACCCCAACAGGTCAGTCACCCGCAGCAGAGGACTGGGTAGAGCAGCCTTATGTTGAGTTGCCTGAAGAGACGCTTGAGGCTACCGGTGACGGTGCTACCGGGGAAGTTCAGGAGTTTGTTGTTCCTGAGTCGGGCACCTACACCATTACTGCTTATGGGGCGGAGGGTGGCGGCCCGAAAGGTGGTAAAGGGGCCAAGATACAGGGTGAGTTCGCCCTCGAAGAAGATGACGTGCTAAAGGTCGTTGCTGGACATCGAGGTTTGGACTCTGAAAATTCAGGGATGGACCCCGACCACGGTAGCGGTGGAGGATGTAGTTTCGTCGCCAAGGAGACGGGCGAGGGACTAGACCTACTAGTCATTGCTGGTGGTGGCGGTGCTGCATACGGCGAAGATCATGAACAGGACGGCAGGGCTGGCGAGGATGGCGGTAGTGCAATTCAGTCAGGCAGTGGCGGAACTGGTTCACCCGGCACAGGTGGCGACGGAGGTACGGGTGACTCTACAGCATACGGCGGTGCTGGTTGGAACTCTGGCAACGATGGGAATGCTGGGGCCGTAAAGGATGACCCAACAGGATGCACGGGTGCAGACTACGATGGTGGCTTCGGCGGTGGTGGGAGTAGTAACGGTAGTGGATGGGAACGATGTGCGGGCGGTGGTGGCTATTCCGGCGGCGCGGGAGCAAGAGGCACAACCTATGCGGTAGGTGGTGGTGGTGGCTCCTACAACGATGGAGCAGAGCAGAATAATGAAGCTGGTGTCAATGATGGAGACGGTTACGTTCACATCGCTGCTGACTACGACCCCGACGATCCCGAATACGATCAATCGGTCCGCTCCATAGATGAAGGCGAAAACCTTACGGAAAATGACTTCCACATCAAGGTGGAGTTGGAGACGAAGGACATAGAAGTTACTCCCTCGGTCGGTGATATGTGGTTTGAAATAGTGGATGAAATTGACGAACACCTGTTCAGGTTAGAGATGTATGAACTGAACGCAAGAGAAGACCTGGGTGGCGGCAGGTTCAACAACGTCATCGGCGACCTGACTGTGGATTACGATGGGGTTGCTGGCGACCTGGTGGGTGATGGTGGCGGTGTGGAGAGTTTCTTGGAGATATTTACACCCACAGACCTGGAGTGGGTGCCGGATGTTTACTGGATAGAAACCATCAATGCTACCCTGACCGACTACACCTTGGACTTCATCAGAGTTTACTATGTGAGTAGTTATACCGAAGAAACTTTGTCTGCCACTCTTACCGACTACACACTTGAACTCACGCACATCGAGGATCTTGATCCGTAAGGAGGGTGTGAGGTGCGACTTAAACTGAAGCCAAGAAGAAAAAGGCGACCCGGGATGATGCAGTTTGAGGTTGGAGCGACCCTGCATAATCGCTTCGATATAGAGGTCCGTGATGCTGAGACCGGGGAGTTGAAGCAAAAAGCGCAGGCCGAAAACATCATACTGGACCAGATGTGGAATAGGGTTTGCAACTTCGACGAATATCACGAATCCATAGCCTTTGGTACTGGCACAGGGACTCTGGACCCCACGAATACCTCACTTTTTGATTATTACGATGATATGGAGAGCGAGACAGAGGAGATACACAAGGATATAGTGGCCAACGACTCTCGCTGGGTTAAAAAGATAGAGCTGATTCCGGAATACCCCGAAGCAGAAAATGGGTTCCTTGACATCACCGAGGTTGGTGTCAGTTATGACGATGGTAGTGGCAATCTGGTAACTCACGCCATGATAGAGGATGCTGAGGGCAACCCAATTGTGGTGGAGAAAACTGATACCGATATTGTGACCATCTACGCCACCGTGTATGTGGAATTGGATGATACGATGGGAGACAACATCGACTTCACCGCAGGCCCCAACAGTACAGAGAATGTGCTGCTGAACTATCTAGTTGGCGATGACAGCTGGCCCAATATGCGGTGGGCGGTCGGCCTTAATGGGCTGGGCACTGTTCCCCGCAATGGCCCTGCCATCGGGCACAGAGGGTTCTTAATGGCTGAGACAAATTGGCTCCATTCTGATGATAATTGGACAGCTGATCCCGCCAATGCAAAAGTCATTGCGGAAGAAAAGCGCTTTCCCGTGGAGGAAGGCAACCTGGAAGCATTTGATGTGGGTTTGATAGATGACTATGACAACGGTCGTGATGGGTTGTTTCGGTCAATAATACCTTTGACCGGTGTTTTTGAAGGTTATGACGTGGTGGATGAAGAGCTAGCCACTGGAGATGGGAATACGGTCAGGTTCACACTACCAAGAAGGTATATTGATGAAACCTCCGTTGCGTTTTATCTCGACGGAACAGAAACCCAAGATTATTCCATTGAACAGTATCGAGGTGAGGCTGGCAATTTCGCAGCCACAAACCCGACGGATGCGATACCGGACGCAGGGTATAGCGTATCCTTCACCTCAGACGATGCGTACATGGCTGTAGCACACCGGGACGCCCCTTATATCGCGGTGTACGAGTTCGATAAGGAAACGGGTACCATTGGAGCGAAGCTGGATGACCCAACTGATGCACTACCGAACACAGGGCGGAGCGTGGCGTTCACCTCAGATGATGCGTACATGGCTGTAGCACACTGGAACGCCCCTTATATCACGGTGTACGAGTTCGATAAGGAAACGGGTACCATTGGAGCGAAGCTGGATAACCCCACTGATGGGCTACCGGACGACGGGAGCAGCGTTTCATTCACCTCTGATGATGGGTACATGGCTGTAGCGCACACGGGTGCCCCCCGCATTACGGTATACGAGTTCGATAAGGCGGAGGGTACCATTGGAGCGAAGCTGGATAACCCAACGGATGCGCCATGGGGCGATGGGAACAGCGTATCCTTCATCTCGGACGATACCTACATGGCCGTGGCGCACTCGAACTCCCCCCACATCACGGTGTACGAGACCGGCAACGAACCCCACATGGATGTCATTTTTGATACCGCACCCGGAGACGGAGTGGCGATAACTTACGACGCCCACCTGCCGTATATCCCAAAAGACGATGACCACGTACTTGACTGTCAGATAACCATACAGTTCGCCGACGCCAATGCTTAGGGGGTAGAACTATTGTGGAACTAACATTCATTGGTGAACAAACGTTAGATGATCTGGGAGAGAATCCTCTCCTACTCCACAGACCGGATAACAGAGCACAGATTGTCTACCACACAAATGATTTATTGTATTATATAACCGGTCCTACTCCACTGGGTACATGGACAGAGGTAGAGTTTGGTAATCCGATACTTTATGAAAGATGTGCTGTAGACAGGATGTCTCTGGCTCTGGCATATGAGTCTGGCTATAATGGTATATTCTCCTGGCGATCTCACTCCTGGGGAGAAGAACCTTACAGACATGAAATGGCATTGTTGCTGGAACGACGCAGACCTGCCCCACTGTGGTTGAATTTGCAGGTTCGGGAGGATGCAGAACTTACTACTGAAGTTCGGGAGGATACAGAACTTACTACTGAAGTTCGAGATGAAGAAGAGATAGAAACAGAAGGAGTGATACAGGAATGAGTAAAGAATTGGCTAGCCGATTGGATATTAAAGTACACCGAGGATCAAAATTTACCCAATATGTACAACTTCACGATTCTCAGGGTGATCCATATGATTTCACAGATATGGATGTTCGTCTCAAGATAGCTTATACTTGGGATGATGATAATTCTATTTTGGAGATACCCGGAGAAATCGTATGTCAGCCAACGGATGGCCAAGTCAGGTTCCATTTCTCTCCCGAAACTACTGAGTCTCTTGATGTGATAGGTTATGATGCAACTGTAATGGTTGACAACTATGTTGCTCTACAGGGTCGTCTGGGCATTCTACCTAGAAATCCGGAAGTGGGTGAATAACATGAAGCGCACACTGGCTGCACTCCGCAGGCGAATACGTGAGGAACTTCGTGCCGAGGGTCCTGACGGTGCGGGCTACAGCAGCTTTATCATCGGCGAGCACATCAACTCAGCAATACAAGTCTTGTCGTCCATGTATCCTATCCGGGATGAGGTGTCCTTTCGAACCTCAGATGAGGTGTGGGAGAATGGGAGCACCTATGAGGAGGAAGATGTGGTCTACCATCCGCTCAAGTGGTACTACTGCACGGATGACCACACCGCCGCGGAGGACAACGAGCCCGGAAAGGGTGACGACTGGGAGGACTACTGGCGAGAGGCTGTTGGGGAGGAGACCAACTACTTCGACCTCGATGAGGTAATCGATACACGGTTGCTGGAAAATATTGTTCGAGTGGTCTATGCGGACAGGGAGATCATGTATGTTGGACCAAACGAGTTTAACCTCGCCCGGGTGCAGATAGGTGAAGTCCGCTCCTGGTACCTGTGGGGCTCCCTGCTTATCCTGTTCGGTGAGGTGGAGCCAGATGTGGAGCTGGACCTGTGGATCACCCGGATGCCCAAACCGCTGCGGGGGCAAGATGACGAGATGGAGCTGCCGCCGCACACTGATGAGGCTGTGGTGCAGTACGCTATTGCTGGATGCTACCGCGAAAGCAGAGACTACGAGCGAGCGGCTCAGCATTACCGGAACTTCCTACACCACGAGGAACGCTTGCAGAGTCGGTCGATCCCACAGGGGCAGAGAGCACGCCAACCGATGATGCAGTCGATTTATTGGCCCGCCATGAGTGGACGGAGAGGCAAGTTCCGGACTGCTGACACATATCCAGATGATGGGAGGCCACCATGGAGAAGGTAATTCTTCGCGTCCCCCGGTTGGACGGGGGATTGGTAACTGATGTTTCCCCAGTACTTCTGGATGTGGAGGAGGGCACTTCAGCAGACCTGCTCAACCTGGATCTGGCCCGTATTGGGCGGGTCCGCAAGCGCCCCGGTGTGGCTACTGTAGATCTGCCACCTGTCCCAGATACAGGAGATCTAGGCATTACTGGGTTGAAGGAGTACAAGAACGTGGCGACCCGAGATCTCTTCCTGCTTGCTGCAGCTGATGATACTATCTATTACTGGGATGATGAGGAAGAGAATTGGGAGGTACTGTACCAGGATCCAGAGGTGGCGGAGGCTCCTGTGTACATGTTGAATATGCACGAGTTCGTTCTTGTCGCTAATGGAGTATTCATTCCCTTTATCTGGGACGGAGAAGAGATAGATAATACTGAGCATAGGGTGCCCAGTCCTCCCAGAGATATGTTATTTGTAGATGGGCACCTCTTTATGTCGTTTACTGCCTCTCCTAACCTCAGCGTGCGGAGAGTTTATAAAGGAGAAAGGGCGGGTATGGAGGCAACTCTGCCCAGAGAAGATGATTTGACAGAAATTCGTCCAGGGCATATGGACTACAGAGAAGGGTATCTCGCAGTTGCTGGCGCCAAAGCAGGTATATTTTATTTCAACCCTGCAAGAACTGCTTTTGAGTCGGAGCCAATACTTACATTTGATCCTGGGGGCAGAGGACTGCCCAATGCTATACAGTTTGCAGGGCCAGCCTTATTTACTGCACACGCAAGATCCCCCTATCTGGTGTGGGAGGGTATTGATTTATATCGAGAACAACTTCTGGAAGAAAGCTCCGTAATAAGTTCAGAGATTCGCCCGGAAAATGGGGTACACGATCTGGACTACGATGGAGATCACTATGAGACAGGACATCTGTTCTTTACACAAGCGGGACATTCTACACCTCTGTTTGGTGTGTATCTGTTGGATCATGATACGTTCGATCCTGACGACGAATACCCATGGAAGTCGGGAGAAGTTGTGGAGAGACTGGATGATCCGGGAGATATGAGGGATGGTACGGGGTACGCCATCCAATATTCGGATGGATATATCTTTGTGGCACATAGAGATGCTCCTCACATTACTGTCCACGAGTTCGACGGTTCTATAGGAGGCAGGGTGAGTGATCCGGCTCAGACCCCTAATGATAGATGTTATACTATTTATTATGATGAGGAGACAGAGTATATATTTGTTGGAGAGGATGCTCCACCTTACTTCTCGGTGTACGAGTTTCAAGGTGGTTCGTTTGGAGAGCGTATAGAGCCAGAAGATCCTCCAGAATTCCCAGTTAGAAATATCTGGTATTCCGATGGAAGAATTTTTATGACACTGCTTGAGACAGCTATTGACCTCGACGAGGAACCCGGCGTGTGGTACACAATGTACGAATTCGACGCAGATACTGGAGAGATAGGAGACAAACTACCTCTGCCCAGAGAAGTACCGCAGGGTAAGTACATGACTGAGTACCATACAAGAGCTGTCATGGCGGGAGACCCAGACTATCCATTCAGACTACACATGTCTGATGTGGGGGATCCCTATACCTGGAACCCTTATGGTAGAGCCACGGCAGCAGTTCAAGCCGAGATAGGTACGAAGGATGGAGAAGAAATCACTGGTCTCTTGACTATAGGAGAATCTGGTCTACTCATAGGTAAAGAAGAATCTCTATACAACCTTCGTGGATGGACACGGGACAACTTCTCTGTGGACCTTCTGGACTCCAGCGTAGGAGTGGCATCGCATCGCTCCATGCAGTTCGTGCGCCCTCACGCCTATTTTGTCCACCGAAAGGGTATCTACCGCTTCCAGACGGACAGTGTGCCAGAAAGAATTTCTCTGTCAATTCAGGATAGATTCAATGATGAAGTGGACAAGAGCAAACTGGAGGAGGCCACCAGCGCACTGTATGGGCACAGGTATATTTTGTCCTGTCCGAGAAAAGGTGGGGGACAGATAATCTTTGTGTACCACACAGACCAGGAGAAGTGGTCTATTTGGGACGAACCCGAAATGACCCAGACTACTCCGATACGAATCTCGGACGATGAGTTTTACTTTGCAAAGGATGGAGACTACCAATTGTACCGTATGGACAGAAACAGTCTGACTGATCCAGACAATGAACCAATTGCGTCTTTTATCCAGACTCACCCGGTAGGTGTGCAGTCTCCAGAGGTTGAGACAGATCATGGAGATCTCTACTTCCTGTTCGAGGAAGACCCCGGAACTCTGGTTGTGAAGGGTCGTATTGACGGAGGCAAATGGGAGAAACTGGGAGCCAGGTGGTCTGTGGGAGATACAGGACTACACACTCTCCGCGTTCCTGTGGGCAAGACTGCCAGATTTCTCGAAGTCAGATTGGAGCAGGAAGATGCAGATAAAGATCTGATACCACTGTCTCTATCGTATGTCGCAATACCAAAGGATGTGCCCTAATGCTACGTCAGGTTCGAGATATGGAAGATGTCAATTATAACTTCCAATTACTGGATAGATTGGTCAGGGGTAATATCTCTGGAGAGCACCTGGCAACAGGGGCTATCGAGGGAGTCCACATGGCTGACGGTTCTGTGGGTACTCGTCAGGTAGATAGAATAGAGGCCAATAAAGTTGCTGTCAGAGGAGACAGAGGAGAACGGATCGGTATACATTTTCTCGCTAACATTGGAGACATGGCATTCGAGGATATGGTTGAGGAAGCCATGCTGGGAGAGACCATAATTGAGGGTGGATATATTCGCTCCAATATGTTGCACATAGATGGTGGAACCTTGTTTGGTGAAGGGTATGATCCTACAGGAAAGCTAGACGAAGAAGATGCAGGTTCTCTTGCCTTTGAAGATATGGTTGAGAAAGCCATGCTGGGAGAGACCATCATAATTGGGGGAAAAATCAAAACAGAGCTTTTGACTGCTGATAATATTCGGGCGGGTACTCTTAGTGGCGTCACCATCGATGTGGATACCGACCTGACGGTAGGGGAGAACATCTATATGGCCTCCAACACGCTGGGGGACGGGATTGACTTTGGGGGTTACGGCAGCATCGAGATCGAGCCGCCCAGTAATCTGTACTTCCAGTCAGGTGCGGGAAGCTCTATGTGGTTGGGAACCAGACTTCATGTTCCCGATGGCATACATGTTCCCGATGGCGATGTGGAGGTAGATGGAGATATAACTGCACAGGATGGAAGGTACGTCGTACTGGGCGCGGATCGGGGCACCCAGTACACACTTCAGGTATATAATAGTACCTTAGAGGTATTCAAGGATGGCACATCACAGGGGACGGTGGATCTGGAGTGAGAACAGACAAGAGAGCTGTAGAGGTTCGGCAACAGATTCTTCAGGTATGTGCTTCCTCGGGGCTTCCGGCGTGGACCATTGTCCACATGCTGGATTCAGCCCGAGCAGCCTTTCTGGAATCAATGTATGAGGAAGCAGTGCAGCAGATAGAGGAGGTGGAACCAGATGCCGAAGAGGGATCCAGTTGACCAAGTAATGGCAACCCTGCGGGGGCATGGGACCACAGACCACAATGGGGGACTGGAGCGACAGGCTCAAATGATGAAGCAGCAGCGCGGTAAGATGGGCGTGGCTCCTGGACCGCCGCACCCGGCGAGGGGCAGAAAGCAACCAGCGGGAGGAGCGCCGGCGGGAGCAGCGCCGGGGAGAGCACCTGGTGTGGGTCCCGAGGCAGGACCAGAGGGTGGAATAGGACTACCCGAAGAGCATGATGTACCGGGGCTCGCCATAGATCAAATGAACGAGCTGATCCTGACCCTGAAGGTTGCTATGCACCAATCACAGGATGAGGAGGAAAAGGCGGCTATAGAGCAGGAGATCAATCAGGTGAGGCAGATGGTCCAGCAAAAGGGTGGAGAACCCATATGGGCACACGAGACTATAGAGCAGGGACTCCAGAAATTGACAGGACAGGGTTGGATGGGTCGGGATCGGTTGAGTAACATCCTGGGGCACTACGGTGAGCGACTCACAGAGGGGTACCCTCTTGAGGAGATAGCAGCAGACGCATTCAGAGGAGTGACGGAAGGGGCCCAACGTCTTTTAGAAGGGCCGGAGCAGAGAGATCTACCACATCAGACACCGACAGGTACTCAATTACCGGAGGGAGATGTATCCCCTCCCTACTATGGTGATCCAGAGCCTCCAGCACCTCGGTATGACCCCGATGATCCTGCGATATACGATGACGAGGTGTACGCAGAGGAAGGCTTGCCACGTGAGACCCACCCCGCTGATCCGGATGTCCGCACTGAGGTAGACCCAGACTATGTGGATTACGGCGTGGCGGTGGACGAGGTAGATGACTACCACAGAACGGTGGAAGAAGGAGTGCCTGATCCTGAACCAGAAGATGAACTGAGTCAGGTGCTCGCTGATGCTGGTGCTCTCGAAGCATGGATGGAGGATCGTGAAGAGCCCGTGGCTCCGTGGGATGATCCTGAAGCATGGGACGTGGGTGTGGATACACCTGATCCCATCATAGATGAGGAGTACATCCGGAACCTGATGACAGATCCGGACATGGAACCCATGACGGACGAGGAAATCCGGCAGGCTGCCCACGATGTAGTCCAGCGGCAGGCAGTACCCAAGAAGCAGCAGATCCAGAGAGAGTTGGACAAGTTCCGCCGGGGGTTCCCGAATGAGTTTCGGAAGGCCAAAGATGATCTGCACGATGCGGCAGCAGATTACCGTGCTGAGGCCCGTGAGGAGTTCACTGGACGAGGACTGTTGTACTCGTCCATACTCGGTGAGGACTTCCATGCTGTGGATGATGCAGTCATGACCCAAATCTCGGAAATCTCCCGGGATGCTGCTGAGAGAGTCATGGGTCTGGAGGACGAACTCCGGGACGTCGCACAGTGGGCTATAGTAGAAGAAGAGGCTACGGTGCGGGAGATGGAGGCTGATCGTAGAGAGGAACAGCAGTGGTTGGCGCAGTTCAGGATGAACGCTGCTTTGCAGTTTGACCAAGCCAACCTGGACCGGATGTACAAAGAGTTCACCATGGAGCAGCAGCAGATGATGCAGGCTATTGAATTCTATGATCGGCAGTATCAACAGTACCAAGAGGAAGGCCAATATATGGCAATGGCAATGATGGCGAACGAACCAGGCATCGCCAACGAACTCCGCAGACAGGGACTCACACCAGAGATGATTACGCAGATGCAACAGGAGGATCCAACTACGCTGGCGCAGTTGGTGGGCCAAGGTATCGAACAGATGGAGCGCAGTGCGGATCTGGCGCTGACCGAGGCACAGACGGCTGCAACCATGTCGCAGGCCAGACTCAACGATGCTCAGGTCGGTCTGGCTGGGGCACAGGCACGGCTGGCGGATGCACAGCTGGACCAAGCGTTGACTGAGGCGGAGGATGCCGATGAGGTTATGACTGAGTACGACGCAGAAATTTGGCACAATTACGCTCTGCCCCTTATTCAGGGGGGTGTTGAAGGAGCGGGTAGTATAGAGCGTCTTATCCAGGCGGACGATAGGGAAACCCTACAGAACATGCTCCCGCAGCTTCGCTCTACTGCTGACATAATGGAGGCCGACAGCTTCCATCGGCGCCAGCTAATCTCGACCATTGGTCGCACCGAGCAGGCTCTGGAACAGGATGAGGAGCTAGGAACAATTGCGAGATGGTGGCAGAATGTCGTGGGTTTGATGGAAGGGATAGGGTACCCAGGAAGACAACAGTATAGGTGAGGTGACGTTATGATACAGGAACGCAATTTAATCCCGGGCTCGCCAGCAGCACAGGCGATGGCTCCCCCGACGGAAGAAGCCCTCGGGGGCGGTGGAGTGATGTCGCAGCTTGGGCATGGTTTTATCGAGCCAGGTACGTCTCTGATACGTGGCCACCAGTCGCCCGACCCCGTGACGGGGTGGGAACATGCATCACGTTTTGCTGGTCGGATAGCTGGCTGGGGTACTGCCCTGTCTCTTACAGCTGGAGCAGTGGGTGCTGCAGCGCTCAAGCTGCCCCTTGTCGCAACCGGGTTCGCTGCTTTGAAGGCAGCCCCAAAGATTGCTGGGGTAGTAGCTCCTGCAACCATGGCACAGAAGGCCACCGCCTGGGGCGCGTGGGGTGCAGCTCGGGCCTGGGGCGAGGGTGAGGATGAGATAGATAGCTTGCTGGAGGCTGCCGGAATGGGCATGGCTCGTTCTCTGGCAATCACTGGTGTCTTTGGTGCTGGGGCCAAGGCCCTGCAAACTCCCGGGGTGAAGGGAGCCCTGTTCGACATTGGGCAGAAGAGACTCCAGATGCAGCAGAAACTGCCCGGGCCATTAGGGAAGGTGGCAGGGCCGACGGCACGTCAGATCCTCGAACCCAGTAGTCCGGAGGGTGTCTTCACCGCAGCGATGTCCCGCAACCTCCGTAAGGGCGTTGGTGGCTTCGCCACTGAGTTTGATGGTGCCCCGACTCCCTTTATGCAGACCATAGAGCGGATCGTAAAGTCAGTTGAACGGACTAAATTTGGCAAGGGCCTGTATGACACCGTGCCGGGCTACGCCGACCTACCTGTGGAGCAGAAGATGGGAAGTCTGGTAACGCACTTACACAAGCGGGCCGTCAGAGAGGGCATCACTCCCGAGGCCGCCCTGAAAGAAACCGGAGAGGCTGGAGCCATCTTTAACTTCCTCCGACAGCCCCTCAATATGGCCAAGCGGCACGGAATGACCCCGGAAGGCTCTCTCCGCGCAGCCTTCACGGGAGACCAGGATAGATTCAATCAGACACTGGGCTGGTTGGGGGATGCTACTGGCGTGGATGTTGGTAAACTTGTGCCCAAGCCGAGTGTATTCTTCCAGACTGGGAAAGCGAAGAAGGAGGTCCTCACCGACAGGTTCTCCAAGATGACTCTCGGCGAGCAGTTACAGACGTTGACTGGAAAGATCGACCATGCCGGGCAGAAGGCCAGAGAGGCCATAGGGGGAGAGAAGAAGCTGTGGAAGAACTATCAAGATGACCTGTTCAGGGTCCGACAGCGCATGATGCCGCAAGTCTCCACCACCCTGGAGATGGGCCGCGAGGGGTATGTGGTGGATAATGCCTGGCATGAAGTTTACAAGCCTCTCTTGGATAGATTACGTGAGGGGCACATGGAGAACCTCACCTCAGTAGACGTCAAGAGGTGGATTCTGGATGAAGTGAAGCGCGGCCATGGTGTGAGTCGAATGGATCAATTACCCAAACACACGCAGGATCTATACCGACGCATAATCACACAGATAGACCACGAGGTAGGACCAAAAGCTGGTATCCCCAAGGCATGGACCATGGAGGACAGTGCCACTGTGGGGCAGCAGATGATGCCTGCGATATATTCTCATACAGGAGATGCCAAGGGAGTCGTCCGGGAACTGGGACTATTCCTGAAGGACCCGGTACCTATGACCTCCAAGGAAGTCATGGAGATGAAGCATCCAAGGCTGGGCCTTACTTTAACCAGTTTGTTAGCTCCTACCCGAAAGGTGGTGGGTGAAAAACTGGGGCGTGAGATCCGCACCGCTCATGAGACCCAGCAAGCCTACGCCATGTCTACCCGGGACACCCTGCGGTTCCACCTTGAGCCCTGGTTAAACCCAAAGAAGGCCCCAGATCAGTGGTGGTACGATGCTGCCGAAAGGGAGATACCGCGGGCTCTGGGGATGCCCCAAGCGATGACGCAGGCAGCCCGCAAGGAGATAGGCTGGGGGATACGCAAGGCCATCGGAGAGTATGTGCAGAGAGATGGTGCGGTGACTTTACGATCCTTGATCAATAAACATGTCACGCAGCCAGATCGTCTGCAAAAAGGAGAGATCGACGCGGCGACCAAGGCAGGGAAAGAGATACTGGGATTGACCAAGAAAATGGACAGCGACTTTGGCATGAAGGGATCCTTCGTGCAAGATGTGGTGCCCAAGCTGAAGGAGTTCAAAAATGCAGATGAGGCGTTCCGCGCCGCCCGTGTGGTCCACACTGGGGCGGGCGACGACTTCTCATGGTTGGCACACTCGCCACAGAAGGACCAGATCTATGATGCAGCCCTGCGGGGAGACATCTGGGACCTCGCTCAGAACTATCTGCTGGCTGGAAAGAACAAGATGTTTGTTCAACCGTTGGATAAAACGGTCAAAGCATTCTTCAAGTACCAAGGTATTGACAAGGACAATGCCACCCACAAATACTGGGATCGGCTGCGGGAATACATGGAGGGTGGAGAACCCGCCCACAATGCAGTCATGGAACAAAGTGCACAGGAACTTACTGGCGCCATCAGCCAAAAACTGGGACAGGCAGGTCTGTCCATGAAGAGTGAGATGCTGCCGGGAGTGAGCTGGGAGAAAGCCACCTCTGACTTTATCGTGAGGATGCTGAACCTCGGTGCGCTGGGTGGAAATGTGTACTCCGGTATCCGTAACGTGACCCAGCAGCTTCTGTCAGTGTTCAACATGCACGACAACCCACTTGTGGGGATGGAGTACTGGTGGAAGGCCATGCTGGTCAACAGATCGCCCATGGGCAAAATCCTCCAGGACCTCAATCCGGTAATGAAGTCCCGTACAGCCTTTGAGGGGATGAAGAATGAGTTTGCCCTGTCACACCGCATGGGTAAGGATGACCTCAAAACGCTTCTGCCATGGTCGACAGAAAAACACAAGCGTCCCGGCTTTGGGGAACTGTTTAACCGAGTCGAGGATAGCGCCATGTGGTTCTTCCGATCTGCTGACCGGTTTAACGTACAGCAGTCGTTTATGATGAAGTACCTGCAAGCCACCGAGGACGGTTCTACCTTTCAGCAGGCCATGCTGCAGGCGGAGAAGTTCACGCAGGCAACCCAGTTTATGTATGGTATAGATTCCCCCGAGTTGTATCGTCACCCAATCGGCAAGGTCATTGGTCTCTTTAGCTCGTGGCCCATCAACATGGCGCATCTCGTAAAGGATCAGATGGGGCAAGCACCGATTCGTGCCGCCACCACACTCTCGGGAATGGCACTAGCGTCTGAAGCGTTATCGCGTACTGGACTATGCTTCAGATCGATGCATCCTGTGACCACGGCAGAGGGACTGCTCCCATACTCTGTTATACACAGGGAAGCTCAGGATCCAATGGCGGTAGGGATGATACGAGCATTAGGAGATGCAGCTGGCAATATCTTTGAGGGAGACCCACAGGCAAGGCGGGAGGGATGGAGTAGATTCGGAAGGGATATGGGCAACTTGGTTCCATTCTTCACTGCAGGCCGTCGGGTCTTCAGCACGATTGATATGTATCGTAACCAGACGGAAGGTGCCTGGACCCAATATGATGAAGCAGGAAGAATCAGATCACAGATACAGCCGGAGGATCTGCCGTATGAGGCACTGATCCGATTGATCGGACCATCTGCAGCAGATCGGAGAAGATGGGAAGAAATTCGGTATGCAGAGACTGTGGATCAGGGGTACAGAACTATCCGTCGAGAGGCACTGGATGCCTATCTCAATGGGGATTACGAGACCTTCCGGCAGAGACAGGTGCAGCTGGCAGAGATCGGAGCAGAACGAGTGATCTCGGAAGCAGATATTGAGCAGGAGATTGAACTGAGGCGGGCCACTCCTCTGGAGCGTCGGATAAGGACCTTACCCGAGGAACTCAGGGGACATGTCCGTCAACGAACCACCATCCCGTAGTATAGAGTTTCTTCCGGACGGGGCCTGGCGGCCCGTCCGGAAGAAACTCCCTTCAGTTTGCTAAGTTTTCCATGGATACCTTTGCCAAGATATAGTTTACCCTCGCTTCTGTGGACCCATGTACCTCCACTACAGGGATGGAATCGTTCACACTCTCCAGTAGTCCTCCCAATGTGTTGTCTACAACGGTTTGCGTCTTTGGATTGCTTAATCTGAATGGATCTGTGGAGTCATACTCAAACTCAGGGCGTGTGAATACGATGAGATCGTATTGACGGGATGTCTTGATGCAGATGTTGGCAAACTCCTCTGTCATAAAAGGCAGGGTAACTTTGTTACATTTGTACAGATACCAGTAAGCCAGAAAGTCCAGCGGCGTGCGGTCAGAGATGTAACCATTCTCGGACATAGCGTCCGCTTTTTCCTCCGCCTCGATCTGCGCCCAGAGGATTCTCCACTGCATCTTGCTGGCAAACTCTGGATTACGCTCCAGATAGTCACAGTCCTCAATCCCAGCTTCCCACAAGATGTTACGAGCCACCTCCTGTATTGACCAGAAGTCGAGTTCTTCTGCCAGTGCCTCAGTCAGTGTGGTCTTTCCTGTACCATGTGCCCCTGTAATTCCTACTCTCATTAACCCCTCACTCCCCCTTGTGAGTGGAGACCGCATTTCGTATAAGATCCTGCAGTGTGCTATAGTCCTCCTCAGTCTCCACTGTGGCCCCCCCACTGATAATAACGAGGCCCCTGTTTTCAGAGGTTTCCGTGAAAGCAACGATGTAGTCAACACCCACCAGGGTTTTTCGCTTCTGTCGCTCACCTGTGACATCTGCACCTGTGATTTCAGTTACTTCAATAAACATTTTTACCTCCTTACTTGTTTTTCTCCACCCACATTATGAGTTGATGCCTTCCAAAATCCAGAGCACGATCATGGCAGTCAAAATATACGTCAATCCGTCCATGATGAATAGCGCCACCTCGGTCCTGTACCACACGGTGCCCCACCCCCTTTATAACTACTTCTGTCCCGAGTGGGTGCTCTGGCCCTGCAGCTATGGTCACTCCCTCCACTGCTGGAGCACCCGAGGTCGTGATTCCATCAGTGTACGGATACGTGCACTGCGGGCACGGGCAGTACGCAGTGGCGAGCACCACCAGGGGAATCAGTATCTTGTCAGCGGAGAGCACCAATGTACTCATGGTAACTCCGCTATTAGCAGCTTCCGGTCAGGATCATAGTCTACCTCGACTCGTATACTGCTTTGGTTTATAGACTGGTCCATGTGGTTTGGCAATACTGTCCGAGCAAAGCCTCGGCAGTTGAGCCGCACTGATTTGTTCTCCTTGTGCGGCTTCATTTCGAACACCCGAGCTCCTTTTGGATACTCTCGTTCTGGGTTGTCCATATTTATCCTGCGGATGGCGATTAACCCTTTCTCTTCATCGTATCCCAGAATACCATGGGACGGATACCCCATCAGTTCCCACGCTGACGCATTTAGGATGACTCCATACTTTCCTAGAGTGATGGCAGGAGATCCTGGACGTGTCTCCGTTACCCAACTGAAGTTAACCTTCCCATTGAAGGTAATATTCATATTACAATCTCCTCTCCTTCGCCCCAGCTTGGGCCAACTTTAAAGTCTGCTGGGAATGGAATGTCTGTCTCTACCGGCACACTCTCCATCGTTTGTTTCATTAATGCAACAACCTCTTCTGTCAGTTCCTTTGTACATTCAACCACAACCTCGTCGTGGATGAGAATAATAATATGCGCCTGTTCTGGGTACTTCTCCTTAAATGTTTTGTGCATTCGCTTCGCTGCATCCAACAACAGATCGCTGGCATAGCCCTGTATAGGACTGTTTACGGCCTCTCTCTGTAGATCACCGAGGTTACTCTCTGTCACAAAAGGGAACCTTCGACGTCTGCTATTGATGGACTCCACGTAATGATAGTTTTGCACTGCTGACTGCATTCTCTGGATCCAAGTCTGCAGTTTTGGCATTGCTGCCATGTAGTTGTGCACAAAGCCTCTTGACTCTGCCGGCGGGAGTCCTGTACTCAATGCCAGTTTGTCATCGCCCATACCATACAGCAGACCAAACGAGATCGCTTTGGCTGCGTCTCTCTCGTTAGTTGTGATGGTCTCTACTTTCTGTAGAAATTCATCTGTTCGGATATATTCTTTGAGCGCGGTATCCTCCGGCAGATTGCCCTGGGCCATCACTGCCATGGTGGAGTGGAAATCCAGTCCCTCCCGAAAGATGTCCTGGAGGAACTCCTCGTCACTATACAGTGCAGCCACCCTCATTTCTACCTGCGAGTAGTCTGCCTGAATCATGGTCCACCCCGGAGTGGCACAAAACATGGACCGCATAGTCTTTGTCTTGGGAATCTGCTGAATCGGTGGTGCGACTGCTGATATGCGTCCAGTCTCTGCTCCATCAATCTTGAAGCGTGGGTGTACACGACCCTCGTCATCCAAGTGTCCCCACATATTGCTGATGTATCGGGAGTACAGGGTAAACTTACCCCGATACTCAGCAAGAAGATCGATGAAACGACAGTCGTAATTTTCCTGCAGATACTTGAGTGTCTCCCCGTCTGTGGATCTGTCCTTTCTACCATAGAGATCTGGTTCTGGAAAGCCCAGCATGTCCCAGACTGCCTCTTGTGTCTGAGGATGTGAGTTGGGATTGTAGCCAGGAGCGCCCAATTCCTCCCGCATCTGCTCCCGCATCTCCTGCAGATCTACCTCCAACTCAGTCTGAACCTGCTGGAGTGCATCTTGGTCAACAAAGATCCCCCGATGTTGGACATCCCTCAACATGAAGTCCACAGGGATCAGGTGCTCCTGAACCAGTAACATCAACTTGGGGTTCTCCTCCTGTATTTTCTCTCTGTACTTCAGCGTTAGTTGTAGGGTACCGTCGCAGTCTACGCCGCAGTATCTATAGATTGTGTCTGATGGGATGCGTTCGATCATCTCATCCTTGGAGATCTCATACTTGTCCAGCATGTCTGTCTCGTATGGTTCCCAATCCAGGTCCTCACACAGGAGACGCTCCAACGTGCGCACCTGTGGTCTTTCATCCAGTGCGTTGTGCATCAAGCGCGGGTCGTACTCTGCCCGGCCCTCCAAGTTGTATGCCTCATTGAACATGGCATCGAACGAGGCGTTAAACGCGCTGAACTCTATATTCTCTGAGGCGAAGATTTCCTGTACGAGGGTGTGGTGTGCTTCCAGCATATCCATAGGCCAGATCACTGCTGTCTTGGGTCGCCACGACATGCCGAGGCAAAAGCCCTCATCTGTCTCTGGATTGAGTCCTGTGGTCTCCCAGTCGTAGGCAATGACCTCTGCATCCTGATGGATTCGATTGACTACTCTGTTCACATTAACATTATCGACGACCAGTACATCTGTCTCTGCCTTTGTTGGATTGTATCCTCCTCTGAACATTCGAGCCATCTTCCTCATGTCTTTCCAGTACTCCAGGAATCGTAGGTCGCCCTTTGGATGCAGCAGGGCAGCAGGGTGGAATGTACCCAACCCGGTGATGTTGTCTACCACTGAAATCTGTGGCTTCCCACGAGTAAAGGTGAACCTGCGCTTGTCTCGAAACAGCACCCGGGCAGGTATCCTCCCCAGGGCGACAAGTATTTTTGGCTTCACCGAGCGTATCTCCTCCACAAGTCGGAGCCAGCACGCTTCGATCTCAGCGACGTGCGGATCCCTGTTCTCAGGAGGACGACACAGACACAAGTTAGTGATGTAGCACTCCTCCCTGTCGAGATTAAGGAGTTCCAATGTTCGATCCAGAATCTCGCCCGCACGTCCAACGAATGGACGTAGGCTGGCTATCTCATTACGACCGGGAGCTTCGCCCACCAGCATGATGTCAGCATCCGATGCTCCCTCACCGTATACTCTCGGCCCTTCCAGAGTACAGTCCTCACAATTAGTCGTTGAGCAAGTCACTCAGGTCCACCCCCTCTGGTGTATATAGAGCTGGTTGGGTTACAGCCACCAGTTTACCGCCCTGACCTCGCCGTTCCAGCACAATCTTGTCCTGCTCGTGAAGCTCTTTCAGCCTAAGACGGACTGTCTTTTCATTGAGTTCGGTAGTCTCAGTGAGATCATCCTTGGTCATGCCAGCACCGATCTCCAGGGTGCGGAGACAGGCCAGTATCTTGTCCATCCCAGCATCTCCCGTACTGTCCCGCATACTGATGTCGTACACATCACCAATGCTGCGGAAACGTACCATAAATGGTGGAACTTCCTCCTGTGAAGCATCTTTGACGTCCCGAACCACATTGACGAGATTACCTGTCTTGTCTCTGGATATGAACATGTTGTTTTCACTCCACCCATAGAAGGCGTGGGAGCCATACAGCAGCTCGTGCGGGCTGCCTTTGCCCTTTCTGTAGTGGTGCACCACACAGATGGAGCAGTGGTATTTTTCTCGCCATAGCTTCAGCAGTCTCAGGACTTCTACAACCTCCCCCGACTTGAACTCATCTATGCCCCCGGTCATCATAAACCAGGGGTCCAGAATCAATATGCGGGGGCGGACCTCATAAAGCATCTGCTCCAGCTCCTCGATGAAGTCACTGTCGTTGAAGGTGAACCCTGCACCAGTTGAGACCACCAGTGGTAGGTCTGGCTGCTGTGGTAGAAGGAACATGTCTCCCTCACGCTTGATGTCGATGAGTCCTTTCTGGAGTGCCATACCCTCGATTCTGTGGGACACTCTCCAGTCGGGGTCTTCCTCCATGACCATGATTACTGGACCGGGCCTGTTTACCTCATACTCTCCAAGGAATGGCTCACCCGAAGAAATGGACAGTGCTAAGTCCAGTGCTATCACAGATTTGTAGGACTTCCCTACTCCAGCGATCCAACCCACTGCTTCATCAATCCAGATGCCCTCCACCATCCACTCAGGACGATACTCCACTGCAAGTAGTTCACTGAAGGACAGCCAATTGAACTTGGACCCTCGACTCTCCTGACCCGGGTCTGCGTCCTTGTAGAATGACTTCCAGACTTCCTCCCAGAGTTCATGGTCATCTCGTTTATCCTGTCGGTACTTGTTCCATGTCGATTCCCGAACGATAACGTAGACATCCTCGACGGGAATCTTGGCCTCCAACAACATCCGCTCTATCTTCCACAAATACCTGGATCGATCGTCCTCTGGTTCAGGTCTCCGATTCAACAGTTCCCACACACCCGAAGGGATAGAACTACCCCAGCGGGTAATAACCTCATGATAGTATGGTAGATCCTCGGGTAGATCTGGTACCTCTGCCTCAGATACTCGTTCCTCTTTGAGATCCTCAAGGTCTGCATCCCCGGGTGCCAGATCCTCGGCGTCATATGTCGGGCCGTTTTCCCACAGGAGCACACCCTCCTGTACCGGGTCGTATTTATGGTTGAGACTGCCCGGCACCCGAAGCATATGTACCAGATCCCGCGAGCCGGGGTCTGAATTGGTCTTGTGGCACAAGTATCGATTTAGATGCTCTGCATCTCGGGCGCTTACGGATTCCCGCAGCAACCAGAACGCTTGATATTTTCCTTTTGAGGTCTGCCAGCAGATAGTGGGTCGTGGATCTAGTTCCTCTGTTCCCCCACTATCCTTGTCCACCCATACGAGAGGAACCTCTCCAACGAGATTCTTGTCTCGCTTCCCCTCTGGAAAAATGAGGGGACCAAAGTAGACAGAAGCCCATACATTCCAGCTCTGCAGATCCTCAATCAAAAGGTCCAGGTTGTCCGGATAGCGGTAGGTCCGCTGATGGTATTCATCATCCCGATCGTCCCTGTGCTGGACGCGGGCGATAATAGCCCACCCCTCTTGTTCGCCCCAGACTCTCTCAAAGAAACTTCTTTCCATAATTATAGGAGGGGTGCCCTCCTACGTGGCACCCCTCCTAGAGCTCCTTATATCCAGGTTCGATCGTCGCCCGATGTGGTCTCCGGACCGGACCCATCGTAGGCATTAAGGAAAGCAACTTGGTGTATTGTCTTCCCTTCCTGGGGATGTCCCTTTCGCTCTTCTGTGGTCTGTTCCACTACAGCAACACACTGGCATCCGATTACCTTGCGTGCCTCGTCCTCATCTCCATTGGGTAGTACAGCTATGACGTCACGTACTTTTGTCTCATCACTCCGATCAACTTCCAGATCTGGACCATACTGTAGCTTGAAGCCCAGCTGTCCTTCTGGTGTTCGATCCTCTTCAGAGATGAGTGCAAGATCGCGGATCATCCGGGAGAAGAAACCCAATGAGCGGGGCTGCTCCGTAATGGTTTGAAAATAACGGAGTGTCTCGCCCTCGAAGTCTCCATCCATGATCCGTAGATCGATCCAATGAACCTCGTTGTTGTTCTTTTTGACATGTTCCTGCCAGCCAGTGATTTCACTGATGTAACGACCTGCGGGCAGGACAGTAAAGCCCTGTTCGTTCTGATTTGTCATGTCAATATAACGATCTGTCATCAGTCATTCTCCTCTCCAAATACTTCCTCAAACGCCTCCAGAAATGTTCCTATGTCCATCGGCAGAGGGTCTGGTAGCTCCTTGCCTTCAGGTGTACGTACTCCAGCCTCCCACATCTCGGAGGCGCGAGTACGTATCTGACGAACCTGGTTGTCCTCGCTGTCCTCGGACACCTCGAAGTACAGGATGTGACTGACCAGTGCATCAGCTACCTGTTTAGGTCTCTTCTGCAAGCGGGGCACATATTTGTTCATGCGGCCATTCGGTGTACTGATTTCCTTGAGATCAGTGTGGCAGATAAGCACAACACCGAAGTCATTGGCAGCCAGCCGGGACATCTTACGCATCAATTCCGCCTGCACCATATCCCAGCCTTTACCAAAATCTATGTCCCCTTCATGTGTAATACTCTGAGGCACTTTCTGGTTTTCCTTTTGTAAGACGTAATCCGAGCACATGCTCGCCAACGTCTCGAAGGTATCAATAACAACCATCTTGAACTCGTGCTTTTCCTGCTCTAGTGCCTGCCCTGCTAAGAGGAAGTCCTCCCACTTTCCTATGGGGATCTGGTACATCTGCAGTGCTTCTGGCGCTGGGTTGGTGAGCAAGAATAACACTTCGTCAAATCTAGAGAAGAAAGTAGTCTTCCCCACCTTGGGTACCCCATGTGCCAGGAGTGTGTAATCTCTGATGTCAGTTGAGCCACCAGTCTTTTCAGTAGGTAGTGCCACACGGCATCACCTCTCCTCCACTTGATACAAGTATTCTGCGTCTTCTTCTTCTCTACACAGCGGCATGTAGGAGCACGTTCTCCCCCAGTGAGAGCAGGCATTGGTATCCATGGGCCACATATCATTGGTTCTGAGAAAGTGGTACATCTTGGAGAATTCCCACATGTTGCGCTGGAGTCGCTCGATGTCTTTCGGATCACGAGGGACTTGAATCTCAAAGAAATACTTCTCTGGTTTCTCCTGGTATTCCTCAAGTACCCGTGTACCGAATTCTGCTTTGGTCTCGTTCTGCTTCTGTCGGATTCCAGGTTTCTTTGCCAGTCGATAGTTGATGCCCCTGATGTTTACTCCCAACTCTTTCTGTATAACATAGAAATACAGTGAGAGTTGAGTGTCCACAGGTAGTGTGTAAGACAGGTCCTTGTTGGGTTTCTGGGAGGAGGTCTTGTATTCATTAAGCCACCAGTACCCACTCCCATCCTGCACCACCTCATCTACCCGTCCCGTCAAGTAGTAGGTTCTGGATGGATGCCCCGTATCTGGATTGTACAGAGGAACACTGAATGGAAGTTCACAATACTCCTGCACCCAATCCATACGCCAGTGCTCCAGTGCACCTGTGATCATTGCTCGAATGGTGTGCACCTGGATGGTCTGTTCATCCTGTTCCTCCTGTGAATGAACCTCCTGCTGCTGAATGAGATCCACTGCTGGGCGATGATCTCGATGCTGTATCCCTCGGTGAAAGGCCAACCCCAGAAGCTGTGGCGTCGTGAGTGGATCCACAAAACCTTTCTCATATCTCCAGTAGGCCTTGCGGGGACAGAGTAATGTGGTTCTCATTCTCGACACACTGATTGACTTCATCTCTCCTCCCTTCCTTATATGCCCCTCTTTGCTTCAGGGAAGGGGCCTTGTACCATCACCGTTGAAGCGTGGTGGTGGAGTTGGTTCTGGTATAGTTCCCCTGTTTCGGTAAAGATCTTCATCACCGACACCGTAGCGGAGAGGATGTCTGCTGCTCCATACTTTCCATCGTTTATGAAGGGACGCACATACTCTTTCCAGTCAACATCGTCCGGCACCTCTTCCTTTGGAACGATGGATGGCTCCATATCTAGTAGACCTTCTTCCCCTGACCAGAGCCGGACGTATACCTCGCCGGTTATGCGGTACCCAGCCAGCTTCAACACTAGCTCACTCATCGTTCTCCCTCCTCCTCCCCGATCCACATGAGCTTGTAAAAAGAACCACAGTCCTTGCATTCCAGCAGTGTACGGGTAGATCCACTGGTCTTCAGGTGGAACCTCTGTGATCCACAGGTACAGATGATACCCGGCTCGTTCCTCATTGTTGCCATCCCCTTATCAGTATCTGGAAAAAACACTCCGCAGTTAAGTTTTTCAAACATGGGGTTCTGGAGATCATCCTGCGTCTCCTTGCTGGTGATCTCACGCCCACATGCGGGACAGAAAATGTAGTCGTTATCCTCTGGCCCGCCCTCCATGAACTGGAACCCCTCGCCGCAGGAGGAGCAGTCCCATTTATCATGGTAGCTATCGTAAGTCCAACGCGCCTCACTCATCGCTCTCCTCCCTTGCCTTGGCGATAGCGGATGCGGCGACTTCTTGCCTGTGTTGGAGGTCGCGCTTCTCATCGGCTGTCAACCCGGCCTCATCAAAGAGATCCCAGAAGTAACGATTGGACAGCAATTCATGGTACCCCTCCAACGCCTCCAGTAGCTCGTTGCGCTGTCGTACCGATCCCCTGAGCTGTTCGACGGATGCGAGCGCGAACTCGGGCAATATGCTATCGTGCGGTCGGTTCATGACTCCTCCTCCCTCATGTGGGGGACTGCCCCCAGAACAGTCCCCGCTGGTGCAGTTGGCCTCACTTTGCTCATATGATGTAGGTGCATCTGGGGTGTACCCACGCCTGTATTTAGAGCGACTCCCTCGCTCTCGTAGTTAACATCACCAAGCCTGCATCATGGATCGTACAGTCTCCACCTGACCGATGGTGGAGTCTGCAATATGCTCCTTGCGTTGGCAGACCATACGGATGTGTTCATCTATACTATCCGGATGGTACAGATTGATGATGGTTGGGGATGCTGTGACTCCTGGTCGGTGTATGCGATCCTCTGCCTGCTCGTTGACTGCAGGAGTCCATGATTTATCCAGGAAGATTGCTGTCTGGGCCTGTGGCTGATCGATGCCCTCACCCATGGCATCAATGGTTCCAGCCAGTGCCTGCAGATCCCCCCGTTCAAATTGGTCAATAGTCTGGGTCAGATCTGAGGTGCTCATGCCACCAAGAATTGTTCCACAGGAGACATCCCGCTCCTCCAGAATCTTCTGCACCCTGTGGATTGCATCACGGTAGGTAGCAAACACCAGGAACTGACCTTCGAGGTCCTCCAACAGATCAATCAACCCTCGCTCTTTGCCGCTGGAGTCTGCACCTCCGACAATGGCAGGGTTAAGTGCAATCTGTCGTAGACGTGTGAGTTGACTGATGGTTTCCTTTGCATACAGCACGTCCGGATATTCCTCCTGCTCCAAGTACAACCTGAACTCCTTGAGCATTTGGTCGTAAGCTTCTTGCTGCTCCTCCTCCATCGCGAGTGGATACTCATTATACACCTTTTTGGGCAGATTCTCAAGTACTTCATCCTTTGTTTTCCGAAATACATACGTACTTAACATTCGATTGAATCTTTCTCTGTCCTTCACCCCTAAAATATCTATACCTCCCCAGATATTGGGGATATGGTGTAGATAGATATTGAGGAAGTTGAAGTATCCGGTGAACCGAACATGGTCCACAGTGCGCAGCTGCGAGAAGTAATCATCGTAGTCAGTACGCACTGGAGTTCCAGTAAGGAGCCAGACAAACTCAGATGCCTTGGCTATCCGGTGAGCCTGCTTGCTCTGTTCTGCTCGCGCATTCTTTATCCGGTGTGCTTCATCTGCTACGAACAGATGCGGCTCCAACGAGGCGAGTGCGTCCCCGTGGATCCGCATCTGTGCGTAGTTGAGCAGTAAGCAGAACTCAGATTGTGCCTGGAGCCCACCCAGGAACTCCTCCCGCTGAGTGCGGTTTCCTTTGACCGATGTATGATCGATCAGTTCCTGGATTGGCTCCGCTCGGTATCCCGACTCCAGAACTATGGGAGTTATTCCTGCCCAGTCCTGTAGGTGTCTCACCCACGCGCCGGAGACCACGGGAGGGACTACGAGTATGATCTGGCGTGGACGGAGATAAGCAATGGCTCCACAGACAATCACAGTCTTTCCGAGGGCCATCTGGTGAGCGAGGATGCCCTTCTCAGCTTGAGCCAAGAAGCGTACAGAACTTCTTTGGTATTCCCACAACCCCGGAGCTTCTGGGATGGGCCGGGTATCTGAGGTTGCCGCGAGTATTCTCTGTTGTTTTTCCTGCACTTGAGTGACGTAATCCTTCATGCTGCTGTGGATCTCAGCATCTGGAAATTTATCCAACAAGTTCGCATACACCACTGGATCCACTGGGAATGACCATACTTTCTCTGTCTTTCTCCAGAGTGCTGTGCCCATGCCTGCTTCCTTTGCAATGTGACGGGATGCGTAGTCACAACGGAGGAAGATGCGGTAGGGTCCCTTTTTTGAGTAGTGCAGCCATATCTCTGACTTCAAAAGTGCATCACCCCCCACGCAACCGTATGCGCGAAGGCGTCTCGCTGATGTCTATCCGTCAGGGGTAGACTCAGGAATGCCTCGGGCAGCCATTGTTCTGCCCTCTTTCGGATCTCTGGTAACTGCCAGTGTATCTCCTCCACTCCACTGCAGGCGTATACAAATGCTCGCTCGGCCGCCCTGGCCTGGATGATCTTATCTGCAGTGAGCAGGCCGTGAGCCAATACCTGCTCGATCAGAGCGAGATCTGGAAATGTCTGCAGTAGGTGTGTGTAGCCAATGAAGCCCTTACGTACCTCCTCGGAAAACTCCAGTGTGCTGTGGGCGACCACTGCAAACTTCAGGTCGGTTTCCTCCCTGAATATATCCACCACTACTGCTCCAGTGTTCTCGCCGGGGTCGAATGCTAGTACCCTCTTTCTTTCCTTATTTTGGCGTGTCGTAGGCATATGGAGCAAACCCCCTTTCCAAAGAGATAGTCTACAGCAGGCTCTCCACAAATGATACACAGTGTGGACATCTGGCGCACTATGAGGATACCACTCTCCCTCTCTATAGTCACTGCTCCCGCGAAGTGATCGCTCAGTCCTCGGGTAAGGAGAAGAGGACCCGAGTCTGGCATTATCTGTATCAGGTATCTCTTCCCCTCCATACCTATTCTCCCTCCATCAGATCTCGTAAGCGTCTCCAACTGATTTCCTTGAATTTTCCAGTTGTCATGGTCTCCTCCGTCTGTTTATCCAACTGTAGAAAGTAACCTACTAATGCAGCAGAGACAAAGAGCAGGTCCCCTCGGGTTGCATCCTCCTGCGTCAGGAGGTCAGACACTTGGCTCAAAAGATCAGATCCTTGATCGTATTCGGCAGATGTGGCTACCAATAGATAAGACAACACCATCTTCCGGTACCGAGATAGATCATACTTGAGGTAAAAGTCAGCCAGTCCCGGTCGTTCATAATCCATGGCTATCTCTCTCCTTAATGTCTCCGAATAGCATTGCCTCCTCCGCCATTTGCCAGAGAATGCACCAGAAGATGTCATCCACTTCGGACTGTATCTCCCAGCTTTGTTCCTCCAGCCAGTCGGCCCACTGTTGGTGGGTACCTCCGAATTCGGTCACGAGTTCGGCCAGCTCAATGTATGCCTCGTACACTTTACCGTAATACTCCCCACTCAGAGCACTGAGGAGGAGTCCACGATACAGATTGCTCGATGCGTCCCTTTCATTATCCTCGTTGATGGGTACCCATTCTTCTCTATCGTCACGCCTCCATTGTTTCCTTGTACTACCCTGGGGGGATACTGTGGTTTTCCTTTTGGAGCGAACAGGAGTATGCCGTTTGTGGTGCACATAAGAGATGACTTTTCTCTCCTGAAAGTCATAGGCCTCGGACTCAGTATTGAGCATCCAGATCACCTTGTTCCGGGTGAGCTGACAGTGGTCCAACAGTACATGTTCATAGCGAGTGTGCTGCTCGTAGTACCCCACGGACAGATTGGCTGCAGCGATGTCCCATGCTGGCCCCAGTACTGCAACATCAGTAGTCGAGCCTGTGGCCTTGTTGAATCCGAACTCACAGATGAACTTCTCGAACTCTCTGTTGTTGCCGCTGTAAAAACATGCGTCTTCCTTACCCTTTCGGTCCAGTCCGAGCATGTAGTTTATACTTGGTGGTTTCAGTTTCTTGATGGCCTCCTGTGCTCCAAGAGATCCACACTCCTCATCATCAGTAATGAGGATATGTGGACGGTCTCCCCGCTCCAGGATCTCCACAATAATTGAGATCCCAGCGCGATCATCACCTCCCACACCCTCAGGAGACCACAGTACTCTCTTCTTCCGGTCGAGGAAGATGTTCTCTGGTGGGGAGTCCCAATGTACTGTATCCACATGGGCGGTCAGAAGTACTGGTATTTCTCCCTCTGCGTAGATGAACTTCTTTCCCTGCACCGGATCATATCCTGCCTTCTTCAGTCTCCGCACCAGTGTCTGCTTCAGTAGTGTCTCCTTTGGCAAGGTGTATACCCAATTAATGTACACGGTCGCCTCCCTCTGATCTTACCCTCATGTGTTCATACAGGTGTGTGGGTGTAGCACATCGAGCACAGTGCCCATACTCCAGAGCGTCATCATAACTGGTGGCCCGGGACATCACCCCAACGTCGCATGTAGGGCACACTCGTCGTTCAGCGGATCGACAGGCCGGGCATAGTCGTATCTGGTCTCTCAGAACACGCCCAATTCCCGTTGTTGGTTCGATCCGCAGGTATGGAACCCGCACCAGATTATTTGGGTGAACAAGTCCCTCACATCTTTGACACCTATCGAGGGACTCCACACAGTGTTCACAGACATACTCCACACTCCCAGAGCGATGGGTGGGGGTTGGAACACCTACTACCCTCTCTGCGTTGTCCATGTCTGCTATTATCTCTCTGCACTCACTGCAGGGATGGCGCCCTGTTGCTATGATCATTTCTTGGACGCAGTACCCGCACATGTCTCCACCCATCCCAGGATCGAAGTATAACTCTTCCTGGCGGGTTGTCTCACCACATTCGGCGCAAATGCCGAACTCATTTTCGAAGCAGGACAGACACACCTGCACGCCCTCCACATGGAACATGCGGTCAGAGTGCTCGTGCTCCAACCCACATATGTCGCAGGTTATTCTTGTCGGATCGGCACAGTGTATACAGATATGATACCCGAGTGGATCCTCCCCCTGATCTCTGAAGTCATCTGTATTCCGAAGTTCTCCACAGAGGGGACATATAGAGTCTTGCATTGAGACTATGACACCCTCGTACTCCTCTGAGGGTCCCACCGCTTTGTGTACCCCATCGAAGTATGACCAGGCATTTTCCCTGATCACGTTGGGGGTATACCCACGGTGTACAGGACGCTCTCCAGTCTCCTCCTCAAGAATATCACAGACCAGATTCAGTGTAGCCTCTGTGAAGACCTCATTCCTTCCAGGATATGGGGCTCCTGTTACTGCCCAGCCCTCATTATTCATCGTTACTGTGGTCCGCCACCTCTGTAGTGGCATCTCCAATGGAAGGGATACAGAATCGGGAGTGGGAGATTTGACTGGCTCTATCCGGTTGTATGCTATGGCAACTACACTGGCCCCATCCAGCATCAGCCCCTGTGGACCTGCCAATATCTCGCCATTCCAGAAATTGTGGCATGATCTCCAGCCACCCTGTGTGTGGGTAGCCTGCAGCAGTATATCCGCGGGTCGGGCACTGATGCACAGAGTATGACTATCATCTATCTGTAAGTTCGACACAAGGATGCTATAGGTCGTGCACATCAGGTCGTATACAGCTTCAAGTACCTCTTCTCGTCGGTCAGCATCGTCCACCAATCTGTTTGCTTCTGCCAGATTGAGGTCCCCAGCGTTGAGGGGTGAGTAGTTGTCAGTAACACGACCGGCCCAGTTGTCCACCATGGCCGGAACGTGGATGCGGAAAGCCTTGGTGAGTCGCATTCCAGGTGTGATCTGATCGCGGAGATCATATAGTACTGATTGAATAAGTCTGAGATCCTGTACTTTATTGTCAAGGAACTGTGTACTCAGTCCCTTGTCTATAGCTTTGAAGGCTAATCTCCTGATGGCATCTGTTGCTCTGAATGCCAGGCTGGAATTAACTGCCTCATACTGCTGTCTATCAGCAAGGTCTTCCACCTTGCTGATAGACAGCACGTTATTGATGTCTGTGTATGTCATTATGGAGTCGTCTACTGTAATTTCCCGGCGAGCGTCTGCGTTGAGGTGTGGAAGAATCCAACCCTTTGCGTCGAACCACCTCACCATCATCTGTTCTGTACTACTTCGGAGCACTCTTGTTGGTATTGGCTCACCTTCGGCCTCCAACATAGCTTCGTATAGTACAAATAGCTCTTCCCGCATCTTTTCCCACTCGACATCGTGCACATCTATATTCATGAGGGAGTCGCTCCTTTCTTAGTAAGGAAAAACCAGATTGCCTCCATCCAGCTCACCAGTCAGTTTGCTCTTCCCGGTGAGATTTCGTAGCATCTTGGACGAGCGGGCACTGCCAAAATTGGCACCGCCTACCCTGTGCCCCTTGTGGCTGGCGTAGGAGATATGCCAGACCTGGCTATCTCCATCCCTTTCTGCCGGAGCCAGCACTATCAACGACTCTAGCTCATCAATTCCGATCTTCACTCCTGATGGATATTTCAGGGCGTGAGCTCCTCCAGCATTGATGTACATTATATCTTTCCGCAGGGACAGTACCGGGTCTTTATTCTTTGCCTGTGCAGATCCTCCCTTTTCTATCCATTTGAAGGTCATCAATTATTCTCCTCTCCACAAAAGTAAAGGGGATACCACATGGGTACCCCCCCTTATCCCTCCTCACTACAGTTGTTCGAGGCTGTCAAGGATGATCTCTCGTATCAATACAGCCCGAGCGGGATCTCCTACTGCTCGCCACAGATTTGCAGCCTCATCCTCTATCCGGTATGCTGTGGGGACTGAACCTTCCTCGACACTTTCGACAAGGATCCGGATCACCTCGAACGTGTAGTCCCGGGGCCCCATGATGTAGTCGTCAGAAGTCAAATCGCTCTGCACTGGGACGGCATCTCCCAGGTGAGCTTTGACTACTGCCTGCACGAACGCCGCCGGGGCGTCGGGGTGCAGTCGTGTAACCATGAGGTTTTTTCTGATGAGTTCTCCGTCAACCTCGTGTCTGCTGTTGTCGGGCCCCTTTGTAATCAAACTGTTTCTGGTTGCAGCATCGCGTAAACACGTTTCGCAGTACATTACAACTCCTTTCTTCTCCGTGCACGGAACCAGTTATTCCTCCCCTCCTTTCCGCTTATCTCCATGAACCCACGGAGGTGGGGGTCCACAGGATCTCTGCCTACTGTTGTGAACGAGAGTATCACATGTGTGGCATTCCCAGTATTCCTCTCTTGATGCTGCGGAATAGATGCTACTTCCGCAGGTGGGGCAGTCTCTTCTCATCATAATTCCTCTTCCTCTCGCAGTGCTTCTACTAGTTCTTCCAGGGCAACTCGATTGAGTGCCATATGGAAGAACTCTCGCTGCATCGGTCCTGGAGTTATCTCCACCTCATACTCCAGGATCTCTTCCAGGTAATCACGCAGAGCTTCTTCTGCCCCAAGGAGCTGTGTGCTCTGTACCAGAAGGCGGGCTTGATTGTAGTGGTCTTCATACGATGTGAGCCAGTTAAAGGCGGCCCATGTCTCTTGATTCGTCCACCCCAAGTGCACTTGCTCACCTCCTCCCCCCGGACGGGGTATCCTTCAACACTGTATAATATATACATATGGGAGAGTCGATGTGTCCCACACACACACGTGGCACCATGGGTATCACCATTTATATTGTGTGTCACCGACTCTCCCAATCATTTGTGTCTGCATTGGTGCACAATTTAGCACTAGTGTCTGCATTGGTCAGCACCCAACCGGTGAGTGAGACCCCGTAGCGGATAAGTGGTCTTCTATATGATGTTCTTTTTCCGGTTGGTTTATCTAGTTGTACAAAACTCAGCAGAATGCTGAGTTTTAACCAAGCTTTGCGGAAAAAAAGAAAGGTGGGGAGCCTGGCCTTGGCCAGGCCCCCCGATATTGGTGACACCGGATCGGATTTGTTACCGATCATCCCCGGGTTGAAAGCCCGGTGGCTTGCTTTAGCCCACGGTGCCGTTTTGCCGTTTTCACTCGTCCAGAAGATCATCTACCTCTTGACGGAATTGTTTCCGGAACTGAGAGTTTCTCACGGCGAAGATTTCGGAGAGTAGGTCTCCGATTTCTCCCCGTGTGGGGTGCTCGGCGAGGAGTGCGTCGGCCATCGCCGTCGCAGTCGGATTATCCTGGCCGGAGGCCTCAATGGCCTCGACCAGTGCGTCCCGTTGACGCACTGTTGGCTTTTTCTCTCTCCAACTGCTGTCGAATTCTACTTCACCGTTCCTGATCACGTCTAACAGTTCCTTCTTCTTACCCATGGCTATCTCTCCTTTCTGCCGGGGCGCCCGCCCCGACTCACCCACAGGGGGGCCGAAGGGGGCCGCAGCGGGCGCTCGCCGACCGCGCGGCCCCCGGGCCGGGGGCTTCTAGCCCCCGGCTCGGCCCTCAGTCTTGTTTTTTCCGATCCGGTCTCCGATCCGGTCTCTCCGTCGCTTGAGTGCTCGGCGTGAGAATCCGAGCCGCTCAGCAATCTCTCCCAAGGGCTCGCCGGTGTTCTCAACCAGCTCCCACAGCAGCTCGGCGTCCTCGTTGCCGTACTGCTGTTCGAGGGAGAGCTTCCAGAGAGCCGTCGAGTTGTGAGGAGCTTCGGGTGCGCCTGCTGGGCGCAGGAACGGATCCGAGGCGTATTCATGTACGCCTTCAGTAATGTCTTCGCTCTCGCGAAGCTCCTCTTCTGTCGGGGTGTCCTGACTGGACTCGATATGCTCCCCTTGAGCGATCCGGAGTCCTTGGAGGAAGTATCCCTCCGGATCCCTGACGTGGCCTCGGCTCACTCCTTCGAGGAGCTTGAGCCAGGCCGATTGGTATATATCTTCTCGGTCTTGGCGGGTGTGGTAATACCGCCCGGTGAAGAACTTCTCCGCCATTGCGAAGAAGCGTAGATCTTGAGGCTGATCCCCAAGACCGAGAAGATCTTCCGTCCACGCTGGACGGAAGATTTGCCGTGCACGCTCCCGTAGAGCGTGCCCCCTCTCGAACCGGAAACGGCGACGCAACTCGCGCCGCCGCTCCCGGCTCTTCGCCCGCACCTGTTCATCGTGCCGCCGGGGGAGTTGATGTCCTATCATGCGTCGTCACCCCCTTCCGGGGTAATGACCACGTACAGCCCGCGCCGTACCGCCTGCGCGATGCAGTGTGCGGTCCCCTTGGATCGTCCGTCCCAGAAGGCCAGCACGAGGTCAGGTTCCTCGTCCAGCATCTTTAGGTTTCGAACGAACCCCGCACGCTTTCCGTACCGGTCCCACTCGGCTGGCCTGCGGTCGATGTTCCACCCGAGGTGCCGTGCCACCTTCTCGGCCAGCTTGTCGGCCCCGTCAGCTCCTCCGTGCAGAAGTGTCGGGGTCTCCTGGGACCGCTCGATTGCTTCCTCAGGCTTCCCTCGCACCTCACGGTAACGATGGAGGGTCTTTGCCACCATCTTCAGGTCCGTGTACGTACGCGAACCTGTGACTAGAATCAGCATGTCTGTCACTCCTTTCTGGTTTCAGGCAGCAGCACCAGCTGTCGGTACTACTACTGCTGTTGGGGAAACTATTCTCGACTCACGCAGGCTCGCTGGAGATCAAATCTACGATTTGTCAAAAGTGAGGCGCTTAGTAGGTCTCAGAAACCGTATTGTGGTTTCCTAGACCTAACTTAGCGCTTCTCCTGCTGAAGAACCGGATTATGGATTTGGATTTGCCATCCTTTATCTTTACCTAGTGGTTTTTGGCAAATCCAACTCGATAATCGGAATGCTGTAAGCAGGAGAACCGAGGACGTCGAGAAAGAGGCGGCCATCCAAATCTTTATCTAGTGGTTTTGGCCGCCGATTTCCCCAACAGTAGTAGTAGTAGAGCGCGATCCGGCAGGCAGCCGGACGAAGCCCCGTGCCTTCCGAAGTCCGGAATATTAAAGACGCCCTAAATACCTATCTGTCCCGAACTAACGATCACCTAAAGGCGTCTTGACCGCGATGGTGCTGCACCAATCCTTCCTGCCGCACGCCATCGGGGGAATATTCCGGACTTCGGAAGGCCCCGACTTAGAGAGATAACGTACCACAGGGCGCGGGGTACCGATCAAAGGTGTACGCTATCTAATTCAGAAGCGGCGTCGAGGGAGGGGTCGCCTTTGCGGCCATTGGAAGCCGGCTTAGTAGGTCTCGGAAACCGTATTGTGGTTTCCTAGACCTAACTTAGCCGGTCGAACTTGTTCGACGAACGTCGTGAGCAGTACTTTTGGCAAACCTGCGGTATTCCACAGGCCCCACTACAATGCTCTCTTTTTCGACCACACGAACAGCTTCGTTCAGCGCATCATTTGCCAAAAGTATCCAATTGGCGCAAGAAAAATAAAATCTGGGCCCGCAGGCCCACATCCGAATTATGCATTATGCGCAGAGGTGTCGTATACGTTCAGACGTACCTTGCGGACGGCAGTAGCAGATGGTGGGCTTGCCCACAACCGAGCATTGAGCGTAGAGGTATCGTATACGTTCAGACGTATCTCACAGTGTGGTCGGTCACAGGTGGAGATTCACGCGTCAGTCCGGGACCCGCTCGACGTGCCTCAACCCTGTATGGTTGAAGTTAGCCGATTACGATTGAGGGGGACCGAAATCCGTAAGCGGCTTACTGAAACCACAGGGGTGGGGTGCCAAAGAGTGGGTGGACGCCCGGACGCCCGAAGTGGTGTTGGAAGAAACTGGATCGAAGTTCGGACATCGGACTCCTATAGGGGTATCCGAACGTCCGAACTTCGGTAAATGTGCCCGTTCCGTGGGCGATGCGTGGCTCCCTGAGGTCGCCACGCCATCGCCCAGAACGGACGTCGGTAGGACATGCGGACAAAGTTCGGGGCCTGCTTTGCGACGTTCGGTAGAAGTTCGGACGTCTTGCGGTGGATATATATGGGAATGGTATTTATCAGGAGGTCAGGGAGGAACTGGAAAATGTTCGAAATATGTAACGTCCGAACTTCTCGTTTTGAGGCTTCGATGGAAGATTCTGGTCTCGGTAAGAGACCGAGGATGGTAGAGTACCGGTGAGCTGACACGCTCTCACCCCTGAAATCCGGAAGCGAAGGCATGATAGGCCCCGAGACGAGGTCTCGACCTCAAAATATCGCTCAAAAAGTAGGGTGTCCTACCCTTTAGGGTAGGACACCCTATTCTGGGCGCGATGTTCTTCCTGCTTTTACCAGATGGTGGACCTGTCCACAACCGGGCATTGAGCGCAGAGCTGCCGTACACGTTCCGACGTATCTCACAATGGGATCGGTTGCGGGGAACCCGGGTGGGTGGGCGGGAATAAGATATGTCAGCCAGCCGGTGGCCGGGCGGATAGGATATGCTCACTCATACAGCTCATCGTACCGTGAGGTCGGACACCGGACTGGCTGGCGCACCGCATCTCGAAGTCTGTGGCCCTGAGAGGCCTGTGGCGATCTGGGGAATGGTAACATACCAGTGCGGGTGCTTCCGGCTTGTGGTGAGGCGGCTGGGGCCACTGACGGAGAGATGCGTACCTTGGTTTGTCGCCAGGACCCCGACCCTGCCTTTGTTGCGTTCCCCCCGAGCGCAAAACGATGTTAATAGAGGGAGGGAGTGGACGCCTGCTTTGTGGCGTCCTGCCCCGACCGTCGTGGTGCCGGTAGCGAGCTGCCCCCGGGGACTTCCCCCGCTCCGTTCGGTCCCTGTATAGTATACCGCGCCCACCAAATTTTTTAGGTTTTCAACTTCAGGTTCCAGTTTTTAGGTTTTCAACTTCAGGTTCCAGTTT